>Ga0315276_10001441_pt1 | contig 21332 bp, 19 predicted proteins | sample YL17G05_0_MG_FD_204542 | JGI IMG/M metagenome (GOLD analysis project Ga0315276, IMG submission 204542) | Sediment microbial communities from Yellowstone Lake, YNP, Wyoming, USA - YL17G05_0 | ecosystem: Environmental > Aquatic > Freshwater > Lake > Sediment | place: USA: Wyoming | collected... | reverse complement strand
AAAGGAACCCGGCGATCGCCCGCAGGATCTCCAGGCGATCTCTTGTCCGGGCGCGAAGCCGGTCCGTCAAAAACGTGACCCGGATCTGCACCCCGGCTTTCAGGACATCCGCAGCCGGGACGACGCAAAGGAAAACCAGCAGGAAGGTATTTATTTCCAACGCCCAGTTCGTAGGGGCGGCGAAGAAGTATCTCAGGATGACGTCATAGGTAATGCTGATCACCATGAATCCCAGTCCCAAAATGCCCAGGAAGCCGCCGCCCCCGACGATTTGCTCATAAAACCCGGTTTGAGTTTTTGTTTCCGCGTTCATCCCTTCCCCAGCGCTAAGTTGATCGCCTTCTGGCCGATTTCTTCGCCTACCTGCTTTTTCCACCAGGCCCAGACCGGTTGACTCTTCTCCTCAAAATCCTTGAGCTCCTGGTCTGTCGGCTTCACCGTTTTCACGCCCGCCTTTTCAATTTGGGGCATGAAAAGCTCAGGGTAGAATTTTTTATTGATCACCGTCGCATAGTTCTGTTCAAACCAGTTCCCAGCGTCCCAGAAAGCGGCTTTCACCTTATCCGGCATTTTGTCCCATTTATCTTTCATGAGGAAAATCGAGATCGAAAATCCGGTAATGGGAAGTTTATAGCACCATTTAACCTGTTCGTAGAGTTTCCGGCCCATGACCGTGCTGATGTTCGCCACCGTGGCATCCACGGCGCCCCGCTGGACAGCCAGGTAAAGTTCTGACGAGGGGATCCGCGACCCGGCAACCCCGTAGGGTTTCAGGACCTCTTCCGCTTCGAAGCTGACGATGCGGACCCGTTTGCCCTTCAACTCGGCAAGGCTGGTCACCTTATTATTTCCGGACCAGATGTATTCGGGTTCGAGGATCCCACCCCCGGCCGTCAGCCGGAAGGTGTTGTCTTTGGCCAGCACGTCATTGATAAGTTTCCAGAGAGGGCTTTCCATGTTCAACCGCTCGCCGTGCTCGTAAAGATGGTTGCAGAGGGAGGGCAGGCCCTCCACTCCCAAAATAGGAAAGGTCCGGGTAATGTAGGAGGTGGTGTGGAACATGAACTGAATGGTCCCGGCCCGCAAGGCTGAAACCTGCTCGTCCGTTTTGATCAAAGTCCCGGAATCAAAGAAATCGATTTTCATGATATCCGGATTCTTTTTCAGACGGTCGATGAACCCCATAATCGGCGGGAAAAGATCCTTATAGGCCGGCGTTAGGTACGTCACCCCGGTATAAGTAGGGGGCGCGGCCATGGCGGTTCCCTGAAACCCATCCGGGAGGCCCAAAACCGCCGCTCCGGCCCCGGCTCCAGCAACTTTTAAAAACTGACGTCTTGTCAACCTGTTCATTCTGCTCCTCCTTCGGCCCCTGCGGGCCTATCTTATTGGATAAGGTTGGGCAACCATAAACTCAAGGGTGGATAAACCGAAAAAAGGATTAAACAGGCCAGTTCCACAATAAGGAACGGAAGGGTGCTTTTAATGATTTCTTCCAGCGTTAAGACCGGACAACAGCTTCGCAGGGTATAAAGATTGAGGCCTACCGGGGGAGTGACCACGGCCAGCTCCAGGTTGATGACCAGGACAATTCCGTACCAGAGCGGATCGTAGCCCATCGCCTTGATCAGAGGCAGGAGGATCGGCGTGGTAATGACCACCAAGGAAGCGGCATCGACAAACATCCCTCCCAGGATGAGAAGGGCCTGAATAACCAGGATCATTACAAGGTTAGGAAGATTCAAGGCCATGAAGAAATTCGTCAGCTGCTCCGGGACTCGCACCATATTCAGGTAATCCCCGAAGATCTTGGCGCAGCAGATAATGAGCATGATGGCCACGCTGATGGACATGCTTTCGCGGAGGATTTGGATCACGCGGCGGAAACCCATGTTCCCATAGACGAGACCGGCGATCAAAAAAGCGCCGGCGGCCCCCACAGCCGACGCCTCGGTGGGCGTTGCCACGCCTAAATAAATGGAGCCCAAAACCAGAAAAATCAAAATTCCGGTATGCCAGACTTTGCGAAGGCTCGCCCACCGTTCTTTCCAGGTGAATTTCAAGTCGGCGGAGCTGGGAGCCAGTTCCGGGGAAATCATGACCCGGACCAGGACATAGGAGCTGAGCATCAAGGCCAGGACCAGCCCAGGAACGATACCGCCGATGAAAAGCTTGGCAATCGATTCTCCGGTAATGGCGCTGTAGATGACAAAAGGAACGCTGGGCGGAATGAGCATAGCCAAGGCCCCGGAGGTAACCACCGACCCGGCGGCGATTTTCGTGGAATAACCCCTCTTGAGCATCTCCGGAACAGCCATGGACCCGATCGCGGCTACCCCCGCCACGCTGACCCCGCTCACCGCGCCGAAAACCGTACAGGCCCCGATCGAGGCGATGGCCAAACCGCCGGGCAGCCAGGAGACCCACCGCGAAGCCACCGTGAAGAGATCCGCCCCTATAGGCGTTTTGGCCAGGACATGGCCCATGAGAACGAACAACGGCAGGGCGAGCAACTCAAAGGTCGTAGCCTGGCCGAAGAAAGAGGTTCCGATCAAGGCCAACGCCTCGGGCCCGCGGAAAATCAGAATTCCGATCATGCCGGCCAATCCCAGGGAGATAAAGATCTCCACCCCCAGAAGGATCAAAACCAGAAGAAAAACCGCAATAAAAAAAGCCTCGATCATGAACGAAAATTTCCCCCAAAGAGCCCGGAATATGATGTTTCCCCGCCAGCCTCTGAAAATGACTTATTATACCTGAGGATTTTTCGAGCGCAAGATTATTGTGACCTGCCGGATGGCCCAACGAAATGCCGGGCCTCGATCATTCGGGAATGTCGAGATCGATGGATCCCCCCGGAAAGGTCTTGCCGCATATGGCCGCTTCGTGGCAGGGCAGAAGATGCTTCGGGGTCTTCAGTAGCCCCCGAATTTTCCAGATGGACCGGTACCAGGCATAGTGATCATAGAGAATCCCGGAGGGAACCCCAAGGGGACCATAGCGATCGGGCGCGGGGGTAATGTTCGCCCGTTTCCCATCCAAACCTACCATCCAGGACATCTTCGGGAACATATTCTGGTAAATGTTCACGATATCGCCGGGAATCACATAGGAACCATCCGAAGTATCCACGGCGAAGGTCAGCCCGCCGATGGTGTGGCCGGGGGTATGGTAAAAACGGATTCCCTTGGTGAATTCCCCGTCTCCCACGAGCTTTCGACAGCGAAACTTTTCCAGGATCGGAATGACCGCAGGATCGAAGTCCTGCCGGATCCGCATGGAAGGAAGCGGGTTGAGCAGTTCGTTCCATTCGTCGTAATGGAAAACGTGAAGCGCTCCTGGGAAGAGATGGCAGTTGCCAGCGTGATCATTGTGCAGGTGGGTGTAGAGAACCGTTTCGATTTCTTCGGGGCGGGTCTGATGCTTTTTCAGGGCCTCCAATAAGAAGGTTTCTCCCCCCTTGGCCGGCGCCCCGGCCCAGGCTTTGCCATCGACGATGAAACGGGAGTGAATCCCCGTGTCCACCAGAATTCTTTTAGAGCCGGATTCCAGGAGGAAAGCAAGATAAGGCGCAGAAAATATTAGATTCATATCCAGGCCCATGGTGCCCATGCCCTTGGGAACTGTTATCTCGCCGAGGTATAAAACGTGGATCTTCCAGTTCATCCCGTGCTCCTTTCTCTCTTTACCACGATGCGCTCTTTGGAAACTCCTAAATACGTAGCTTTAATTTCCTCGTTTGCCTGGATATCCGCTGAAGTCCCCTGAAAAACCAGGTGGCCGTTGTCGATGATATAATGCCGGTCCCCGACGTTCAGGGCCATTTGCAGGTGCTGTTCCGCCAGCAGGATGGTTTTCCCGCTCTGTTTGATTTCTAAAATGGATTTCCCGATCTGTTCAATGAGAATCGGAGCCAGGCCTTCCGTAGGTTCATCCATCAGAATCAACCGCGCCGGACCAAGAAGCGCCCGGGCATTGGCCACCATCTGCAGCTGTCCCCCGGAAAGGGTCCGCGCCCGGTCTCGGCTCTTTTCTTTTAAGACGGGAAACATGGCATACGCCTTTTCCAGTTCCGTTTTCTCATCCCGAATTTCGGCCTGCACCAGAGCCAACCTCAGGTTCTCTTCCACCGTCAGCATCGGGAAAACATGCCGGCCTTGGGGGATGAGCCGCACCCCCCGGCGGAAGATTTCATAAGGTTTTTTTTTCTGCATTTCCTCGCCGAAAATCAAAACTTTTCCCGACCGCGGCGGCGTGAGGCCGATGATGGAGCGGATGGTCGTGGTCTTGCCGGCGCCGTTCCGCCCCAAGAGGCAGATAACTTCCTTTTCCTTCACTTCCAGCGATATCCTATGCAGGACGTGGCTGATTCCATAATAGGTTTGAATTTCATGCAGGACCAGCGCGCTCATACCCCCCCTAAATAAACCCGGCGCACCTCCGGGTTTTCCGCCACCTCTTCCGGGGACCCCTCGGCGATCTTTCGCCCGAAATTCAGGACCACGATCCGGTCGGAAATATTCATCACCAGATCCATGTTGTGTTCAATGAGCATGATGGTGAACTCCCGGGAGAGGTCCTTGATCAAATCCATGGTCTGGGCCGCCTCGGCCGGCGACATGCCGCTGGTCGGTTCATCCAGCATGAGGAGCTCCGGCCCCGTTGCCAAGGTCATCCCAATCTCTAAGTGGCGCTGATCCCCATGGCTGAGCTGCCCCGCAGGCACGTCAGCCCATTTCCGAAGACCAAGGCGCTCTAAGATCTCGCTTGATTTTTCCCCGACTTCCTTCAATCCCTTGGCCGGGCTGAAGAGACTCAGCCTCTGGGGGGATTTCGTCTGGACCGCCAAAAAGATGTTTTCCGAGACCGTGAGCTTTTTAAAGATGTTGGTGATCTGAAAAGAGCGGGCCAACCCCGCCAGGGTGATTTCAGGCGCTTTCATTCGGGTGATGTCCCGCTTTTTGAAGAGAATCGCTCCGGCGCTCGCGGGGAAGCGTCCGGTAATCACGTTAAAAAGGGTGGTTTTCCCGGCTCCGTTGGGTCCGATTACGCTGGTGATCTTGCCCTCTTCGATATCGAGGTCAATGCGGGAGAGGACTTCGAGAGCCCCGAAGCTTTTGTCCACCCCTCGCAGTTCAAGGATGGCCATGTTTTCTCTCCCTTTTTACCCACGAGCCGATTTTTTGGGCGAGAGCCATGATCCCCCCGGGGCTGAAAAGAATAAAGGCGGCAAAAATCCCGCCAAGAATCATCATCCAGGATTCGGCTAACCAACTGGAAAGAATGTCTCCGAGAACAATCACCAAGCCAGACCCGATCATAGGTCCAACCAGGGTGCCCATCCCACCCAGCAAGGCCATCATGATGATCTCCCCCGAAACCGCGGGATGGTAGAGGTTGGGGGAAACAAAAGAATTGAACGCAGCCAACAACGCTCCCGCGACTCCGCCATAAATGCCTGATATGACGAAAACCCGGATGATCGTCTTTTGGGTGTCATAGCCCAAAAATTTGGTTCGCTCTTCATTTTCGCGAATCCCCACCATGACCCTTCCAAACGCACTCAACGTAATGAGCCGGGCAAGTAAATAAGCCCCTACCAGACAGGCGAGGGCAAAATAATAAAAGGAGTTTTCCCCGGAAAGACTCAATCCAGGGAAAATTAAAGGTTTGGGGACACCGGAAAGGCCGTTGGATGCCCCTATGAAGTTCCAGCTGTTCGCGGTTACAAAGAAGAACTGGGAAAAGGCAAAGGTCAGAAAGACGAAATAGATTTCCCGGGTGCGGATGGATAAAAACCCAACGACGTAAGCAACCAAGGCGCTGGCAACGATCGTGAGAACAAACGGCGGCCAGAACCAGGGAGTCCAATGCTTCAGAACCATTCCGGTCAGGTAGGCTCCGGTACCGAAAAACAGGGCATGCCCATACGAAACCATCCCGGTGTATCCGGCGAGCAGGTCAAAGCCCACGACGATGATCGCATAAATGAAGATCCGGGTGAGCAAGGAGACATAAAAACCACTGTAAAAAATATTGGCGCCGAAGGGAAAGGCAATCAGAATGGCCAGAACGATCCATGTAAAATAGCGGCGCCCCATTTCAATCCTCCTTGAGCAGGCCTTCGGGGCGGAAAAGGAGGACCAGAACCATCAGCACCCAGACTGTAAACTTGGCCGCTCCGGTAAAAAACTGCGCCCCAAAGGCATCGGTCACGCCTAGAAGGAGAGACCCCACCACCGCCCCGCGAAAAGAACCCATGCCCCCGATGACGATCACTAAGAGCGCGCTGGTTAGAAGCTCAAAGTCCATCTCCGGGTTGATCGCCCGCATGGACCCGATGATCACCCCGGCCAAGGCTGCCAGACCCGCTCCGATGGCAAAAACTATAGTAAAAACTCGATAGATATTGATGCCGAAGGCATTCACCGTCTCCAGGTCGTGCATCCCAGCCCGGACCACGATTCCCCATTTGGTCCGGCTGATGGTGATCCATAGAATTGTCGCGATGGCGGCGCTGAAAAGCAACACGAACAGACGAAAGCGCGGGTAATCCAACCCCCAGAAATGGACATAGCCTTTGAAATAGGCAGGAAGATTGATCGAAAGCTGATCGCCTCCCCACGTTAAAAGCACCGTGTTGGCAATCACCATGGCCAGCCCAACGGTAAGGAGAAGCTGGTATAACGGGTTCAGCCCGTAAAGGGGGCGGATGGTAAAAGCCTCCATGAGGACGCCCACCCCGGCCACAATCAAGGGGGCTAAAAAGAGGGAGAGCCAGAAACTGCCGGTAATTTGTACGAGCGTATAACCGAAATAGGCCCCTAGCATGCAGAGCCCGCCATGGGCAAAATTGAGAACGCCCATCACCCCGAAGGTCAGGGAAAGCCCGCTGGCGATGAGGATCAGGGCGCTGCCGATCGTGACCCCGTAAAGGAGGTTTGTCAGTAGGAGAGAAAGGTCCAAGCGGCCTCCTGTCTATTTAGACATCTTGCACTCGCCGCCCGGAGCATCAGGACCCGAATAAGGCGTTCCCCAATTGCCCGTGTTGGCCGCTACGCGCAGGGAAAGTTTTCCGTCCTTTTTCTGGACCTGGAAAATATAGATGGGAACGTTGGCCACATGGTTTGGATCCATTTTAATCCGGCCACGGGGGCTCAGGTAATCCACCTTTTCGATTCCATTGATTATTTTTTCTGTATCTTCGGCGTTGCCGCCGGCTTCATCCAGACCCTTAACCATCATCGTCCCTACTTCGTACCCAAGGACGACGCTTTCGTCTACCGTCTCACCGACGAACATTTTGCTATAGGCAGCCTTGAAGGCTTCGTTCTCCTTATTCTCCAGCCATGGACTGTAATGGAACAAATGGTAATGTCCGATTGCGGCATCGCCCATACTGGGAAGAATGACTACGCCGAACCCGCCGATGCCCACAATCACAGGGATATTTTCCTTATGCAATCCGAATTCATCGTATTGCTTTATAAAATTGATTAAGTCGTTTCCACCTATAAACCCGAAGACGCCGTCCGGCTTGGGGCTCGCGCTCTTGATCTTTGCCAAATAAGGAGCATATTCGGTAGTTCCCAGGGGGGCAAAGAAGGACCCGACTACCTGGCCGCCCTTCTTCTCAAAAGGTTCCTTGAAGAATTTGACAATCTCATGGCCGGTGGAATAATCCGCGCCGATGAGGTAAACCTTTTTCCCGAGGTCCTTCAGGAACCAGTCCACTGCCGGGTAGCTCTGATTCCAAGGCGTATGCCCACAAAGGAAGGTGTAACGGCTGCAGGATTCCCCGCAGAGTTTGATGTTGGCTCCATAGGATAAAAGCATTAATTTCTTTTTCGGCTTCAACATCTCGCTTACCGCTAGGGATTCGTGGCCCGCGATCGGCCCCGCCAGCATATGAATTTTCTCTTTGTCGAAAAGTTTCTGCGCTTTTTCGATGGCCACATTAGGTTTACCCTGGGTATCTTCGATGAAGAATTTCACCTGATCTTTGTACTTTGATTGGGCAAAGGCAAGCTTTACCCCGTTCTCCACGCGCTTAGCAATCATGGCATAAACCCCGGAGTAGCTGAGGGTTAACCCAACCCGGATCTCATTGGCGGCATGAGCCAGGTAGAATGGGCCTGACAGCGCCGCAGAGGCAGCGGCGACGGCTGCGCCTTTTAACAATTCCCTACGGGTAATTTTCATCTTCTCATCATTCTTTTTGCGCTTTTCCATTTTATCCTCCCATTCTTGATATTTGATCGAATTCCCAAAAGATTATATGATTTTGCGGCAATCCCCAGCTGCTGTTCTCGCCATATGCATTAGAAACTCATTAGGAATTCCTAACCCGGCCAAGCCGGAACCAAAAAGGCCGTATTGCCGAATAGATGAATTCTCCATAAATCCCCCCAACCCCCCTTTTAAAAAGGGGGGCGAGGGGGGATTTCTGAAATTTCTTGCCAATTTGGGCACAAAATTATTTCTAAGAGACTAACGGGCGCCAGCAAGGATCCGAAACCCCTTGATTACCGCCAATGGACCATCGGCAACCCCGGAACCGGGGATCGGAAATAGGGAATGCGGGTCCCCTTGAGGCTGCCGATGTAGGCCGTGCGAAGATCGCGTCCGCCGAAAGTGATGCTAGCAAACCAGGGGGCGATCGTCCCCCCGGCGGCCAACATCATCTCCGGGGCCAGGCGGTCTTCGACGAAGGCCTTTTCCATGGCGAGAGAAGCCATCTCGTTCCCGTCGTCAAGAAAAATGTAGAACTCCCCTTCCGGGGTCAAGAAGAAAAGCTGGTCCGCCATAACCAGGGTTCCCCACAAATTTCCGAAAACGTCGAACGCGATGCCGTCGGGGAAACCGAACCGGCCTAATTTGGAAGGGCCGAAAATTTCCCGGTGGGACAAAGACCCGTCCGCCGCAACCTTCATACGGGAAATGCACTGCCCGGTGGTCTCCACGATGTAGAGATATTCTTCCATGGCGTCCAGGCGAATTTCGTTGGTGAACCGAAAGCCGTCGGCGACGATCCGGATGCCTTTTTCATCCGCCAGGGCGATATATCCGTCCGCCACCTTGGGGCTCATCGCCTTCATCCAGTTTTTTATGCGGGTGGAAACCGTCAGCCAAATCCGGTTTTTTCGATCCCGCAGGACAAAATTCACCTTGCCGATGGGCTGCCCCTCAATCCGGTCGTGGAGGGTTCGGGTCGCTCCGTCTCGCTTCATGACTTCCAGCAGGTCTGTGCCGAAATTGGAAATTAAAATGTCTCCATTTTCCGCGAAGGCCAATCCATTGGGCAAGGTCCCCTGCGTGAAGCGACTTGTCTCATCCGCCGCTTCCTGGAAGGCGGACGTGAAAGACTGGGTGACAATCTCCTGCCTTCCATCCGGCAGGATTTTTACCACGCCCCCCCGGGCATCGGCAGCCCAAAGAGTGCCGTCCGGCTCCGCCAGGATACATTCCGGCCGCTGCAGATCCTGGCCCACATATCGAATTTCAGAACGATCGACCTGAAAGCCGATCATCGGGTTCTTCGTCAAGGCATTCCTCCAAAAAACCAAAAAGCGCCTTTGGCAGATTCCTCAAAACATCCGGAAAAATAAGCCAATCCATAAAGGCGCAGATTATTTTTTTATCAAATCCCTAATGGAAAGTCAACAGATTTTCCGAACCTTGTCCCCTATCATGATAAATCCTGATGGTCTCGTAATAATAAGCCGTCACTCCGGTGAAAACCGGAGTCCAGGGAAGTTGTAACTAATGCAAGCCAATTATGATGGTTTCGTAAAAAGTCGTCACTCCGGTGGAAACCGGAGTCCAGGGAAGTTGTAACTACTTGAAAGAACTGGATTCCGGCTTTCGCCGGAATGACGAAAATGGGCAGTTTCAGACTTTTTACGAGATCATCAATTATTAGTCAGTCCAAAATTATTTAGACACCCGAAACTAAATCCCTCCTTCCCTCCCTTTACAAAAGGGAGGAAATCCCCTCTTTGAAAAAGAGGGGTTAGGGGAGATTTTAACTGACATTGACACTTCTTCCTGGCGCCGCCTGGGACTCCGAACTGCTTGCCTCCTTTCCTCATTGTAAAAGTAAGGCAAGCCCTTTGATTTTCTTGACCCTTCCCCCCTCAGGTGCTATTTTTACAATATGACGCCGGATAATAAAAATCCCCTTCCCTGCCGCGCGTTCCGCTTGGGCACCGTGGACTACGAGAAGGCCCTTCTCCTGCAGAACCGCCTCGCGGAGGCCCGCGGCAAAGAAGAGATTCCGGATACCCTGCTGCTCTTGCAGCACCCTCCCGTCGTCACCATGGGGAAATCAGGGAAAGCTCAGAATGTGCTCAACCCCCAGGCCCTCGAAAGCAAAAACATCAAAGTGATTTTTACCGATCGCGGGGGGGACGTTACCTATCACGGTCCGGGCCAGTTGGTTCTGTATCCCATTCTGAATCTCCGGGCGCACCGCCTGAGCGTTCCCGGATATGTCTGGAATCTGGAAGAAACGACGATTCGCCTCCTGGCCGCGTACGGGATTGCCGCGGGCCGGATTGAGAAGCTCCGCGGGGTCTGGGTGGGACAGGAGAAAATCGCCGCTTTGGGCGTCCATCTCTCCCGCTGGATCAGCAAGCATGGATTGGCCCTGAACGTGTCTACCGACCTTGATCCATTCGCCCTGATCAACCCCTGCGGGACCGGCCGCCGGGCTACTTCGATGGCCAAGCTCTTAGGACGCCGGCTTTCCATGGACGAAGTCGAAAAGGAAATGATTCAATTCTTCGCCGAAGTTTTCGGTTTGCAGATCTCGGAGGGAGATCCCAAAACCCTGGGAGGGGATTTATGAAGCCGGTCTGGCTGCGGCGCAAGCTTCCCGATCCTGATACGCTGAACAAAATGCGCGGTCTTCTCCGGCGCCATGGCCTGCACACGGTCTGCGAAGGCGCCCTCTGCCCGAATCAGGGAGAGTGCTTCGGCCAGGGCACGGCCACCTTCCTGATTCTCGGGAAGACCTGCACCCGCAACTGCACCTTCTGCGCGATCCCGACTGAGGAGCGCCCCCCCGCGCCCGACCCCGGCGAACCGGAACGGATTGCCCGAGCCTCCGCCGAACTTGGGCTGAGACATGTCGTTGTTACTTCCGTGACCCGGGACGATCTCGAGGATGGAGGAGCGGCGCACTTCGCCGAAACGGTGCGGGCCTTGAAGCGCCTGAACGCGGAGATAACCGTTGAAATCCTCATCCCCGATTTCCAGGGGTCCATGGAAGGTCTCCGAATCGTCGTGGAAAGCGATCCCCATATCCTCAACCATAATTTGGAAACTGTCCCCCGCCTCTACCCCGAAGTGCGCCCTCAGGCCGACTACGGACGGTCGCTCCAGCTTCTTAAAAGAGTGAAGGAGATGGAACCCGGGAAAATCACCAAATCGGGTCTGATGCTGGGGCTGGGAGAGGAGCGGGATGAGATTCTCCAGGTGATGGCGGATCTGCGGGAAGTTTCCTGCGATCTTCTGACCCTGGGCCAGTACCTGCAGCCTTCGGGGAAGCACCATCCCGTGGTGCGGTTCGTGACCCCGGAAGAGTTCGAAGATTTTCGGAAGGCGGGGGAGAAGATGGGCTTTCAGGCGGTGTTTTCGGCGCCCTTGGTGAGGAGCTCCTTCCACGCCGCGGAAATTTTTCAAAAGACAATTTCACCGCAGAGAACGCAGAGGTAAAATAACTCTCAAAATGCAATAACAAGAAGGCTCACAAATGATTTTTATTTTTGCTTTTTAATTTGATATTTTTTCTCTGCGTTCTCTGCGGTAAATTCATATTAGGAACGAATTTGACTAATCGTTAATGAATTAAAACCATTTTTTGCTTTTATCCTTATTTCTGATTTTTGCTGTTTGAATATTTGGTTTAATCTCTGCGGTCTCTGCGTTCTCTGCGGTAAATATTGATCTTTGCAAGGAGGTTGTTATGCGGTTTAAGGACAAAGTCGTTTTGATCACGGGAGCGGGGGTTGGCATCGGACGGGCTGCGGCCGTTCAATTCGGGAAAGAAGGGGCCAAAGTGGCCATCAACTCCCTCACCCCCGCCAACGGCCAGGAAACGCTGAAGCTCGTCAAGGCGACGGGCGCCCCGGCGATTTACATTCAGGGGGACGTTTCCGTAGCCGCCGACGCCAAGCGGATGGTGGACGAAACCGTCAAAGCTTTCGGCCGCATCAACATCCTGGTCAACAACGCCGGGATTGTCCTCCCCGGAAGGGTGGACAACATTTCCGAGGAAGACTGGGACAAAACCATCGCCGTAAACCTCAAGGGCGTTTTCCTCGTTTCCAAGTACACCATTCCGGAGATGCGGAAGGTGGGTGGAGGAGTGATCGTCCACAACGCCTCCGTTGTGGCGATCAAAGGGGTGAAGGATCGCGGGGCGTACACCGCCTCCAAAGGAGGAGTCTGGGCATTGACGAAGGCCATGGCGGCCGACTATCTCTCGGAAAATATCCGCGTCAATTCCGTCTGCCCGGGGACCACCTACACTCCCTCGTTGGAGCGCAGGATCCAGGCCTTTGCCGACCCGGAAAAAGCCCGGAAGGACTTCATCGCCCGCCAACCCATGGGGCGCCTGGGCAAGGACGAAGAAATCGCCGCGGCCATTCTCTTTGCGGCCTCGGAGGAAGCGGGATTTATGAACGGGGCGAACATCGCCATCGACGGCGGGATGACGATCTGAATGGCAAACGCGAAAGCGCGTTCCTTGACGAAAGGGGGACCAAAGGTCCCCCTCATCTATTCCTCTTCATGATCGTCCGGCCTATTTCTTCGATTTCCTCAGAGCCCCTCGCTGATTCTTTTTCCTGAGGCCGGCCAATTCTTCATAAACTTTCATGACGATGGTTCCATCCTGCTCATCCCCAGAGGAGCCAAACGGATCATTTTTTCCCTGACGATGTCAAAACCCGTGACGCGGTACCCAGCCTGCATCAGCCGTTTGGATATCGGCGTCCCCATCAACCCCAAACCGATGACGGCGATTGTTTCCAAGGCAAAGCCCTCATTTCCTTAAGCAGGAAATCCTCCCCTCAAACCTTACCGCTTTCCCTCTCCACTTATCTCACTCGTTGCATAAATTGCAGGGCAAATACAAAATTCTCAAGCCCTGCCTATTCCCAAAGCAATTGGGAACCTACTCGTAGGAATTCACCTACGGTGAATTCCATCTTCATCCCTGATTTCCCCCTCACCCTTCCCCTCTCCCCCAATTCCGGGGGAGAGGGCGGGGTGAGGGGGGATTCTCGCGGCGCTTTTTTTAAAACGTTTAGGTTATTTCGGAAACAAAAGATTGGGGATGAACAGGACACCCGCTTCCCAATAGGTAACAATCCCCAAAATAACCAAGGAGGCAATCAGAAATGGCATCACCGCCTTAACGACCTGTTCGAAGGAAAGGCCGGTGATGGCGGTTGCCACGAAAAGAACGATCCCTACGGGAGGCGTCACAACCCCGATAACCAAGTTCATCACCATGATCAGTCCGAAATGGATCGGGTCAACCCCCAACTGTTGAGCGATGGGCAGAAGAATGGGCGTGAGAATCAAGACGGAAGCGGTAATATCCATGAAGGTGCCGACGAAGAGGAGCAGGAGATTGATATAGAGCAGGAAAAGATATTTATTTTCTGTAAGGGAAAGGATGAATTTGGCCACTTGGTTGGGCACCTGTTCCATGGAAAGGGTCCAGGAAAAAATCGCGGCACAAGCGACAAGAACCATCACGGCGGCGGTAAGACGGCCGCTTTGCCATAAAATGTGGGGCAGTTCCTTCATCTTCAGTTCCCGGTAGACGAACACTCCGATGAGAAAAGCCATGGCCACGCCCACCGCCGAGGCCTCGGTCGGCGAAAACCAGCCTATGATAAGTCCGCCAACCATGACGACCGGCATGGTCAAGGCCGGCAAGGCTCTCACAAAGGCTTTGATCAGCCCCGCAAAAGAAAATTTCGCCGCGATCGGATAATTTCTTTTGTGGGAGTAATAGGAAACCAAACCCATCAGCGCGAGCCCGATCATGATGCCGGGGACAAATCCCGCGGCAAAGAGTTTGCCGGTCGAGACTTCCCCCACGACCGAAAAAAGAACCATGGAAACGCTCGGGGGGATGATGGCCCCGATACAGGAAGCCATGCAAATGAGGCCGGTGGGAAATGCCTTTCCGTATCCTTGTTTTTCCATCGCCGGGATCAAGGTTGTTCCCAGGGCCGAAGTCTCCGCGGTGGCGATTCCGGTGATTCCCGCAAAGATCATGCTGACAACCACGCTGACATGGCCCAGCCCCCCCCGCAACCATCCCACCAGAGCATTGGACAAATCGATCAACCGCTGGGTAATCCCGGCCGCATTCATCAGGTTGCCCGCCAGCATGAACATGGGGACGGCCACGAGAACAAAATTGTTGGCCCCGTCAATCATCCGCTGCATCATCATCGGCAGAAGATCCATCTGCCCGGTGATGGCTAAGTGAAACAATCCGACCAACCCGAGTACGAAAGCAATCGGAACCCCAATGATTAGAAGGAAGATAAAGACCACAATCAGCATCGTCGTCCTCTCATTTGTGCTGGGTGAGGCCGATTCCAGGTGGGATTCGGGGTTTGGTCCCCCGGAACTGGTGGGCCAGATGGAGACACACCTGGAACCCCATGAACAGGCACCCGACGGGCAAAGATATATACACGATCCAAACGGGAATCTGGAGGACGGGAGAATTGGTCCCCCGCCCCAGGACATGGGCCGTCATGTCGGAACCCGAATAAATCGCAAACGCCAGAAAAATTAGGATGCAAAGGCGACCCACCACTATGAGAGCAAAGGCCAGGGACGGGTTCACCCGCTGGATCACGAAATCCAGAGCAACCAATTCCCCCCGCCTCAAGGCCGCGCACGCGGACATGAAAACCAGCCAGACGAAGGAAAACCGCACCCCTTCCTCAGGCCAGGGCAAGGGGTAATTAAAGAAGTAGCGCATGACTACCTGCAGGGTCATGACCACGGGGATAATCACCATCGTGATGATGATGATCCACTTCACCAGGTAGTCGATATGGTCGTTCGCATCCTCTAAACGCTCGATCACGGTTGGCACGCTAAAGACCTCTCGTCTCCTTCGGGCTTCCGAATTCAGGCACTCTTACCAGGAATCATAAAAGGGGGAGTTTGTACTCCCCCCGCATTCCTAAAACCATTTGGAGGTCGGAACCGGCTGATTGATCTCCGTCGGCCACCGGGGGTACTTTTTATGATAATCCCAGACGGCTTCCATGAATTTCTTGGCCGCAGGGCTTTCCTTCATCTTTCTTTCGTAGGCGGGTTTCACCACTTCCCGCCATTTATCTAAGTCCTCCACCTCGGTGACCACATTCCCGTTGGCCTCGCACACCTTCCTGGCCCGCTCCACGATCCTTCTTGCTTTGGGATAACTTGCAATTACCGCTTCTTTGGCCGTATCCATGAAAAGCTTCTGTTCTTGGGGGTTCAGGCTGTTCCAGGCTTTCCAGCTCATGGCCCCCACGTTGGTAATATAATGATACCCCATGATGCTGATGTACTTGTTCACCTCGTAGTATTTCATGGATTCATGGACCATGAAGTTCCCATCGTAGCCATCGAATACTCCGGTCTTCAGCATCTGGTAGAGTTCCGGAAAGCTGGATGGCCCGGGACGAGCTCCCGTGAGAGAGACCCAGTATTGTTCGTCCGGGGATTCCAGGACCCGGATCCTTAGCCCTTTCACGTCCTCCAGCCTCTTGATGGGTCTTTTATTGTTGATGAAACTGCGTTCTTCATAAATCCCCGTGCAAAGGATTTTAAATCCCGCTTCCTTCTCGATTACATCCAGAAGCTCGCGGGTCTCCGGGCTGACCACATTCCAGAGCATATCTTCCGGCAGATTAAAAAGAAATGGCATGACCAGGGCCCCGGCAGCCTTGGAATGCATGGTCGCAATTGGCGCCCAGACATCGCCCATATCAAGCGCTCCTTTCTGGATTGCCTCGGTGGTCTGGGCGAGGTTGCCGGCTATGCTTTTGTTTATGCGTTTGAAAGTAATTTGCCCATTGCTTCGCTCCTCGATCAGGTCCATCATACGGTACCAGCCTTCATAATCGGTCCGGCGGTTGTTGTACATGTTGTCCGCCCAGCGGAATTCCTTTTTCTGAGCGAAGGCTGGGCCTGTCATTTGAATTAAGACGCAAACCAATAGGAAAACGATGCTCCCTCCGATGAAAAATCTCCGAACCATTTCTTGCCTCCTTGTATGTTGGTTTTTGTGGCTTGGCGGGGAAAATATTATATTCGAGATTTAGAGCTTATCCTTAAATAAGCTGCTGCCATTAAATCCCCCTTTGGAAAAGGGGAACATAGGGGGATTTGCTTTGGCCCGCCTTGGGGAAATCCCCCCAACCCCCCTTTACAAAGGGGGGAATAATATTTACGGACAAGCTCTAACATTTTAGCTTTTAATCGGGTATCGCCCGAATTCCAAAGCGGACTCAAAAAGCGCGCAGATGTTTTCCGGCGTCACCTCCGGGCGGAGATTATGAACGGCCGCCAGGACGAAACCTCCATCCGGCCCAAGTTCTTCGAGGCGCCGCCGCACCTCTTTCCGCACGTCTTCCGGGGTTCCAAAAGACATCACTCGCTGCGTATCAATCCCGCCCCAGAACGTTAGATCCCCTCCGTAGGTCTCTTTCAGCTTTCTGGTATCGTCCATTCCCATCGCCGAAACCTGAACCGGGTTATAAGCATCGATGCCGATTTCAATTAGGTCTGCCAGAAGGAGCTTCGCGGCGCCGCAGCAATGGTAGAGGATTTTGGCCTCGCCGCCGTGCTTTCGCAGAAACTGCACGATGGCGCGATGCCGGGGTTTAAAAAGCTTGCGGTACATATCCGGCGAATAGGTCAAACCTCCCTGATGGGATAGATCGTCGCCGATAACGATCACATCCACGTAAGGATTCACTTCTTCCAGCAGAAGACGGGTCATCTCCAGAAGAATTTCCAGGATTTTATCCATCAAGTATTCCAGCAGACCCGGATTGAGGACGGTATCCAACATAAACTGCTCGAGACCGCGCAACCATTGGGTAAAAGTCATTACCATAAGAGGCGTATTCAATACCACTCCGAATCCCTCGTCCTGGTATCCTTTCGCGATTTCCTTGAGACCCAGATATCTGGAAGGGTCTGCAGGATCGGGCCAAGCATATTTCTCAATTTCTTCCCTTGAAGAAACCCGATGAAGAGGGGACTCATTTTCCACAACGAAATGGGTTTGCGCCTCTTCATGTTTTTGATAGACGATTCCCCACTCATCGACCACCCGGCCCCCGGGCGAAATCTGCAACTTGAAGTTCGCCGGGGATTTGGCGGTTACCATTTTCACATCGACCCCGAAACGCTTGACGATCTCCTCGTTAGGATATGCAGTAAGGAAAATCGGGCTCATCACCCTGGTTTCGGAGCGGATTCCAAGGTAGGATTTCAAATTCTCATGGGCCGAAAGCGAAATGGTGCTCGTTGGGGTCCCTCCCAGATCAATGGGGATCCGATCGGGTGTCTTGTGGTTCAACGCCGCCAGCAATCTTTCTCGGGATGTCATTTACTTCACCCTCTAAAAAGAATATTGAGCATTCAGCGATTCTCCGCGGGGGAAAAACCGGAAAGCCTCAAGATTCAGGAATTTTAAAATGAATAATGACTCTAAGAATAGAATAGGCGATCTGCAAGAATTGCACAATAAAATTTTCTCCCGCAAATGCCACAGCGGTCCTCACCGTTAGAAAAAATCAAAAAATACTCCTGGAAAGGAAATATCTTAAGGACCTCTATATTCCCAATTATTACCCCGAGCAATAATATGTTTACTTTTTTCCCAGCTGCATCTCGGCCCCCTCACCCTTACCCTTTCCCCAAGGGGAGAGGGCAGGGTGCGGGGAAGTCTGCATATTTAGGTGGAAAGTATTTATCGCTCCCGGTGATAATTCTCCCTTTCCCTCCTCTTTGGGATTTCCATAATTTCTTTTTTATGCTATCCATGTATCTAAGGCAGGCAACGGGGTAAGGCTGTTGGTTTGTATACGGGGTTTCTGTTTCAGGCCGATTCAAGAATTCCCTCCGGAGGATAGGGCTCGGGAAAATGGAGGCACCAACAATTTCTCCAAAATGTCAACCCAGTCAGCAGAAATTCCGATTCGCCTTTTGCAATGAATCCCTGCAGGGAATGAGCTGGATCGAGCAGTGTAACCTCGTTGGACGCACCGGCTACCAGGGCATCGAAATCGCCCCTTTCTCCCTTGTGAAGGAAAGCATTGAGGAGTTGACTCCTGCCCGCCGGCGGGAGATGGTCCGGGCTATGAAGGCCGCCGGGATCGAATGTGCCGGCCTCCACTGGCTTCTGTCCCCTCCCCCACCCGGACTGCACGTGACGACCCCCGACCAGGAACTCCGAAGGAAAAGCTGGGCTTATGTCGAAAAGCTGATCGATTTCTGCGGCGATCTTGGGGGGACGGTCATGGTCTTCGGGTCCCCGAAAGGAAGGAGCACAACCACCGGCCTGTCCGTCGTCGAAGCCAGAAACCATCTCGCCGATGGTCTCGCCGGGGTCGCCGATCACGCTCAGAGGCGCGGGGTCAAAATTCTCCTCGAGTCCTTAGGGCATGACCAGACCGACGTGGTCAACAGCCTGGCTGAGACCATGGAGCTCCTCGCGCGGATCGGTCATCCCGCAATCCAGACGATGTTCGATTTTCACAACACGATTGACGAAACGGATCCGTTCCCGGTCCTCATCGAGAAATATTTCCCCTGCATCCACCACGTTCACGTTCAGGAGATGGACGGCCGCTACCTCGGCTCCGGAAACGCGGAGAACGAATTCGTCGCCTCTTTCCGCAAGCTCAAGGACCTGCGGTTCGACAAGTGGATCTCCGTTGAGGTTTTCGATTTCTCCCCCGGCGCGGAGACCATCGCCGCTGAATCCCTCAAAACACTGAGGGCGATCGAGAGAAAACTCACTTGAAAAACCAAGCTTCTCTCCGGAACCAAAGGACGGATGGGAATTTCTTTGCTCCGGCGCCCCTTGGAGCGCACAAAGGTACTTAGTAAATAGCTCCTCTCAGTCCTCCTCTCCCCTGCGGGGAGAGGATTGAGGTGAGGGGGAAACTCAACGATCCACCCTCACCCTCGCCCTCTCCCGCCAGCGGGAGAGGGAAATACTTTTTTTCAAAATTCGCGGGTGAAGCGTCCGGCATGGAAAGTTGAGTGGGGATTATGGTTCTAAGGATAAAAATCAAAGAGACCCGGTTTTATCTGCGCCATATCGAGATGAGGCTTCCTTTCCGATTTGGAGCTTATACCCTGAGAAAAGTTCCTCTGCTGCATTTGGCCTTGGAGGCGGAATCGGAAGGCGGAACCCGGGTGCGAGGGTTCGCCGCCGACAACCTGATGCCCAAATGGTTCGACAAGGATCCGGCCAAAGCGCCAATTGACAATATCAACGACCTCCTCTCTTCCGTCCGCATCGCCCGCCACTTCTATGCTGAATCAGGGCGGAATCATACTTCCGTGTGGACGATGTGGCGGGAGGCATACCCGCTCTGCCTCCGGAAGGGGGAAAATGAAGGGTTGAACGCCCTGGTCGCATCTTTCGGCTCTTCCCTCTTCGAACGGGCCCTTCTGGACGCCTTGGGAAAGATCGCCGAACGGGATCTCATCGGGATCCTCAGGGAAAATATCGCGGGGATCCGGCCCGAGGATATTCACCGGGAACTCCGGTACGAGGATATTTTAAGCTGGGCTGCTGAAGCCCCGCCTTCAACCCTTATTGTCCGTCATACGGTCGGTCTCCTCGATCCTCTGGAAGCGGCCGACCTTGACCCGGAAACAAGCCCTCAAGACGGTCTCCCCCATACCCTCGAGGAATACATTGTCAGACACGGCCTGCGGGGTTTCAAGATAAAAATTCGCGGGGAGATCGAGGCCGATCTCGATCGGCTGCGGCGAATCGCCGCCGTTCTCGACCGCCTCGTGTCTCAACCCTGCCTGGTCACCCTGGACGGAAACGAACAATATCGGTCTATCGCCGAGTTCCAAGCATTGATGCACAAGATGGCGGAAGACCCCAAGCTCAAGAAGTTTTATCAGGCGATGGCCTTTGTGGAGCAGCCCCTCGACCGGGCCACCTCTCTGCGCCCCGAACTCCGATCGGATCTCGCCGATCTTGCAAATCTCCGCCCGGTTATTATCGATGAAAGCGACGACCATTTAGACGCCTTCAAAACCGCCGCTGCCTTAGGATACCGCGGCGTCTCCACAAAAAACTGCAAGGGGGTCATGAAATCCTTTCTCAACCGATCTTTGATTGCGAAGTGGAACCAGGACCGACCCGGCAACGACCGGTTTTTCATGACGGCCGAAGACCTGACGAACGTCCCAATTGTTCCGCTCCAGCAGGATTTGACCGCGGTCCGCGCCCTGAAAATTCCCCATTTGGAGAGGAACGGCTATCATTATGGGCGCGGTCTGTCCCATTGTTCAAGCCGGGAGCGGGAGCTCGCCCTCCGTTACCACTCTGGTTTATACGAAGGGGATCAAGAGGGCGCTTATGTTCGCATCACCGATGGCCGGATCCGGGTCGATTCCCTTGCCGTGCCGGGATTGGGAGTCGCCTTTGATCCGGATTTTGAATCGATGGCGGAGCTGTCCCTGGACTCCTCTTCTCCGATTATGCCCGAAAAAGACGCCTTCGCCTAAAACCCTTATTTCCTTTCCTGCCTCATGGGGTTAAAATAGGGTAACACTCTATCCCTTCGAAGAGAGTTGGGACGCAGGAGCCAAGGGGGCCCATGCCGGTCGCATCCTTTTTCAAAACGATAGGAATTGGGCGCAGTCTCTTAGAAATGATTTTGCGCCCAAATTGGCAAGAAATGTCAGAAATCCCCCCTTGCCCCCCTTTGACAAAGGGGGGTTGGGGGGATTTCCGGGGAGTTCATCAATACGTCAACATAGCCTTTTTGGTTCCGGCTTGGCCGGGTTAGGAAAGAGACCGAAGAAAAGGGATTCACTCAGGAGGTTTATCATGATCGGAAAAGGACTGCCGTGCGGCTATCTGAAAACAGGAGAGGTTGAAGCCATCCTCCAGGAGGGATTAGCGCAGATTCCTTTCGATGGGAAAAGGGTTTTGCTCGTGATCCCGGACCGAACCCGCACCATGCCCATGCCTCTTTTCTTCCGAGCCATCGCCAAGTCTTTGCTGCCCCGAACCCAAGCCCTGAATTTTCTCA
>Ga0315276_10001434_pt1 | contig 21379 bp, 14 predicted proteins | sample YL17G05_0_MG_FD_204542 | JGI IMG/M metagenome (GOLD analysis project Ga0315276, IMG submission 204542) | Sediment microbial communities from Yellowstone Lake, YNP, Wyoming, USA - YL17G05_0 | ecosystem: Environmental > Aquatic > Freshwater > Lake > Sediment | place: USA: Wyoming | collected... | reverse complement strand
GTCTACGGCACCCTCCACCCGGACTTCGCCACCATCGAGGCCGACCAGGAGCAGGTGAACCTCACGAGGTTCGAGGTCGAGCTCCCCGAGAAACGGCAGTTCTTCCTCGAGGGCCAGGAGTTGTTCGGACAGCGGATCAGGACCTTCTACTCGCGCCGCATCGCCGATATCGCCGGGGGCGCCAGGCTGCTCGGCAGGCAGGGCCCGTGGAATGTCGCCGTCATGTCGGCCATCACCGACCCGCTCGGCCCGTCCGGCCGGGCGAACTACCTGGTGAGCCGCGCCCAGCGCGACGTCTGGGAACGCGCCAACCTCGCCGTCATGACGACCAACCGGAGCCTCGACCGGAGCAACCAGGGCTCGGTGAGCATGGACGCGAACCTGTTCTTCTCGAAGACGCTCGGCCTGACGGCGCAGTTCGTCGAGAGCTACGGTCCGTTCGCGCGCGGGACGGAAGGCCTGTTCGTGCGGCCCGCGTACGACTCGCCGACCGGCCACTTCCACGTCCGCTACACCCAGCTCGGTGATTCTCTGGCCGACAACCTGGACGCGACCGGCCTGATCGAGGACGACGACCGGCGGGAGATCGACTCGGCGCTCGAGAAGACCGTGTGGTTCAAGGACGGCGCCGTCCAGCAACTGCAGTACGGCTCGAACTACAACGTCTTCTGGAGCCAGAGGGGCGTCCTCCGCGGCTGGCAGGTGGAGCAGGAGGTCGAGGTCGAGTTCCGCAGCCGGTTCAACCTGCAGGTGACCAGCACCGAGGAGTTCAAGCGCTTCGAGCAGGATTTCCGCAACCGGCAGACCGGCGTCGAGGTCGGATTCAACACCCGCGAGTACCAGTCGGTCCAGGCCGGCTGCGAGTTCGGCCGCAACGAGAACTCGGACTACACGCTGTGGCAGGGGGAAGCGCGCTGCAAGTTCACGCCGCACCTGTCGGCCGAGTACTCACTCGAGCGGCTCACGCTCGACCCGGACCCGGACGGCGAAAGCAAGTGGATCCATGTGGTCCGGGCCAGCCAGTTCTTCACGAAGGACCTGTTCCTCCGGGTCTTCTACCAGACCAACTCGGCCATCGATCGCCGGAACCTCCAGGCGGTCTTCGTCTGGCGCTACCTGCCGCCATTCGGAACCCTCCAGGTCGCCTATCAGCGCGGCACCGCCGGCTTCGGTCAACGCTCGGACCAGGGCCACACCGTGTTCCTCAAGCTGACGACCGTGCTCTGACCCGCCGTTCGCCGGCGTGGGAACGACCCGCCGGCGACCCGTTCCTCCATCCTTCCTCGCGCGGCCCGGGTCGCCATCGAGCGCGGGGTCCGTGAGCCGTCGCCCTGCGCTTCCTGCCGCCCTGCTTCCCGAACGAGAATCGGATCGAGCGGCTGTGGGAGTACGCCCTTGCAGCCCGATCCCGCTTCCACCGGTTCAAGCGAGATCCTTCAGCCTCCCACCCCGTCCAACGCCTTCGCCGTCGCCTCATCGCTTCGGGCGCGGACCGAGTCGCCCATCGCCGCCCAGATCATGGCCCTGATCTCGTACACCTTCCCCAGGCGCGGCGAGGTCTCCGCGGCGCGGTTCATCTGACGCAGCGCGTCCGTGAGCCGCCCGCCCCGGTAAAGCGCCAGGCCCAGATTGCATCCCGCCACCGAGTTCCCCGGATCGAGCCGGAGGACCTCAGCGTAGTCGGCAGCCGCCAGGTCATACCGCTTGAGCCAATCCAGGTACAGTTGTCCCCGACCCAGCCGACCGCCCCTGTCCGCGGGCTGGATGCGGAGCCCGTGCGTGAAGTCGCGCAACGCCGGGCCGTCCAGGCCCAGCCCTGCATACGCGGCGCCTCGATTCACGTACAGGCGGTGGTCCGTGCTATCCAGCGCCACCCCGCGGTCCAGCACCGCGACCGCCTCCCGGTAGCGTCCGCAAAGGACCAGGACCCCGCCGTACTGGCAGAACGCGAGTGCATCGCGCGGACTTAGCGCAACCAGGCTCTCGCAATCCCTGACGGCGAGGCCGTACTGGCCGCGGTGCGCGTAGGCCAGGGAACGGTTGGTGAGCGCCAGCGTGCAGTCCGGGTACTTCGCGAGCGCGTCCGTCCACAGCTCTGCGCTGTCCTTCCACACCCTCGCCCGGAAGGCGCTCATGATCGCGAAACAGACGAGAATGGAGACCACGAGCGCACGAACGGTCCAGGCGCGTGCGCCGTCCGCCGCGGAGGACACCTGGGCCCAGGCCTGGCCGACGATCCAGGAGAGGCCGATGTAGGGGATGTACGTGTACCGCTCCGCGACGAACGCCCCGCCGACCGGCAGGAACTGCAGGACGGGCGCGATCGTCAGGGTGAAGAAGAGGACGCCGAAGCGCAGGTCGCGCAGTCGGGAACGGACCAGGAGGATCGCGATGGCCAGTGCGACGAGCGGGGCACCCAGCATCCAGGCCGGCATCGTGCCATCCGAGCCCAACGGATAGGGATGGAAGGCCGAGAGCGGCACCGGTACGACGAAGCGGACGAGATACAGCACGAACCCCCAGCACCCGAAGACGAGGCTCTGCCAGAGGGGCAGGTGCAGTTTGTTGATGTTCCCGCCGGCGCTCTGGGCCAGCGTCGCAACGACGCCGAAGACCAGCGCGAGGAGGAAGAACGGCGACTTCTCGAGCAGGCTCGTCCGTGTGATCGGACGGCGCCGGTACGCGTCCACCAGCAGCATCACCACGGGTAGCACGACCGCCTGTCCCTTCGAGAGCAGCGACAGGATGAACAGCAGGAGCGAGCCCGCGAGGTCCCTGATCCGGCCGGTGGACGCATGGCGCAGATACATCAACAGCGAGCCCAGGAAGAACGCCGTGTAGAGGACGTCCTTCCGCTCGGAGATCCATGCGACGGACTCCACGTGCATCGGGTGCAGCGCGAACAGGGCGGCGGTCACGAGTGCGCTGCGTGCGTTGCCGGCCGTGAGCGCCAGGACCACCCGGCAGACCAGGACGGTGCTCGCGAGGTGAAGGAGGAGGTTGGTGACGTGGTACACGACGGGAGTCGCGCCCGCGAAGTGCCACTCGAGCGCGTAGGTCAGCAGCGTCAGCGGGTGATAGTTGCCCAGCACGTACGTCGTGGGCGTGAACAGACTCGCGAGCGTCCGGAACGAGAGACTATTCACCAGAGGGCTGTTCAGCAGATACCGATCATCGTCCCAGTTGGTGAGTTCGTTCCGGAGCGAGGGCAGGTAGACGAGGAAGGTCATGAGGAGGAGGCCCGCCAGGGACCAGGGCAGGCAGGTTCCGGGCGACAGGCGGGCCGCACCCCCGCCCGGGGACTGCGGGCTGCCGGGCTTGCGGAGGCGGGAACGATTGCGGTTCTGCAGGCGTTGGGTTGTCATGACCCGATCGAGAAGACCGTCGCAGTCCAGCCGTGAGTCCGGCATTCCGCGGAAGCGTTCAAACCCGGACACATGAGCGAAGCCTGCGCGCTGGCCGCCGGAGGAAGCAGTGCAAACGCGAGGAGAATGGTGAGTAGGACAGGAGCAGCGCGTGAGCACTATCTCATGACGGCCTCCGACGATGTCATGGTCCGGGCGGGATCGGCTCGGCGTGCGGCACTTGGGACCCCGCCGGGCAAGAGGATACGCCGGGCAATCCGGATGGTCCATCGCGTTCGCCGCCGGACGCGGCCCGGACTGTCGTGTCTCTCCCCACGACCGTCAGAATCGTGGGGGTCTCCGACCGGGCCGGCGCGCCTGGTGAGGCCCGTATGGCTGGCGTCAGATCGCCCGACTCGCGAATCCGGCCGGGGATGCCCGCATCGAATACAGCCTGCAGCGCCGCCCGAGGACGCTCCGATTGGCAAGGGGGACGACATCATGATTCTACGAACGCTGACTGACCAAGACCATCCGAGCAGGACCGCGGACCCGGGTGCCCCGGGATTGCGAACCACGGCATCAGCATGGCTCCGGCATCTTGCTACCTTATCGAGGGCCACATCCATGAACCGCTCGGACTTGCCAAGGCGAGGCCGAACCGGGGGTGCACTGCCCCGCGCGATCTTCGGCCTGGGTTGCTTGTTTCTCACCCTCGCCAGCCTGACCCCCATCGCGTCAGCGCAGGCCCAGACGCCCCTCAACCCGCGGTTGATCCCGAAGTTCGCCACCCCGCTGCCCCTGCCCGGAACGCTGGACGGTACGGCGACCAGCGCCGCCAGCCCGCTCGCGATCCGCATGAGCGAGTTCCAGCAGAAGATCCTGCCCTCGGCGTTCTATGCGGCTTTGCCCGCGCCCTATAACAATGGCACGTACGTGTGGGGTTACAACGGCAGCTATCCGGGACCGACGATCGTCGCGCGGCGCGGGATCCCCACGCACGTCAAGTACGTGAACGACCTCTTCAACCCGTCGGGGGACCCACTGTTCCTGCAGCAGACCATCAAGGTGGACCAGACGATCCACTGGGCGGACCCGCTCGGGAATCATCCCCAGACCACACCATACCTGGGTCCGGTCCCGGCCTGCGTGCATCTGCACGGCGGTGAGGTGCCTTCGGCCTATGACGGTGGTCCCGACGCCTGGTGGACGCCGGACGGCATCAAGGGTCCTGGCTACGTCACCGATCAGTACGTCTATCCGAACGAGCAGCAGGCGATGACGATGTTCTATCACGACCACGCGCTCGGCATGACGAGGACGAACGTGTACTCCGGGCTCGCCGGCTTCTACCTGCTGTTCGATCCGGTGGGCGAGCCGGCAAACCTGCCGGGTGGATCGGCGGACAACGCGGCCGATCAATACGGGAACCCGTATCAGGTCGGGCTCGCCATCCAGGACCGGATGTTCGACACGAACGGTCAGCTCTACTTCCCGGCCATTGGCATCAATCCGGAGCATCCCTACTGGCTGCCGGAGTTTTTCGGTGACGTGATCCTCGTGAATGGCGCGCCGTGGCCGTACATGCAAGTCGAGCCGCGGCGCTACCGGTTCCGCTTCCTGAACGGCTCCAACGCCCGCGTCTACGAGTTGCGGCTCATGGACAAGGTCCTCAAGGTGGCCGGGCCCGCGTTCTGGCAGATCGGCTCGGACGGCGGGCTGCTCGATGCGCCGGTGAAGCTGAACGACCCGCTGGTGGCCAAGCCGCCACGGCTCATCATGGCCTCCGGCGAGCGTGCCGACATCGTGATCGACTTCTCCGGCTACGCAGGGAAGTGGCTCACGCTGGTGAACGGCGCCAAGGCTCCGTTCCCCAAGGGCGTGTCGGCGGATCCCAAGACCAACGGCGTCGTCATGCAGTTCCGCGTGGGGACCACGGTCACGGGCGGCTCGGACCCGAGCCTGAACCCGGCGACCACCACGACACTTCGCCCGGCGCCCATCGAGCGGCCCGTAGCAGGGCCGGTGAAGCGCGCGCTGACCCTCAACGAGGAGATGGGGCTCGGCGGTCCACTGGCGATGTTCGTGAACAACACGATGTGGGACATGGACCCCACCGAGAGCGTGCAGGTCGGTGACACCGAGGTCTGGGAGATCATCAACCTGACCGCGGACACGCACCCCATCCACCTGCACCTGTTCCAGTTCCAGATGGTGAACCGGCAGGCCTTCAACACCAGCAAGTACATGGGCGTCTACGGTATGCCGATGGCGGGCATGGGACCGCCGTTGCCCTACGACGTACCCACGGCGGCGACCGGGTTCAAGCTCGGCGGGAACCCCGACGTGACGCCATACCTGCAGGGACCGGCCGTGGCGCCAGATCCCAACGAGCGAGGCTGGAAGGACACGTTCCGGATGAACCCGGGCGAGGTGACGCGGATCATCGTCCGGGCGGCACCTCAGGACGCCGCGGAGAAGGCAGCCGCCGCTCTGCCGCCGGTCGCAGTCGCCCCCGGCGTGAACTTCTTCGGTTTCGAGCCGTGGACGCCGATGGGGCAGACGGACTCGTTCGGCTATCCGGGCGGACCCGGCTACGTCTGGCATTGCCACATCATCGACCACGAGGACAACGAGATGATGCGGCAGCTCATGATCCTCGGCCCTCCGGCGGTGGCTTCGCAGTTGGCCGGCCGCGAGCCGGCTACCGCAAGCCTTACGCCGACGTCCGCGCCCTTGTCATCCGAGGTCGAACTGGCGCCCAGCCGCCCGAACCCGGCGACCGGGCCATCGAGGATCGCCTTTACGCTCCCGGCACCAGCCTCTGTCGAGCTCAAGGTCTACGACGTGGCCGGCAAGGAGGTTGTCACACTCGCCTCGGGGAGCTTTTCCGCCGGCGAGCACTTGCTGACGTGGGATGGCCGGGGCCGCGACGGCAGCCGAGTCGCCACCGGGACCTACTTCTACCGCCTGAAGACCGATTCGGCGAGCAAGGTGCGCAAGGTCGTGCTCCTGCGCTGATTGCTGGATCGTCGCCTTGAAACACCGAAGTCCCGCCCGCGGGCGGGACTTCGATGCTTCAGGCCCCCGTCGCCCCGCCGCGTCCGTGGGCTTCCCTTGTCTTTCGAGGCCTGGCTTGCCCGGACGTCTTCCGCCCTGCCAGACACGATCGCGGAGGAGTTGCCGCCACGCTGTCCCCGGACGGGCTGCGGTGCATGCCTACAAGGCAGCAGCACAGAGGATCGCCTGCCGAGTGGGCAGGTGCTTCACCGGGGAGACCCGCGCTGGCGCTGCCGTTGTTGCGGCCGAGCGTGGCGCGGAGCCTCTGGCCGTCTGCGATGCTCCAAGCAGGTCGTGAGAAGAAGGAAGGCCCGAGCCCGAGCGTCTGTGCCTGTTCGGCTCGAGGGGACGAGACGAAGCGGATCCGGACGGCGACTGCGACCCGCTCATGATCCTCTCGCAGCTGGAGGCTCCGGCCTATCGGATCGCGCAGAAGGCCCACAGTCTCGTGTGGGGCCTGGGCATCTCCGTGGATATCCTCGCGTGGTCCCGGGCGGAGTTTGAGCGGCGGCTCCCCCTCAAGGCATCGCTACAGGAAACCGCTCTCTTCACCGAGCGAGTGCCCCTTCATCAACTCCCCGCGGAGACAGCGGCCAAGCTGAAGAACCTCGAAATCAACGCGGACTACCGGCTTCCTTGCCGCAACCTGTCGATGATCATCGGGCCGGAGAATCGTGAGAGCTGAGCACCCGCCTGCGCGCCCATGCGATTGCCTCTCGCTCTGGCGCGCGAGCGCGAACTTGAGTATCAGTCGAGGTAGCGCAGCAGCTCGTCGCGGGTCACATGCCCGATGATGGAGATGTGGGCCCCGGTGGCCCGCGCGGGGCCGTGGACGGATGCGGCGGCGGCCCCGGGCTGACGCGCACCGGGCCGGTGCGAGGTGGCGGCAGGCCGGACGGATGCGTCTCCGAGGGCGAGCGGGCACGTGGGGCCTCGAGCGCGCGGTGGGGCGAGTGCGCCCCGGGGGCTCGTGGAGGCGGGCAAAGGGGACGGGGGCAGGCTCGCCGACCATGGCTGGGCGCGGGCGGAGGGAGCTCGCGCCCCCCGGCGGAACTCAGGCGGGCGAGACTGCGGTTGAACTCGGCGTCGGGACGAGCGTAGAGTCGGCGTCGCTCGTATGAAGGCTCCCATTCCTGAAACCCAAGGCCCTCTCGGGCGGGCAGCGACAGCGTGTCGCCCTGGGGCGCGCCATCGTGCGGCAACCCAAGGTGTTCCTCTTCGAGGAACCGCTCAGCAACCGCGACACCAACCTGCGTGTGCAGATGCGGACGAAGATCTCCCGGCTCCGTCATCAGCTGCAGACGACGATGACCTGCGTGACCCGCGACCGGATCGAAGAGATGTCCATGGGCGACCGGATCGTCGTGATGAAGGACGGCGTCGTCCAGCACGTCGATACGCCGCTCAACATCTACCACCAGCCTGTAGACCGGTTTGTCGCCGGGTTCATCGGAAGCCCCGCCATGAACCTCATGCAGGGATCCCCCGCGAGGAACGCCAAAGCGGTGTTCCAGCAGGAACGGTCCAACCTCGCCCCCCGTCCCTGCAGCGGTGGCACAGCGCCTCAACGCCTGCAACAAGCCCGCCGTCACCCTCGGCGTCCGGAGCACATCTATGCTCGCCGACCGGCCGGCACCGAAGCCCTTGTCCCGTTCAAGGCGCAGATCGAGGTTGTGGGACCGGTCGGGAACGACGTCTTCCTGTATTCTTCCACCTACGTCAGCACGCAACATGTTGCGCGCATCGCCACCGATGCCCAGCCACCGGTCGGCAAGCCGTACGAGCTGCTCTTCGATACATCCAAAGCGCACTTCTTCGATAGCCACAGAGCAGACACTGTGCGGCTAGGGAGGATCAACTCTCGAAGATCACACATCACAAGTAGAGCGTGCTCTTGCTGTGTCTTTGATCTTTGTTTCTTGCTCTCCTCTCGCCGCCCCAGCATCTTCCCTGCCATCGGAGGTTCCTTCCATGGCTCCACTTGATCTCATCATCATCGCCGTCTACTTCGCCATCGTCCTCGGGATCGGTCTGTACTTCGCGAAGCGCGGCAAGACGTCCACGGAGTACTTCCTGGCGGGCCGGCACGTCGGCTGGGTCGCCATAGGCGCGTCCCTCTTTGCCACCAACATCTCGAGCGAGCACTTCCTCGGACTCGCCGGCACGGGGTCGAAATCCGGTCTCGCCGTGGGACACTTCGAGTGGCTCGCATGCCTGATGGTCCTGCTGCTCGGCTGGGTCTTCACCCCGTTCTATCTCAAGTCCGGGGTGTTCACCATGCCGGAGTTCCTGGAGCGCCGGTATGGCTCCACGGCACGATCGTACCTGAGCATCGTCTCCATCGTCGCCTATGTACTGACCAAGATCTCGATCTCCCTCTACGCGGGGGGCATCCTGCTGTACGCCGTCGTCGGCTGGGATATGTATACCTCCGCAATCGTGATCGTCCTCGTCACCGGACTGTACACCGTCATGGGCGGGCTTTCCGCCGTGATCTATACCGACCTGGTCCAGACCTTCATTCTCATCGGCGGATCGGTCCTGCTCACGCTCATCGGACTGGACCGCGCGGGTGGATGGGACGCTCTCGTCGCCGGTACTCCGCCCGGGTTCTGGAGCATGTTCAAGCCGATGAGCGACCCCGACTTCCCGTGGACCGGCATCGTCTTCGGTGCGCCGATCCTCGGCATCTGGTACTGGTGCACCGACCAGTACATCGTCCAGCGCGTGCTCAGCGCACGCAACCTCGATCAGGCGCGCGCCGGCTCCATCTTCGCCGGCTTCCTGAAGATCCTTCCGGTCTTCATCCTTGTCGTCCCCGGCATCATCGCGCTGAAGCTCTCTCCGGAACTGACCGGCCAAGCCGTCACCGGAGACCGGGCCTATGCCTGGATGGTCACGGCACTCCTGCCGACCGGGGTGAAGGGACTGGTCGTCGCAGGCCTGCTTGCCGCGCTCATGTCGTCTCTCAGCGCGATGTTCAACTCCACCTCCACGCTCCTGACGATCGACATCTTCAAGCGCCTCAGACCCGAAGCGGACGACCGGAGCGTGGTCCGGTTCGGGCGCCTCGCCACGGGAGCGATGGTGGTGCTCGGACTGCTCTGGATCCCCTTCATCGGACTCCTGAGCGACGAACGGATGTATGTCTACCTGCAGAGTGTGCAGGCCTACATCTCGCCCCCCATCGCCGCCTGCTTCCTATTCGGCATCTTCTGGAACCGCGTCAACGGCCGGGGCGCGGTGGCGGCCCTGTTCACGGGGCTGGCGCTGGGAGCATTCCGGTTCGTGATCGAAGTGCAGAACAAGATCTCCCCTCTGAGCAACGAGTTCCTGCGCTCGGTTGCCTCCATCAACTTCCTTCACTACGCCATCTTCCTCTTCGTCACGAGCTCGATCGTCCTCGTGGCCACCAGTCTGGCTACCGAAGCACCCGACCGGAAGACGCTGACCAACCTGACCTTCTCCGAGTCGCCGGGTCTCCGCGCGGAACGGACGCCGGGCCACGCGCTCAATGTCGCCGCTTCCGTGGCGCTCGTGGCGCTCGTGGCGATCCTGTGGTGGACGTTCCGGTAAGGCCGTTGGGGAACGCAGATACCACGGAAGGAGTGGATCGACACGGATCCCTCCATCAGGCCGCTGAACGATGAGAATCTACCGCGGAGGCGCTGAGAAGCGGAGTCGATTTGGGTGTCTCTTCGGAACCATCAACCTTTCCCTTCTCTGCGCGGATAGCCCAGTGTAGAAGGAGAGCATGATGAGAAGAGGATGCTTCATTGCCGTCCTGATGTTGGTGTCCGCAGTCACGGCCTATGCACAGTGGCAGTCGGTGGGCGACGTCGCCGGATTCACGACTCCCCGCCCCGGGGAATTCCTGATCGACGCAGGGGCGGCGAAACTACGGGTCAACGTCCTCGCCGCCGATGTCTTCCGCATCCGTCTCGCCCCCTCGGGGAGGTTCACCCCCGATGCTTCTTGGGCGGTGATCAAGACGGACTGGCCGCAGGTGGAGACATCGGTTCGCGAAGACACCGGTCTCCTGAAGATCTCCACCTCCGACGTCACGGTGGAGATCCGGAAGCACCCCCTGCGGATAGCATTCCTGGACAGCCGCGGGATCATCATCAACCAGGACGACCCGCGTAAGGGGATGGCATGGAACGGCGATGAGGTGCGAGTGTGGAAGTCGATGCCCGGGGATGAGTACTACATCGGCTTCGGCGAGAAGGCGGGACGGATGCAGCGGCGCGGGACGCACATGACCATGTGGAATTCCGATATCCCCGCGTACGGCGCCGACACCGACCCGCTCTATGAGACAATCCCCTTCTTCTACGGCATCCGCAACGGGCGCGCATACGGCATATTCTTCGACAATACCTTCTGGTCGTCGTTCGACATGGGAAAGGCCTCTCGCGATCAGTACTCCTTCGGTGCGGAGGGTGGCGGGCTTGACTACTACTTCTTTGCGGGGCCCGCGCCGCAGCAGGTGCTGTCACGGTTCACGGAGCTGGTCGGCCGCATGCCCCTTCCTCCCCTCTGGTCGCTCGGCTACCAGCAGTGCCGCTGGAGTTACCCGAACGAGGCCCGCGTGCGGGAGATCGCCCGCGGATTCAGGGAACGGCAGATACCGTGCGACGTGATCTACCTCGATATCGACTACATGGATGGATATCGGATCTTCACATGGAACCGGCAGAACTTCCCCGATCCTGCACGGCTGGTCGGTGACCTGCGAAAGGACGGCTTCCGCACGGCGGTGATCGTCGACCCTGGCATCAAGGCGGATACCGCGTACCACGCCTACCGCACGGGGCTCGCGGGCAGTCACTTCCTGAAGAACCCGGACGGACGACCATTCATCGGCAAGGTGTGGCCGGGCGAATGCGCATTCCCCGACTTCTCCCGAGCCGCGACTCGGACCTGGTGGGGGGAGAACTTCAAGGCCCTGGCCGAGGCCGGGGTGCGCGGATGGTGGAACGACATGAATGAGCCGTGCGTGTTCGACGTGCCGACGAAGACGATCGACCTTGGGGTGATCCACGATGACGAGGGACGGAAGACTCCCCACTCCGCAAACCACAATGTCTACGGAATGGAAATGAGCCGGGCGACTTATGAAGGGGTCCGCGCGCTCGTCCCGGGTGAGAGGCCGTTCGTCCTCACGCGCGCCTCGTACGCCGGCGGACACCGCTACTCCTCAGCATGGACAGGCGACAACATCGCGTCCTGGGAGCACCTCGACATGGCGATCGCCATGTGTCTGAATCTGAGTGTCTCGGGACAACCCTTCGTCGGCACGGACATCGGCGGGTTTTTCGGTTACCCCGGCGGGGAGCTCTTCGCCCGCTGGCTGCAGTTCGGGGTCTTCACCCCCCTCATGCGCGGCCACTCGGTGATCAACGAGAAGAACAAGGAGCCGTGGGAGTACGGCGAGGAGTTCACGGTGATCAACCGGGAAACCATCAACCTCCGATACCGCCTCCAGCCGTACATCTATACCGTGATGGAAGAGGCCTCGGCCACCGGGGTCCCCGCCATGCGCCCTCTCCTGTTTGCGTACCCGGGCGACAGGAACGGGATCTGGAATGATAATGAGTTCCTGTTTGGAGAGGATCTGCTGGTGGCCCCCGTCGTGCAGGCCGGAGCCACTACCCGCTCCCTCCGGCTTCCGGAAGGAGCGTGGTTCTACTTCTGGACCAACCAGCGATACGAAGGGGGACACGACGTTACGGTTCCGGCCCCGCCGGAGAGGATCCCGTTGTTCGTGCGGGCGGGAGCGATCCTTCCCACCCGGCAGGTCGTCCAGCATGCCGATCAGGCGCCCATCGATCCGCTGACGATCACCGTCTATCCCGGCGCACTGCAATCCCATTCACGCTACTACGAAGACGACGGCCTCTCGTTCGAGTTCGAGAAGGGGGCGTACTTCCGGCGATCGACCGACCAGCGGAACTCCCCGACGGCGACGACGCTCACGTTCGGTGCGGTCGAAGGAACGTACCGTCCGCCGCGGCGCGACGTCGTGGTGCGCTTCGTGGATGTGCAGGGAGAACCGGCGTCAGTGGAGGTCGATGGAAGCCGTCTGCGCTCCGTGGCGCGATCAGCCGCCGGAAAGGAGACCGAGGGGTGGTGGTACGATTCCGGCGACCGCACGGTCACCGTCCAACTTCCCGAGACAACGAACGAACGACGGATCCGGCTCCTACCCAAGTGACCCACCCCGACCGGACGGTCGGTACTCGCCATAGCCCCTCGCGACAACCGGCATCTCTGTCGATTGTGGCCAATGACATGCCACTCCGGCAGAAGTGACCACGACACGGGCTGTGATTCGGGTGGCGCGTCAGGAGAGCCTCCCAACAGACCACACCACTGGAGCGGCAGTGGACATCAGCCCCGCGCACACATGATTCTAGATCGTTCAGGAGACACGCGATGCAGACGATGACTTCACTTGAACGGGCCTGGACGGTGCTGCGCGGAGGCATCCCCGACCGGGTGCCGGTTGACTTGCACAACTTCATGATGACCGCCCACGCGTCGGGCCTGCCCTTCCCTGACTTCTTTCAAAGCGGCGAAGCCATGGCCGAGGGGCAGATAGGAGCCTGGCGCGAATATGGGCATGATGTGCTGCTGATAGAGAATGGCACCGCCGCCCTGGCCGAGGCTTGCGGCTGCCAGGTTGAATACATGACCGCAAGCGCGCCCGTGTGTCGCGGTCCGGCCATCACGTCGCTGGATGAGTTGGACAAACTCACCGTGCCCGACCCCTACAAGGCTCACCCTCTGAAGGAGAACCTCAAGGCCACCCGGCTCGTGGCCCGGGAGCTCGCCGGCAAGGCCTTCGTCGTCGGCCGGGCCGACCAGGGGCCGTTCTCGCTGGCCTCGATGATCCTGGGGATGGACGTGTTCCTGTGTCACCTCGCCCTGTCGCAACGACGGACCAGGGACGGCGAACCGGCCGACACACAGGCTGAGCTGCAACGCCAGCTCCATCGCCTGTTGGAGTTCTGCCTGGAGGTGACCACCCGCTATGCCCTGGCCCAGATCGAGCAGGGCGCGCACATGACCGCGATCGGCGAGTCGCTCTCCGGGCCGGATGTCTGCTCACCGGCGACCTACAGGGCATTCGCGTGGGGCTATGCCAAGCGGCTGGTGGAGCGCCTGAAGGCCAGTGACGGCCTGGTGGCCTATCATATCTGTGGCGACGCCACCGCGATCGTGCCCGACATGGTCGAAACAGGCGCGGCGGTGCTGGAGCTGGACTACAAGTGCGCCATGCCCGGTATCAAGGCCGCCACCGGGGGTCGGGCCACGATCCTCGGCCCCATCGACCCCAGCGGGGTGATGGCGATGGGCACGCCCGGCCTCGTGACCGAATCGTGCCGGGAAGCGATCGAGGTCCTGGGGCCGGGCGGCGGGTTCATCCTGGGGCCCGGCTGCGCCCTGCCGCCCTCGACCCCTCCTGCCAACATCCATGCGATGGTGGAAGCGGCCAGAGAACATGGCCGCTATGGTTGAGGGCACAGCCGGAAAGGACGAGTAGCAGTCGGCGAGGCATCGTTGCAGTTGTCACTGTCATCCATCTCAGAGGAGGCATGGGCGTCATGACACTCCGGCACGCTGTGGTGGGAATCCTGACGCTCATCCTGACGCTCGGCATGCTTGGCTCCCGAAGCCCCGCCGATTCCAGGCGCATGGGCATGTCCGTGCTCGAAGACAAGATCCGAGGCGGCTGGGCCGGCCAGATGATCGGCGTGTCGTACGGAGCGCCAACCGAGTTCCGCGCCCGGGGGACGACGTACGACGCGGAACTCACCTGGTCCCCGGAGAGAGTCGCGAATGCGATCGGCCAGGATGACCTCTACGTCGAAATGACCTTCGCCCAGGTGATGGACAGCATCGGCCTGCATGCGACCTGCAAGCAATACGGGGACATGTTCAAGGATTCCCAGTACCGGCTCTGGCACGCGAACGCCGCGGCGCGCCGGCTTCTGAACCTGGGCATCGACGCCCCGATGTCCGGCAATCCCAGGCACAACGCGCACGCGAACGACATCGATTTCCAGATCGAGGCGGACTTCATCGGTCTCATGACCCCCGGATTGCCGCAGGAGGCCAACAAGTTCAGCGAGCGCGTGGGCCGCGTCATGAACTATGGAGAAGGATTGTACGGCGGCATGTTCTTCGCCGGAATGTACTCCGCGGCCTTCTTCGAAACGGATGTGCGCCGCATCGTGGAACAGGGCTTGGCCGGCATTCCGGCACAGAGCAGGTACGGCAAGATCATCCGCGATGTGCTCGACTGGTCAGCCATGAATCCCGACGACTGGAAGAAGACGTGGCAACTGATTGAAGACAAATGGGACAAGGATCACGCATGCCCGGACGGGGCGCTGAATGCCTTCAACATCGACGCCGGCATCAATGGAGCCTATGTCGCGCTGGGCCTGCTGTATGGAAAGGGCGACTTTGCCAGGACCGTCGAAGTTGCGACCCGGGCCGGCCAGGATTCCGACTGCAATCCTTCGAGCGCAGCCGGCATTCTCGGGGTGATGCTTGGCTACGAGAAGATACCGGAGTTCTGGAAATCAGGGATTCCGGCCATTGCGGATAGGAAGTTCGAGTTCACCAACTACACGTACAACGAAATCTCCAAGTCCACGCTCAATCGTGCGCTGGCCACCATCAAGCAGGCCGGCGGCAAGGTGGAAGGCACGGACATTACGATTCCGGTTCAGAAACCGACACCGGCGAAGTTCGAGGAGTACAACCCCGGGACCCCGGACAAGCGCATCGAGGTCAAGGATCCATCGTGGAGCTGGAAGGGCGAGTGGGCAGACGACTCGTTGCCCTCTCGCGGTTCCGGCGCCCCGAAGATCGGCGCCAGGAGCGCGGAGGGCGCGGGAGCCGAAGCGGCGCTGACGTTCACCGGTTCAGCGGTGGTCCTGCTGGGAGTCAATTCACAGTCCGGCGGACGCGCCGACGTCTATGTAGACGGCAGGCAGGAACGTCGGCTCGACGCCTACATCGTGGAACGCACAAGGGACGACGTGCTCTGGCATGTCTATGGACTGACTCAAGGTCCGCACACGCTGCGGATCGTGACGCGTGCTGATGCCGACCCGCGCTCCAAGGGGAAGCGAATCGTCATCTCCTCCGCGGTCGTCTACCGGAGGTAGGTGGTTCAGCGGCCTCCCTTGGGAGCCAGGTATCCAGGCCCGGAGACATCTGAGGTGGGCCTTCGGGCCTGCGCGACAGGGCGAGTGCGTGCCGGGAGTCTGACGGTGCCCGCACGGCGGGCGGCAGCGAGGGTGGCGACGGCGGTTGCGAGCGCGTTGCGGCGCGCGCCGCCGGCCAGTCACGGCTCGGGCGGGCGAAGGCACTCCGGGACGCGGCGTCAGGATGGAGGTAGAATCGGGGTCGCGCGCATTCGATCGAACCCGGGCGGGGGGCGTTTCCTGCAACCTCGGGCCCGGCTTTCCCAATTGCAGTGGAGCATCCGCGGGAAACCGGAGGAACTCATGAACAAGATGATCGCGGCGGGTCTGGCCGTCCTGGCCGCCCTGACGCCGGCGGGGTGCGGCGAGGCCCCCCAGGGCGGGAAGCCCCGGATTGCGCTGGTCATGAAGTCGCTCGCGAACGAGTTCTTCCTCACCATGGAGAACGGTGCCCGGGAGCACCAGAAGAAGAACGCCGGGGCGTACGAGCTCCTCGCCAACGGCATCAAGGACGAGACGGACGTCCTCAAGCAGGTCGAGATCATCGACCAGATGGTCGCCCAGCGGGTGGACGCCATCGTCATTGCCCCGGCGGATTCCAGGGCCCTCATCAACGTCTGCCAGAGGGCCATGGACGCGGGGATCACCGTCGTGAACATCGACAACAAGCTCGACGCCGAGGTTCTCGCCGCCAAGAACCTCCGGATCCCGTTTGTGGGGCCGGACAACCGCGAGGGGGCCCGACTCGCCGGGGAGTACCTGGCCAGAAGGCTCAAGACCGGCGACGAGGTCGCCATCATCGAGGGCCTGCCCGGGGCCTTCAACGGCATCCAGCGCAGGCTGGGTTTCGAGGACGCCATGAAGTCCGCGGGCCTGAAGATCGCCGAGTCGCAGTCGGCCGAATGGCACACGGAGAAGGCCAACAAGATCGTGGCGGCCATGCTCCCCGCCCACCCGAACCTCAAGGGGATCCTGTGTGCCAACGACAACATGGCGCTGGGCGCGGTGGCGGCCCTCAAGGCCGCGGGGAAATCCGACGAGGTCCTCGTGGTGGGTTTCGACAACCTCTCCGACGTCCAGAAGCTCGTCAAGGGAGGCCGGATGCTGGCGACCGTGGACCAGCACGGCGATCAGCTGGCCGCCTTCGGGATCGAGTACGCGATCGAGATCCTCAAGACCCGGAAGGTCCCGGAGGACAAGAAGACCCCCGTGGACCTGATCACCCGCGAGGCCCTGGAATAGCCGGCGTTTCCGGCCCGGACGATGACCTCCGACGAAACCCTCCTGGCCGCTTCGGGCCTCCGGAAGAGCTACGGCGCCAACACGGTGCTGGAGGGTGTCGACTTCACCCTGCGGCCCGGCGAGGTCCACGCCCTCGTGGGCGAGAACGGCGCGGGGAAGAGCACGCTGGCGCGGATCCTGGCCGGCCTCGCCCGGCCCGACGCCGGCGCGATGACGTTCGAGGGGAAGCCGTTCGCCCCCCGCTCCAGGCACGAGGCCGAGCGCCTCGGCGTCCGGATGGTCATGCAGGAACTCAACGTCATCGGCACCCTCACCGTCGCCGAGAACGTCTTCATCGACCAGATGCCCCACCGCTTCGGGTGGATCGACGTCCGCCGCATGAACGAGGAGGCTCGGGCGCTCCTGGCACAGCTTGGGCTGGGGGACCTGGACCCGTCCCGCCCCGTGGGGACGCTGGGCATCGGCCACCAGCAGATGGTGGAGATCGCCGCCGGGCTCTCCCGGCGCGGCCGCGTGTGGATCCTGGACGAGCCCACCGCCGCGCTTACCGACCCCGAGGCCGAGAAGCTCTTCGCCCAGGTCAAGCTGCTCCAGCAGGAGGGGGTCGGCATCCTCTACATCTCGCATCGGCTGGAGGAGATCCGGCGCCTCTCGGACCGCATCACCGTGCTGCGGGATGGCCGGAGGGTGGCGACGCACCGCACGTCCGAGGTGACCCTGGACCAGATGATCCGCGAGATGGTGGGCCGAGAGCTGGGCGAGAGCCTCTCCCGCGGCGCCGCGGCGCCCGGCGCGCCCGCGCTCAGCGTGGAGGGCCTGTGTCGCGGTGAGGCGGTGCGCGACGTGAGCTTCGAGGCCTTCCACGGCGAGATCCTGGGGTTCGCCGGGCTCATGGGGTCCGGCCGCACGGAGACGATGCGCGCGGTCTTCGGAGCGGACCGGGCCGACCGGGGCGCGGTCTATCTTCGCGGATCGGCGCAGCCGGCGCGGATCCGCTCGCCGCGCGACGCCGTCCGGCAGGGCCTCGCGCTCCTGACGGAGGACCGGAAGGGGCAGGGGCTGCTGCAGTCGCTTTCGATTCGCGCCAACACGACGCTGGCGCGGATGGGGGATGTGGCGCGAAAGGGGGGCTGGATCTCCTCCGCGGCCGAGCAGGAGGTGGCGGAGCGTTTCGTCCGCACCCTCGGGATCCGGTGCACCTCGGCGGAGCAGCCGGTGGGCCAGCTCAGCGGCGGGAACCAGCAGAAGGTCGTCATCGCCAAGTGGCTCTACCGCGACTGCGACGTCCTGATCTTCGACGAGCCCACGCGCGGGATCGACGTGGGCGCCAAGTTCGAGATCTACCGGCTCCTGGCCGACCTCGCGGCCGGGGGGAAGGCCGTCATCGTCGTCTCGTCCGACCTCAAGGAGCTCATGATCCTCTGCGACCGCATCGCGGTGATGTCGGCGTGCCGGCTGGCGGCCATTTTCGGGCGCGGGGAGTGGAGCCAGGACAAGATCATGAAAGCGGCGCTGAGCGGGTACCTCGGTCCGTCCGCGAAGGGAGCGGTGAATTGAAGAAGGCGCGTCTCGGGGCCCTGGGGGACTACCTGGGGATGCTGGCGGCCCTGGCGGTCCTCCTGACCGTCTTCGGTGTGGCCGCGCCGCACTTCTTCTCGGGGGCCACTTTCCGGACTATCGCGAACCAGAGCCCCTACGCGGTGACGCTGGCGGTGGGGATGACCTACATCCTGATCATCCGGGAAATCGACCTCTCGGTGGGGTCCGTCCTGGCCCTGAGCCATGCCGTCTTCGGCGTCTGCCTGGTGGACTTCAAGTGGCCGCTGCCGTCGGCGGTGCTGGCGTGCGTGGCCACGGGGATGCTCTGCGGGCTCCTCAACGGCTTGATCACGATCAAGTGGAGCCTGCCGTCGTTCATCACCACCCTGGGGATGCTCGAGATGGCGCGGGGGGCGACCTACCTCGTCACGGCGTCGCGGACCAAGTATCTGGGGGATGCCGTGGAGGGTATCGGGGAGGCGTCCGTGCTGGGTCTGAGGATCTCCTTCCTGGCGGCCGCGGCGCTCGTGGTGGCGGGCCAGCTCGTCCTGACGCGCACGGTATGGGGCCGCTACATGGTCGCCATCGGCACGAACGAGGAGGCGGTGCGGCTTTCGGGGATCGATCCGCGCCCGATGAAGCTGGCGGTCTTCGTGATCTGCGGAGCCCTCGCGGCGCTGGCCGCGGTGGACGTGAGTTCCCAGCTGGGGTCGGTGGATCCGAACCTGGGCTCCGGATTCGAGCTCGGCGCCATTGCCGCCGTGGTGATCGGCGGGACGAGCCTGCTGGGAGGGCGGGGTTCGGTGCTCAACTCGTTCTTCGGGGTGCTCATCATCGCGGTGCTGGGATTCGGGCTTGTGCAGGTGGGCGCCAACGAGCCCACGAAGCGCCTGATCACCGGGGCGGTCATCGTGGCCGCCGTGATCCTGGACCATTACCGGACCCGTTTGGGAAAGGCCTCCTCATGATCACGCGGATCGTCGTCGTGGGCAGCCTCAACGCGGATTTCGTGGTCCGCACCGGGCGGTTTCCCTCCGCCGGGGAGACGGTCACGGGCGAGAGCTTCGCGATGTTCCCCGGCGGGAAGGGGGCCAACCAGGCCTACGCGGCAGCCCGGCTCGGCGGGGTGGTGAGCATGGTCGGGCAGGTGGGGAACGACGCGGCGGCCGACGCCCTCCGGCAGAACCTGGCCTCGGCGGGAGTGGACGTCTCCCAAGTGGACCGCGACGGCGGCGTCTCGAGCGGCGTCGCGGTGATCGGGATCGAGGCCTCGGGCCAGAACAGGATCGTGATCGTGCCGGGGGCGAACGGGACGTTCACGCCGGACCGCCTGGAGCGGAGCCGGGACCTCATCGCCTCGGCGTCGATCGTGCTTCTCCAGCTGGAGGTGCCCCTGGCCACGGTGACGGCGGCGGCGAGCCTGGCGCGACGGGCGGGAGCGCGGGTGATCCTGGACCCCGCGCCCGCGGCGCCATTCCCGGACGAGCTCCTGCGTCTTGCCGACTACGTCACGCCGAACGAGACCGAGCTGGCCGTCCTGACGGGGGCCCGCCCGGGGAAGGGCCTGACGAGGATGACGGCGGCGAAGAGGGCCGCGGAGCTGATCGGGCGCGGGGCGCGGAAGGTGATCGTGAAGATGGGGGCCGCGGGGGCGCTCCTCGTGGAGGGTTCGCGGGAGCGCTTCTGGCCGGCCCAGAGCGTGAAGGCCGTTGACACCACCGCGGCGGGGGACGCCTTCAACGGGGCGTTCGCGTTCGCGCTGGCGGAGGGGCGGTCCGAGGACGAGGCGGGGCCCTTCGCCTGCGCGGCGGCCGCCGTCTCCGTGACGCGGCCGGGGGCCCAGCCCGGCATGCCCACGCGCGAGGACGTCCTTCGCCTCCTCGCGAAGGGCTGAGCTCCGGCGGCGGCCGGGAGACACGGAAGGACCGGCCCGGAGGGGCCGCCTCAGGCCGAGCCCTCGAAGAGGTGCACGTCTGCCGAAGCGAGCCGTGAGGGCTACCGCCTGACCGTCTCGTGGAAGCGCTCGAGGTTGGCGATCGGCGTGCCGCCGTGGAATACCGCGGTCGCGTCCAGGTTCCCGCACAGGATCATGGCGCCGCCGACGCGATCGAGCGCGGACGCGATGTCCATCGGCGCGCCGAAGTGGCACACCTCCACTTGGGCGTCGAGGATCGCCGCCACGATCACCCCGCTCGCGCCGGTGTCGCGGAACGCGCGGGCGTGGCCCACCAGCAGCCGCGTGGTGCGCTCCAGCAGCGCGAGCATCAGGTCCGGATCGGACAAGGTGGGCTCGAGCGCCTCGCTCATCCCGAACAGGCGTCCCGCCAGCGAGAACGGGCCGATGATCCCGCCCAGGACCGGAACGCCGCGCGCGCAACCAGAACTCGCGCCGCCTCGAGGTGCACCCCGGTTCGGCCGTCGGCCAGCTGCGGATCGGGCAGAGCCGCGAGATCCGACGAGCTCGCCACGCGACGGCCCGCGACCGTGGGGACTTCGTCGTCCGACGTATCGGGGGCGTAGATGTCGGCGCCGATCTCCCGCGCGAAGGCCTCGGTGAGCGGCGCGCCGCCGATCATCACCTGCACCTTGTCGCGCACGCCCGCCGTGTCGAACGCCTCGATGGTCGCCTTCATCCTCGGCATCGTCGTGGTCAGCAGCGCGGGAAGGCCCACGAGGGCCGGCTGGTGTCGCCTCACAGCGTCCACGAATGACTCCGGCGCAACGTCGGTGCCGAGGTCGATCACCTCGAAGTCCGCGCCCTCCATCATCGTCGCCACGATGTTCTTGCCGATGTCGTGCAGGTCCCCCTGCACCGTCCCGATCACGATCGTGCCGAGGGCCTGCACGTTCGCCTCGATCAGGGCGGGGCGCAGCAGCTGGAGGGCGCGCTTCCGGGGCGCCGGTGTCGCGGGGACGCTACGCCGCCCGACGAGAGGCGGGGCCTATGTGGGCCCTGGCATCGAGGATCGT
>Ga0315276_10001433_pt1 | contig 21391 bp, 18 predicted proteins | sample YL17G05_0_MG_FD_204542 | JGI IMG/M metagenome (GOLD analysis project Ga0315276, IMG submission 204542) | Sediment microbial communities from Yellowstone Lake, YNP, Wyoming, USA - YL17G05_0 | ecosystem: Environmental > Aquatic > Freshwater > Lake > Sediment | place: USA: Wyoming | collected... | reverse complement strand
CGCCGCTGAGATTCGCGTATCTGAGATCCGCGCCTCTGAGATCCGCGCCTCTGAGATTCGCGTATCTGAGATTCGCGCCTTCGAGATTCACGCCGCTGAGATCCGCGCCTTCGAGATCCGCGCCGCTGAGATTCACGCCGCTGAGAATGATAATTTCCTCCGGATTTTTAATCCGAAAATCATTGAATTCCACTACCCCTGATTTTATTAAATCGTAATGATATCTATTCATATTTCTCATTTCCTTCCTAAATTAAAAAAACACGGCATTTTTAAAATGTCGTGTTTCTATGCACATCCTCAATATAATTCTTTTTCTTCGTTTTGTGAAATGTACCTTCCGGTTTTTTTTAATCGTTCTCTTTTATTTCCCAATAAATTATCAAATTTGTAATTGCCGAGAATATCTCGCTGCATTTTATCGTAAACGATGTGCCTGGTACTCTTGAAACTACACCGATTGCCGGTGGCTCTGCGTCTGCGCTTTCCGTCCATCCCTGTATAGATAATATAATTCTCGAATTAGCCGTAACCGCTGTGTTGCTAATCACTTTAGAAAGTGACCCGTCGCCATTTGCATACGTTACAGTTCCCGACATTTTGTTTGCACCTTCTTCTAACGAAATGTTCCCTTGGCTGATTTTGACGTGCCCTGTCGGAAAAACTGCTCGTCTTTGTATTCTTGTTGTGGCGTTTTGTCCGAATGTTGCAAAAAGCCGCAGACAGCACCAAATACTACTTATCGTTCCGGTTGCCGCTTCTCCTGATATGTCCTCTTTTACATATAAAATTTGTATATTTGGGTCTGCCACCGTATTTAATTGCGATATTATTACGGTGTATTCATTCGTTCCTATTGTAATTAATGTATTTGGTATCGCAATGTAATTTTCAAAGCCGGTTAATAGAAAATATCTTCCTCCATCATTTTTATAGGTATAGTCAAATGTTTTTTCTTCTCCTCCCGCTCCCATGTCACAGTAACCATATTGCCCCCCCGTTCCGATCGTATTGTTTGCATCCGACGGGTTAAACCATCCTCTTCCAGATCCATTTGACGTTGTTAACTTATCTGTAAACATATCTCCTACCCACCAACGATTATTTAAACCCGGATGGAATGGTCCTATTATCCATTCGGCAGGATGGTTTGTTACTGCTTTTGTCGTTTTTGTCGCGTCCGGCTTCTGGTACATGGTCACTATTTTTGTTGTCGTATTTATTTTTTGTATCTGCAAAATATTGCTTACTTCCGCAATGTTTAAATACTGACCTATCCTCAATCCGGTTACGTCGCTCATTTCCACGTCGTAGCTGGTCGAATCCGTTGTCGCAGTTATCCCGCTAATGGTATCCATGGTTCCCGCGCCTGAACATTGCCAAAAAATCGTTTCTCCTTCGGTCATGTCTCTGTTCCATACGACCGCACCATGTCCGTAGGTTCCCTGTGTCGGCTCTGATTCCGTATTCTCATATGCTTTGTTCATGTATTGCGGATCACTGCACCAGTAATCCGTAAACATCCAGCATTGCGCGTCTTGTATGCCGGACAATATGTTCGCTATCAGACTTTTCTGGTCTGCAGCAAAGAATGAAAATCCTCCGAATATCGCATCCGTTGCGAACGCCCTTATTGCCGTGTTTGCCGCCCGCGGTCCTATAATCGACCATCCCTTACAGTCCGAATTGAAATGTATTTTCGTCCAGTCCTGACCTATGTCTCCGGTGATCCACGTACCGTTCATGAGATCCCCGCCCTCTACGTTTATCAGGTTCTCGTCGATGCTTTTGAAAACCGGTTGTATTAAAAGCGGAATCACAAGCGCGTTAAAATGCATCCCGTTATTGAGCAGTTCGAATACCGGAGCATAAAATCGCAGTACTCCATGTCCAGCCCCCTGTATGATTCCCGTAATGTGCGTTGCGTATGAATACAAATGGTACAAATCGTTTCCAATTTCATCTATTGCCGCCTTGGTTTTCGCGTTCAAACAAATATGGCCTCCGTAAAAATTGATGTTATTGATCGGCGCGTCCGCAATTATCCCGTACCGGCAATCACAAATGTTCCCGCATCGGAATTCATCGTCGTATTGCTGGAAATCAATTTCAACCACGCTTGTCAGATGCAATCCTTTTTTGTAACCCGTTATGGTATTATATGTCAACTTGTTGTTTTGGAAAATGTCTTTAATCCTTATTCCATAACAGTCCGTCGTCCAATCCAACTCATTCATCTGAATCCTGTTCACACAGATTATTGCATTGGTCACATTTTCAAACGATATTCCCGAACAATGTACGGTTCTTATCGTTCCCGCCAGATTTATTCTTACTTCGTCAAGTGATTTGAACTCCACGGGCGCGGTAATTTTATACAATCCATCCGGCATGTAAAACGACGCCTGACTCGGCATTAACGCTTTTATCGCACAGGTGATCGCTTTCCAGTCATCGTTGTTGTTGTCCGCTTCCGCTCCAAACATTTTTGGATTCGGCGTATTGTATTCAAGTAAAGGCGCGTCTTCGCTGTTGCAACTTATCACTTTGCGCTCGTAGTTTTCCGCCAGTCTCAGACTGGTGATTTTATAACTCGACGCTATCAAAATGTGACATCCTGCCGTTATTTCTATCGGCACGTTCGCCAGGTAACAATCAGCAGCTACCAAAACTATTTTTTTTGATAGCGTCAACGTCATTTCGTTGTCGTTCGCATATGTTGCGGCGGCTTCCAAAAAACTTGAATTTTCCACCACTCCGTCCCCTACCACTCCATATCGCGCAACGTCTATTTTTCCGTTGGGAACCATACCGATCCACCGCCCCTTAGCCGGCGCGGAATTCGGTTCTATTATCATACCTCCGTCGTCCGTATCGGTTTTTTCCGCCATCCACAAATAATTTCCTCCGCCGCCGTCGCCCCGTTCGTAATATCCATTTACAAACACAAGCGCCGCCGCATTTGCAGCCAATGCGCGCAACTGCGCAATCGTATCGACGCACATCACTATTACATCGCTGTTTCCGCCGTTCCCAAAAACAGGATCCGCGGTGTATATTTCTACTCCATCCTTATCCTTTAAAATGAATTTGTATGGACCGTTTTCTAACCAAACATCTGCGCGTCCGGCAGAGTCCAGTAGAACCGGATTATCAAGCGGGTTTATCAATTCCCATTCCGCATAGACCTTTTTTTTGTCGTCCGATCCGCTTTTATATGTATGTAACTCGCCTCCGGATAATGGAGCTCCATTATTGTAAAACGCTATAAATCTTCCGAGTGGCGCCGCAAATCCTCCCATGTTCATTCTCCTTTTTTATTTTCCCATTATTCTCGATCCCAGTTTTTCTATTTTTTTTGTTGCCGGCAACGTGATTCTTGTTATTATCTTGGGCGATCCCAACGGGAACGTTTTTCCCTTTGCCCATAATGATTTTCCCGTCGTATGTTTCGGCAGCCAACTCGCCACGCCGCCCTCGCCGATTTCATCCGCAAGACGCGCTAAATTCGCCTGTTCTACAAAGTCAACCCCAAAAATATCCGCAACCGCCTTCAGTGCGTCTTTTCTTTCGGCCTTTCCCTTGTTGAATAAATTCCTCATCACCGATTCCGCATTCAATTCCGACCCAGTGGAACCCCGTGCAAAAACATCTCTGGCGCGTTTAATGGCCTCCAACTTATTAGATAAAATATCCATTGCTTCCACATATCGCTCGTTACCGCTAATCTTTGCGGCGTTTATCAAATCTTCCTGTATTGTTTTCCTCGCTGCGGTTAAAACTTTTTCGTATTCGTTTTTTTCAGGATTATCCCACGGTATTTTTATGTCGAGTTGGTCGCGTATCCCTCTCATTTCCAATGCGCTCAATGTCGGTTTTTCCGGTATGTTTTCTATTATTTCCCCGATTTTTTTGTTTACTGAAACCGCAGTCGGTTCTATTGCATTGGGAATTTTTGATTTTAACAGAGTGTTTTTTAAATTCTCTGTGGATATTTCCGGCATGTCTCGCAACGCACTGTTTATCTCTTTGGCTTCCGGAAGAAATTCAGAAGGCTTTTTTAACATTTCAAGCAATCTCAGGCCCACCTCGTTAGCTTTCCCTGCGAATTGTTTCAGGATTTCACGCTCTGCAGGTCCTGTCGCGGCTAAATTCAGCGCCTCTTTTGATATCCCCGATATTTCGGACGTAAGGCCCAAAAGCAATTTGTTTGACGCCAATCCTGCCGCTTTTATCGGAGCTCCAACGGCAATCCGTGCGCCTTTTACAATTTCCGGCGCCGCGACTGCCGCGCCTTTCCCAACCGGCCATACTGCTCCTAAATTAATCAATCCCTTGCTTGTTGCCCAGATATCGGGATGTTCCGATTTGAACGTTTTTACAACATCGCCAAGCCTCTGTATCGTTTGTGCGTTGTAGGCTGGCCGTTCATATGGTCCTGCCGTTTTGGCGGCTCCGTACCCTCCCGAAAGCGGGTTTTCCTCTGATATTGCTTCCCCCTGCCATAATTCTTTTACTTTTTCAAACATCGGAGCGAATGGTTCGGCCGTCATTTTTCCCAGCACTCCAACCAGTTCGCCACCCTGTTGTATCGGGTAACCCGCCTTTGCAAGTCGTCCCAGTGTTCCAACCTTCTGGTTTTCCCACCGGGCCTGGTTGGCTTCCATGTTTCGCACCGATTCCCGCCAGTCCTCGCCTATGCGTTGTATTGCGCCAGGTTTTCCCTGTTGTGGTTCTTCCGGCGCAGTATTAGAATAGTCCTCTTCCCAAGGCATTATTTCTGTTTCGGTAGAAGTATCACTCCAATCCTCTTCCCAAGGATTTTTCATTTTGTTTTCTCCCAGGAATCCTTATTGTTGGGATCCCCACCTTTAAAACGATATCCGTTTTTAATTGTTCCTATAGGTGGACCTTTTTTAATTTCACCCCTTACATCAACATTTCCCACATTTTTAGGAGGTTCTGACGTTCTCGTTACTCCCGTAACCAGATTATCATATTGTTGTTTCATTATATCCTGTAAATCAATAGCTCTTTTATGTAGTAAATCCAATGCCTCTTTTGGCGGAGTGGTTTTTTGTAAACCAAATAAATAGTTTGTGGCTCCTATGACGTCGCCATGTACCGATCTTTGTTTCACCTCTCTCAACATTTCTATACCAGCCTGAGCGCTTGGATTTATAGCCCGTATAAAATCAAGCGATAAATCAGAATACAACCAATTGGGTATTTTTTCATATTCTCCGGTTTCCGTATTATATGATTTATCGAGGGTATAAATTAATTTTGCCACTGCTTGTCTTTGTGTATTTAGCTGCCGTCCGGCTGCACTTTTTAATATATCCATGTTCATTTGTTGCGCAAGCGGATCGTAATCCGGGTTTAATTGTTTCGCGATATAATCCGAAGCCATTTTAATTGTCGGTAATTTAAACTTTGTCGCTCCCATGCCGCCGCCGGATAACAGGTCTTTGTTCCATTGGTTAAAAGATTTTCTCCCGAAAGCCAGATCGGCGATTTGACTCATCCATTTAGAATCGTTTTGTAAATATTCAATAGTGGGAGCAAGATCTTCTGCCATTCCTAATTTGCTACCTCCTCCACCCTCCTTACTTCCTGTCGTTGCCGCTTTTTGCTTTGCGATGATCAAATCCCACTGTTTTTCTCTTTCCAGTTTTTTCATATCTGCTTCGGATTGTTCTTTTATTTTCATTGCCTCATTGACCGCTTCTCCCGTGTTTTTCTGCGTTTCCAGTTTTGTGGCGCCCTGTCGTTTCAATTCTTCTTCTTGGAGTTTCACATCCTCAAATTGTTTATTTGCATTGTTGATATTGTCAATAAATCCTCTGTCAAAAATTTGTGGAATTTCCATCTCATTATCATCAAAGGGAGATTGAACTTTATTAAAACCGAGTTTATTCAAATAATTTAATCGTTTTGCATAATCAATCTGATCCGTTGACTGTCCCAATACGGCGGATATCAATTTATTTTTACCTACCCGGTGCCTTTGTTCGGTTTCATAAAGTTTCTGTAAATCAGGTTTAAGTTCGTTCTGCATCTTCTCAACCCGTGCCTGCTCTTCCTGCATTTTTAATTGATGTTCTTCTGCTTCACGCGCTGAGGCCGGATCGACTTGGTATAAATCCGCTTTTAATCCATTATAATCAACCTCTCCGGTTTTAGGATTTGTATGCTTTGAATAGAAATGTCCTATTATCGCTTCTTTCAATGGCGGAGGCGAACTTGGCATTGAAGCATAAGTATTACTTACTCCTAAAATCGTCTGTGTTTCCGGTTGTACCATAATATTATCCTTTTATTTTGATGCTTTATTTGAAAGCGATGATCCTGCTTCTGCTATCGATTGCCCCTGTTTGACAAATCCTTGCGCAATTCCCGCGTATTTCGCGCCCTCTATATTGCCCAACTGTACCATCAAATCCGCAAGCGTCTGACCTTTTTTCTCTGCCAGTCCAGACAATTGCTGATTTGCCCCATAACCCAGATTAACCATTCCCTTGTTCATATCGTATTGGTTCATCATGTTCTGTTGCCGTCTGTCGTACTGGTTTTGGAATTCATCGTACGCGAAATTCCTGTTTCCCGTGAATTGTTCCCGTCCGAAATTTCTGTTGCCGATAAAATTTTGAAATCCCAGGTTCTGCTCCTGATTGAATTGATTCGCTCCGAAAGCGCGATCGTTAGAATATCTGCCATAGGCATTTCCGTATTCCTGGGATCCGAGATTCTGCCCGTATTGCGCCAATGCTTTTTGCGTCGCGCCGCTCAACTGCATGCCGCGGGACGCAGCCCCGGCCTCCAGGGTCTGTTGTCCGCTTTTCATTCTGAAAGCATAACCCGGGTCTGCCTTGAAATTAAATTCGGGCGCCTGGTAACTCTTTAAATCGAACTTCCCATAATCGGGTTCGTTCTGATTGTATTGGAAATTTTCCGTCGGCATGCTGTACCGGCCGCCTTGAACGTCCCGATTCATCTGTCCCAGATATTGATTTCCCATTTGTCCATATGGCTCATAATATCCCATTGCTTTTTTATAGGCTTCCTGCATTTCCTGTTGCGCTTTTTTATTCGCCCCGGACATCTGCTTGGCCGATAAAGCCGACCCGATCCCGCTTGCAATGGCCTGTTCGGTGCTGCCCGCGGCGTTTAAAATCGTGCCTATCATCCCTATGTTCATATTTCCGCCTTTTCCTCGCCTGTCTACGCAGACAGATCAATCGTTTAATTTTTGTCCGTCGTTCTCAACGTTCGGAATTTTCGATTTCTTCTCCAGTACGGCAATGAATTCATTGACGACATTCAGTTTTATTTCCAACTTTTCAAGTTCTTTTTTGATGTTTAAAACGATTTGTTTTTCCTTTTCGTCCTCGGGGAATCTTTCGCATACCTTCTTTTGAATTACCAGTCTGTAAATCTCATATTCAAAAGCCTTTAAAAGTTCCTGATTTACATTTAACTTTTGTTCTGTTGTCAATTCTTTTTTCTCATCCATAATTTTTCCTTTCTTTTTAAGTTACTAATGTTAGCTGCCAAATTAATTCTTCGCCATTTATTTTTATTTTTAAATAACGTGTATTCCCATCACTCGTCATTGCCTGTTCTAAAAACAATCCAAGTGTCGCTGTATTATTACTACTATCCACACTAAATATCTGTATTGCATTAGCAACAAGAGCAGTTGGGGCTGTGCCATTTGCAATACACAATTCCCCGACGGAATTTGTTCCAAATATTGATGTTCCGATACCGACGTTGCCGACACTATTGATTCTCAATTTTTCTGTTATTGTGCCATTGTCTGGCTTTGTATAGAAAACTAAATCAGCACCTCTATGATGTGCCGTTGCTCCTATCGTTATCGCTCCTATAGAAACATGTTTATAATTTGCAGCAGAAGAATTGTCTAAATTCATGAAATTTATGACACCCCCAGAACCCCCAGTATCCGCCACATTCCCACAGAGTTCCAAATATGCTTCATATCCAGGAGATTTAGTTACAATAGACAAAACGGAATCATTTGCATTTAGTGAAGGCGACCAGCCAGGATATAGGGTTCCTATGCCTACTTTTCCTGTATTAAATCGAAATCCTGTATCAGCATCAAAATCTAAATACCCGTCATTTTTAGAACTAATATAAAGTGCAGAATCTCTAAATTGCGCCTGGTATGTGGTTCCCCATAAATGATTACCAGTCCAAGTTGGCGTAATTGCTTGACTTAATGCAGGCGCTGCATCACTTCTCATTGCCGTTGTTGCTGTACCATTTACAACCGTCAAACCTACGGTTCCAGTCGGATTAGCAAAAAGTCCTGTAATATCGCCAGTGGTTATTCCATTATTCCCCGATAATACTCCGTTCGCCGCGTTCTTGACAAACCCGCCCGCGCCCGCCATGCCGGGAATCATTACATATCCTAAACTACTTGACGCATAGCACAATAAAACATTCGTGTCCGTTCCAACGGTATCCGATAAATTCAATTTCCATATACTGGCAAAATCCGGTTCACCACTGCCCTGATGAGTAAACTCCATATATCCCAATGTACAAGCGGTTCCATCAGCAAAAAAACCCTTGCTATATATCCGTGATTCTCTGTATGTATCCTCATGAGTGGAATTTATTAAATTGATGTACGGTTCAAATCCTTTTTGTGTCAATGTAGCAATAACGCCATCAAAAATAAAATTATTCGTCCATGTTACAGGATTCCCAACCGTACCGGGTCCTCCGATAGAAAAATAAATGCTTCCTGCTTGTATTTGAACCCTGTGTGCATAACCAAGAGAGTTATTAAAAACCCATCCGGTATCCGGGTCTGCTCCTGTCTGAGTCGCTCCTTTTACTAATCTCCAACAATCCAGCAGGTTTGTCAAACTTACGTTTCCGATTAATCCGTACAATTCCTCTACGCCAGTAACTGAACCATGCCAGGCGGAGGGTGTACAATTAATTCCTACTTTACCGTTGGCTTGGATGTATTCTGCACCAACATTATAATTAACATATAATAAATGACTTGTTGTTTCGCCGTTAATAGAAAAATATCCACTAATTTTACTTACATTAAATTGTGCCTGTCCGCCCGCTATATATGCACTATCTATCCATGTTAATGCTGCACCATTTGCTCCTAATGTCGCGGAAGAAAACCAATGCGATCCATCATATTGATTGTATTTAGTAGCAAAAGCAAAGGCAGAATTTTGATAAATCCAGGTTCCATCAGCATTTTCAACCGCCCCTTTTGTTATTCTAAAATGTTTTGTTTTTTGCGTGATTGCTCCATCGGCAGTTGTTCCATACATTTCCATAACCGAATTTACAGAACTATGCCAGGCAGATGGAGTACAGTTTATACCCAGTTTTCCGGTTAGATTTAAACCCACGTTATGCACATGAGTCAAAACAACATCGTCATCAACGCCAAATTTAATTGCAGTTCCGTCAGTACGCAAATTGAATGTTCCGTCCTCATAAAATACAGCAAGCATCGTGCTTGTGTTATAAGTTGGACCGTCTTTCTTAATTGCAAAAAATGTTCCTGTTCCCGTATTGTCAGCATCTATAGTTATTGTTATTCCATCGTCACTGGCAATACAGGCATTTACTATACCAGATAATCCTAAATACAGTTGAGGTTCTGCACCGGCAACGTGCAACCCACCCAATGGATAACCGGCAATATTTATGCCTACACGTTGATTCGCCATCACTTTAAATATAGGCGTTGTGCCTGTTCCGGCTTTTGGGTCGTTAGCAAGTCCTGCCATAAAAGCGTAAATATCTGCTGATGTACTTGATGTACATGCCGCTAAACCATAATGTGTCGTACCAAAATAAGCGACGGCATTGCCAATATTGCCTTCTCCGTAAATAACCATCGTTTGTTCATTTACGTCATTCGTAAATCGCATTGCTCCCGGCGTAACACCTGACAAAAATTTTCCCGCCTCTAATTTTCCGGCAACCGCTAATTTTATGCTACTTGGAGTCATTCCGATTCCTATATTTCCCGATGCTTCGGTTATAACGCTGTCGGCCAGTCCGAGCGCCGCGAATTTTGCTATTTTCCCCGCGGTTCCCAAATTCCCCAAATCTCCGTTTCCAACGTTGTTATTCCCCGATAAGAGTCCATTCGCTGCGTTTTTAACAAATCCGCCCGCGCCTGCCATACCGGGAATCAATATCAGTCCTGTTGTCCCTGACGTAAGTGCGGTCAATATAGGTATCTGTGCATTCGTGCTGTTGCTCACATACAGTCGCCACTGTGATGTGAAATCGGGATTGCCCTCGCCCTGGTAAGAGAACTCATGGTATCCCAACGTGTGCCCCGTTCCCTCGGAATTTAATCCCATGCCATAAATACGGGATTCTCTTCCTCCGGGCACGTCCTCGCTTACCGTATTTATTAACTTTACATACGGCTCTAAACCTCTGGCTGTATATGTGGCTATGTTAGCATCAAAAGTAAAGTTGTCTACCCAGGTAACCGCCGTACCGACTGTTCCGGTTCCCCCATAAGCAAAATATAAACTACCCGCTCTCAAATGTACTTTATGAGCAACGCCAAGCGAATTGTTAAAAACCCATCCGGTATCGGGATCTGCTCCTGTCTGAGTTGCCCCCTTTACCAATCTCCAGCAATCCAGCAGGTTTGTCAAACTTACGTTTCCGATTGATCCGTACAATTCCTCTACGCCAGTAACTGAACCATGCCAGGCGGAGGGTGTACAGTTAATGCCTAATTTACCTACAATCCCCGTATCGGATACTGAATATCCTCCGGATTGCTGTATCATGTTCCCGGTTTGCAATTTCACATAAGGTAAATCCGGTATATCTTCTTTTGTGATTGCCGCAAAACCAAAACTAATGGCCGACAAAGCCTTTAAAAAATGTCCCGCAGTCAATCCTACGGCAGTGTGTAAATTTCCAACAAGTTCATGTGGAGCTGGAGTTAACCCTGAATTTGCCGACAAAATACCCGTGGCCGGATCGATTGTCAGGTTTTGTCCTACCCTTATCCCTCCTAGTTTTATCGCGCTCGCTATCGGCAACACATAGGGATTGTCGTTCGTGTCGTTTACGCCGTCACGCAGCAGTTGGAACCATTTTGCCCAAACTGCATTTGTTATGCTCCCTTCTCCTGCGCCTCTCATTGCGGACAACATCGGCGTTTGTATCGGCGGAGGCGCTATTTTTTTCTGATTATCCATTTTCTGTTACCATATCCGCATAGCAATCTATGACAACACATTTCACCGGACTCGTTATTGTCAACTTAAATATTCTGTCCCTCGAATATCCGAGCCTGTTGAATCCGCACCTTTGTTTGTAACTCCCTATTTTACCGAACGGTTTCCAGTGTTCGCTCGACCACACGTATCCGCCATTGTCCGACCATTGCAGCATTGCCTGTGGATCCGATCCATAGTGTGGATAATTTTCTACATAGGGAGCGTCATTCAATCCTACTCCTTTTTCAAATTCGAATTCTATTGCTTTGAAAAATATTCTTTTGTTTTCTACACAGACGTGCCCGCTCGTTTTTTCTCGTTTTATTATTACGCCGTTATCCGTAAACGTATTCAGGTCATATTCGTAAATGTTCGCATTTTTAAAATTCCCTATGATGTTTTTCTGGTTGAAAAATGTGAACACGTTCCCCAGGTGCCGTCCGTTCAATCCGGTGTTTTCGTCGTAATATCCTCTTTCGTGCCATAGTCCCGTCGTTATGTCATACACGAACGTCCTGTCGCCTCTCTCAAAATTCAAAACGTAAAAACTGTGTCCTTCCTGTTGATAACAATAGGCGTATGCGTCATTCAACCTGTTTAATTTACTTATGATATATTCGATCGCGTGCGTCGATATCCTTTGCGCCTGGTATCCTGCACCTGCCCAAACCGATCCGAACCCTGCAGCATTATTGCCCAGCCAGAATATGTTGTTCCCGAGCGTCGCCACGCTTTGCGGGGCTATCGTGCCGTTATCCTGTATGGCGTTAGGCATTCGCACGAACGGCGCGTCGGCATTTCCCGATAAATACCATACCTCGATAGTTTGCTCTCCTATCAACCATAAATCCAATCCAACCCGTTTTATTGCCATCAGTTTGTCCGGGGATCCCTCCGCGTTCGCCCAATCCAGTGCGTACCATTTTTTCCCATCGTACGACTGCGACCACATAAACGATCCGGGGAATGGCATTTTTTCCCCGTTGTCGCCCCACGGACAAATAAAATATCCCCCTATAAAAACAACACATGTAGATCCAGGCCATATAGTAGATACGTCGTCCACCCACACCGGCGGTATCGAAGTGTCGTATGCTCCGAAATGTTCTATCTTCGTGAAATCGTTTGTTTCGAGTTCGACTATATAACCATATTTTCCGTCCACGATTATAAGTTGCGATCCGTTATCCGACATGTCCACATGTCCCGCATTCGTCGTTAACTCTCCTATGCTTATTTCTGTTTTGTCGGTTTTGATTTCCGTGACCTTGTTTCTTATTATCTTAAAACACCTTCCGGTCGAAGTGGTATATAGTCCGCGACATGGAAATTTATTGTTTTCGTCGTTAAAGAACATTTTCAGTCCGGGAGTTCCTATCAACGCTTTTACGTTTTTCGATCCGGGCGCGACGGTCTCGCAATAGAAATTTCTGCATAACTGATATTCTATCGAGCGCGATCTCGCTTCGTAGCAGGGTTGTATTATGTCAATTTTCATTTCACGAGTCCGTATAAATGTTATACCGTTTATTCCCGTTCAATCCGGGCGTCGCCTTCATCAGAAAGTCTTCGTTGTTCACCCTTTTTATGTTTGCCTTCGTTTCGTTCGCTTTAATTATTATCGTCTGATTTATCGAACGTCCGTAATCTCCGGCGAGTTCGACCGCCAGGTTATACCGTATCGCCATCAGATAGGCTGCGGGCAACTTAATTTCGTCGTTCAATTCGAGATTTTCCAGTTGTAACGTTTGCGTCATGCCTAATGACAATGTACGCATGGGAACCGGATATATTCTCAATATTCCGTTGGGATACGTCGGCGTGTAATTTGCGTATTTTGGATATGTGGATTCGGCGTATTTCATTCCTATCCGCTGGTAATCATCGTTAGTAATCAATTCCAACCGCGTGTCGATAAAATTCGATCCCATGAGTTCTCTTATGAAACAACTTATTATTTTAACCGGTCTTTTCGTGTCGAGATATTCTCCCGGCCCGACGTCATAGTCCGGTTTTCCCGCGATTATTTTGTCCGTGAAAATTTCGTTCACATTATAATAAAGCATCAGCTTTTCCATGTTCCACTGATCCAACATCATATTTAGTATGTCAAGCGCCTCGTTCGTCTCGTTTGCTCCCGGCGCTTCTCCTGCCGCGTTGACGTTTATCAGGTTCAACGCTTTGGTTATAATGTCTATCGTTTTCATTTAAACCGTCCTGTTTTTTTTTCTTCTTTTCTCTCCGGAGGCTTTTCGTCCTGTACGTTAAAAATATTCTTGCCCGTACTTATGACTTCGGATCCGTTTGCGCCTTCAACCGGGACTTTCCCGTATATATGGTCCCAGTAATTGCGATCGTTCGCTTTTTTTTCGGCTTCGATTCCCATAACCGTTATATTGTCGTCGGAAATGACGCCGTTCTTGTATATGCACTTCGGATATTGTCTTGCTTTGTCAATCTCTGTCATTTTCACTCCTTTGGTAATTTTTTTAAATATTCGTGATAATTGCCCCGGTATGCCTCGTATTTGTTGTTTTTAAATCTGTAATGCGTGAACGTTATGTCCGGTTTCACCCAGATCTGCCCGCAGATATTCGTCCACAAATCACAGAACGCAAAATCCTCTCCTATCCATACCCCGCTCGATTTCAGAGGTTGTATGTAATCCGACATTGTGTTTTTTTTGTCCAGTCCCTGCGGAAACAGATCGTATATTTTTTTCTTCGGGCATTTTTCATCTTCCGGCGATCCGTTCGCTGTCTGCATTTCATAATACGTTCGGAATTCGTAATTTTTATACATTTTTTCTATTGCAGACCGTTTTAAACAGAAAAACCCGGCCGGCACCCTTGCCGCTGCTATGTATCCGTCGCCTCTCACTTTAGGGTATCCTTTCGGATCCGTATACAATACCACCGGCCAATTCAGCGGCTCCGTTTTCATCGGATAAATTCCCGCCACAAACTCATCCTCTTTATTTACAAATTCCAGCGTAACTTCCGCCGGAAAACTTATGTCGTCGTCTATGGAGAAAAAAATGTCATGACCTTCGCTCATGAACGTTTCTATCAATTTGTTTCTTACCGCTTGTATGTACGGATCCCCCTCGATCAATTTTAAACACACATCGAATCCGTTCTTAAGCAAAAGTCGTGCCATTATCTCAATGGAATCAAGACATGGGATACATTGCATCCCTCTGTAAGCGGCTACTCCGATCATTATTTTTTTCATCATGAGTACGATTTTAAAAGGTTTATTATAACTCCCACCAACGTCGTTATGGCTATGAGATAAAACCAATTCAGTTTTTTGTGAATTACCGACATTTCATTTTTTACTTCAACGGTGAAATCTCTTATGTATTGGTGTCTTTCTTCACACAATTCTTTGTTGTATGGTTCCATTTTGTTCTCCATCCGCTTCCGTATCGTGCATGCAGGCATGTAAAAAAGGGAAGGTCAAACCCTCCCTTTTTCCTTTCATCCACCTCTTTTATGCCGCCCCTTTTATGTCCCCGAGCGCTATCATTGAGGCTCTCAATTCGTTCAGAAGCGTGACGATCGCATCCGCCTGCGCCGCTGTCGAATATCCATACGGAGTGGTACTCGTCGCCGCGGTCGTAGTCACCGCAGCCTGCGCCGACCCTGCTCGTTGCGCTACGGGGGTCACGCCGTAGGAACTTATTTTATCCGTTATCGCTCCTCCCAGCGTCATCCCGTCCGGGGTCCTTCCCCCAATTTGTTCTACTGTCATAATTTTCTCCTTCTTTTTTTTATAGTTTCCTCGTCTTACCCGTCTGTAACGCCTGTCTGCGCAGGCGTAATCAGGCGAATTGTTTATTTACGCGACATTGCCTATCAGTATGCATGCCAGTTCCGGTCGTATGCATTTCACTCCGTACAGAACGTCGATCCTGCACGGGAAACTATCGTTGTTGATATCGTAGTCCCGTACGATTCTCAACGATATCCCGTCCACAACCTCACGTTTTGCAAAATCCACTCCATTCGGTACTTCCAAATCTGCAGTCACCAACGAAAACGCATCCTGGTGAAAAGCAATGTCCAGCGGATAATTTCCAGCGGCCGTTCCCGCAAAAACGACGGCTTTCCCATTTGCAGGAAGCAGGTCTATCGTTTGATACGGGTTGGATGTTGACGCTATCATCGCAGGCGCGATCGGCACCGAATAATGCGTACCGGTCACCTCTGTCGCAGCGGCAGTCGCAACAAACCAGGCAAGTTTTCCGGTTTTTTGCCTGTTCATCGGATTTACGCTGTATGTATCAGCCACGGTAAACCGATCTCCGGCTTTTATCGTTTTTCCGGTCGTTCCTGTGATCAGAATAACACTCGCGCCTTCCGTCTGTGTTCCATCAACGGTATAATCTGAGCTTGCCACCCTGGTTCCAACCGTGAAATTGCCTACGTTCTGATCCATTTTGAACTTGAAGCCCAACCCGGTTCCCATTTCCCCGCTTTCGTACTGTTCTGAAATTTTCGCCGAGCTCTGGAACAATCCCTTTAATGCCTCCACCAGCGCAGCCTGGGTGTCCGGTCCTACCACCGCCACTCTTTTCCCGTCCCGGGGCACGCCAAAGCAATCCAGTAACGCACCTGCGTTCAGGAATGCCTTCGATCCGCCTGCAGGCACGCCGGCAGCATATGTGCCGACGTTGTTATAAACGCTCACGGCGCATTGTAACGCATCGTAGTCTATTTGGTTTGCCAATTGCGCCGTCGCGGTTTCAAGATACCTTTTGGCAAACTCATCGATCGTTAACGTTAAATCCTCCGCCGTGAAGTATAACGCCACCTGCTTTCTAGTGGACACCGTGAATGTCTGATATTGTTCTGTCGTGTCCTGTAACTGCAGTGCCGCGCCTGTGCTGACCAGATACCTGTTTGGCATCCTTATTCTCAGACTAGGCCCTATTTTACCGGACATCGTGGCCCCTGAATTCGCAAACTGATTGTCATACTGCCGGTTAATGCTTCTCGCAAAAACCAGATTATTTACCAACAACCGTAACGCCTCTCTCGTTATGGCTGTCGGGGAAAGTAATGTATTTGACATATTTTTTTTATCCTTTTTTTAAATTTGTCCTTTTGCCCATCTTTCTTTGTTGCGCTTTTTTATGAATTCTTCAATGGGCGTTTTTGGGTCCATTATATCCGTTTGCGCCGCCGTCCCGCTTTGCGCAACCGGTTTGATCGGAGGCGGCGCGTTCGTACTTTTAACTGCAGGTTTTTCTTTCTCGGCATTTACCTTTTTCATAATATCAATTCTCACTTCGAGCCTGCCTATAGCCCGATGTAATTCCTGCGGATCCAACCCCTTCAGATTTTCAACCTCGCGGGTATTTTTGCTCAGGTAATAAACGATATCGGCTCCCATATCGCTCGACATTATCGCCTCGTTTACGTACGCAGGAACTTTTATTTCCTTTTTGTTGACAATGTCGTCGTAATCTTTGTAATCCTCATGCGCCTGGTCTATTTTCGAGGCCCATTCGATTTCGTTTACTCTGTCTTTATACTCACTTTCCCCTTTTCCCCGCTGCTCTTCCGGGAGCGTCTTTTCCCGCATGTCATGGATTTCTCGTTCGGCCATTCTCAACTGTCGCGTTATTTTGTCAATCCGTCTCTGCACTCCGTCGGGTATTCCCGGTTTCTCGGATTTGGGTTCGTCCGTTTTCTTTTCTCCGACAAGTTCCTCTTCCTTTTTTTCGCCCGGTTCTTTTTCTCCTGTCTTTTCAGGCAGTTTGTCCGGTTTTACTTTTTCTTCTTGTCGTTCTTTTTCCGCCGCTCCTGTCTGTTCAGATAGTTTGGGATTCGGTTCTTCTTCCGGAATTACTTTTACCTGCTTTTCCGTATCACTCATGGTTTTACCTCCATTGGGTTGTTCCCGGCTGGCCGAGCCGGTTCGGGTTCGTTCTGCATTGAGTTTCCTATTCCCAGTCGCTCAATGATATACGCAAGCGTAGCCTCGATTTGCTGTATTTTATCGGGCCTCGCTTTAATCGCTTCTTTCTGCACGTCAGCAAACGCTTTTATTTTTGCTTCCGTTAGTTTCGTGTTCCTGTCGCCTGATTTGTCTTTTAGCGCCTCCATTAGTTTCTGTACGTCCATCGCCATCTGTTGTTTTTCCTGTTCGGCAACCTGCAGTTGCTGCATCACGTTTTGTAAATCCGCTACGACCTGTTGCATTTCCTGCGGTGTGTGTCCCTGTTCCTGTCCTTTTTCTGTCTGCGGTTGCAATTGCGGCGGCAATGCTTTCTGCAGTCGGTCAACGATCTCGCCCGGAGCGTCAGCGTATTTCGCAACCAGGTCGCCGGCTATCTGGCTAATGGCAGGATTGCTGCGCATCATTTCAACCATAATTTCGGAGGCTCGCTCACGTTGCGTGTTGAATGACGGTCCGGATTGTATGACAACGTCATATTGTCCTGCCCGCATGTCGTATAATTTCATCCGGCCGGTTTTAGGATCGCCGTATTCCTGGTTTATCTTTACTATTTTTTCTTCATTTTCCTTTCCCAATATTCGTATCGTCCGCGCCGTGTCGTATATCTCGGGGATCCAGTCTACCATTATTCGCCCGCAATGTCTCATCGCCGTCGCCAAATTATCCGAGAAATGATAATTTGACACGTCTCCTTCATGTTGTCTTGCCAGGATGGCCCTTCCGCTCGTCTCGTTGCTTTTGCTTCCGAGTGATGCGTCATAAATACCCGTGGTCTCTTTTATGTCCTGCGTCGCTTCTCTCATCGCCTCTATGTATGCCGTCGGTATCTGCGGCGGAGAAATACGCTGAGGCGCAGGTAATATCTGTCCGTTCAGACTTACCGGCCGATATTGCAGGAAAGCATAGTTTTTCCTGTTTGCCAACTGATACTGGTTTTCATATCCCTCGAATTGTCCTTCTGCTCCCATAAACGGCGCTTTCGGCGCTAACGCTACGTTCTCCGTAAAACACGATTTCCAATAATTCAACATCCTCTGCGCGTCTTTCGCCCACCGTATCAGCGAGATGTATTTTTTCTTCCCATTCAGATTTATCTCCGCTCCCAGAACCGGTATTACCGGTATGTATTTCCCCGGTATTGGCGTCTTCTCTAAAATTTCCTGCGACGTCAATTTGTACCATTCTACTTTTTTTATCTCGCTTTCCCACTCCTTTATTATGTATTTTTCCGTTTCCACCTCCGCCAGCAGATTTGACGGAATCTCTTCTTTCAGCATCGAACTCCCGTCTCTCAACAGCACTACCGTTTTCTTCTCTTTGACTATCCGATAGTATTCGGCTACCCTTATTGTTTTTTCCGTCAACCAGTTTCCCTGATCCTGTCCTTTAAAATCGAAATCCACAGTTTCCGCTTTCGGATACTGATTTTCAAAATCTTCTCTCGGCACGTCCTCGGTGATGAAACAATACGGCATGTCGCTGTAGTCCGTCTCGTTGCACACGTGAATCGGCGCCCATACGCTGAAATTGTTTCCTATTCTGTCAATTATGATTTCTTGGTCGCGTGATTTTTCGCTTATATAATCGTTTCTCATTCTGATAAATCCGAACCCGCACGATACGGCGTGTTCAAGCGCAGTCGTAAACGCAATGTCCGCTTTGCTGTTGTTTTGTATGTGCCGTATTATTCCTTGGATCACCTCCGCAGTATCCGGATCGCTTGATTCGTCAACTCCCTTCACTTCTATTCCCGGTTTGTTCATTTTTATATCGTTAACGACCTGATTTATGTACGTCGGCAACTTGTTTATCACAAGCGTGGGCCGCCCGTCCGCTTCGCGGTCTTTCATTACTCCATCCGGCCACTGGTCGCCGGATTTGAATTTCATGTCGTCTTCCGCTTCGGCCCGTATTTCTCTCATCGCTTCTTCGCAAATTTTAAACCGCTTTACGGCCTCGTCGATTATTTTTTTGTCCGTTTTATCCGCCACTTTTTCCATTCGCCTTTTTATAAATTTTCTTGAATTCCCCGTATAATTTATCTGCGTCCCGCGGCCTCCCTGCAGCCGCCGCAACTTTCAACGCAGCCTTCTTTAACTCCAATGCCCTTTTTTTTCTCATTTTATCCCATCCATCCCTGAGCATGCATCGTACAACCGGCATACTCATTCCGCAAACCCGGCGTTTTCCTGTTTTCCAGTCTCCCCTTGTATTTCCAGTTGGCTATACCGGCGTTTAAAATCCTTCTCGCATCCGACGGGTCCTTGTATTTTTCGTCCTCTTTCTCGCTGCCTTCCTCGCACCGGTGATTCTGGTAACTCTGTATCAAATTCCTGCACCTCGGAAACACGTACTCCTCCGGCTCGTTGAATTCTCCGATATCAAGCATTTTGTTGTATTTCATTTGTTCCGTTATCTGGTTCCTTTGCGCGTCTATCATTTTCTCCGCCGGGCAATCAAACAATAATCCCCCATTCTGCGTCTTTGCGAATTGATCCAGTATTCCGTCGGTCGAGGTCGCCCAATTCGATCCGCCCGCCCCCTTTGCATATCGGGAATCTATATACCGTTTGCATATCTCGTTCCCATATTGTCCCGTCCCGTCCCTCTGGTATATCGTTTTCGCCAGGTCGCTCAACGAACCGTCGAAATACAACTTTTTCCTCAACTCGCTGTAATATCCCTTTATGTCCTCAAACCGCGGATATTCATCGTAAATGACCCTGTAGTAATGCTCCGATCCCGGCCGCTTCGGAACTATCGCGCCCCACAAAATGAACGGATAGTATTTACTGTGCGGATCCATCGCCATAAAACAATTGCCGTGCTTTGCTATGTGCTCCATCGTTAACGTAGACGCCAACCTGTGCGTATTATGTAATACGTGTTTGTCGTACTCGAAATAACACCATATTTTCCCCCCTACCCCTATGGGTTTCCCGCCCCATAAATGCCTGTATTTGACCGGATCGCATTTCCTGCATTGCTCCGCCTCGTTCAACATTTCCACCGGCACGTACTGTAATACGTCCGTATAATTTATCTCTTTACTTATGCAATTTTCGGGTTTGTCCGCAACATATCTTTTGTAAACCTCGTCGTCTTCATACTCCGGGTTGAACTCTATCCATACTTCGCTGTCTTTCGTTCTTATCGTCGGTATCAAATCGTCCAGGGATTTTTCGCTCGCCGGTTGCGCCTCCCATACGACCGCTATGTCAATTCCCTCCATCGACTTTATTTTATTCGTGTTCCTGAACAATCCCACGAATATGAACTCGCTTCCGTTGCTGCATAGTATGGAGTTGTCGCATATTGTAAACATTTTGGACAGTCCCAGACGCGCTATCGTGTCCGCTATCAACCTGTGCGCAGATTCCGCTATGGACTTCTGAATCTCCCTGCAGTTCAAAATCCTTAATGGTTGCGTCAACGCTTTCCGTATCAATTTCCCGTCTATCCCAAACTCGGCCTCAAATGCCTCCACCGCCTCTTTTACCGCAGTTTTATTTAACTCGGAATTATATAGCGACGCCAATAAAACCAACGCAGCGGCGTAACTCCAACTCTTCGTCCCCGAACGCCCCCCGTAAACGCACTTATACCGCATCGGGGCAAATAAAAATCTGAATTGTTCAGGTAAATCGATTTTAATGTTCGCCATTATTCTCTTCCACTTCTTCAGGTGGACGATCCTGTTCAACCGACTCCGGGGACCCGCTCGTAAACGTTATCGCTATGCCCGCTATCGCATTCCGCTCCATACTCCCCGTTACGTTTATCCGTTCTCCCGCTCTCATCGTCCTGTTTATTCTCAGATTGTTCATCTTTGTCCGGTAAAACTGTACAATCGCGTTACACCTTGCCGGATTCCGCTCAAATTGTATTTCCTTTTTCATCTCTTCTTCTAATTCGTGTATTTTGTCCCACTGGTATTCGGCCTGCGCATCCTTCGCAAGCATGTAGTCCGTTTTAGCCCCGTCAATGTTTTTTTTAAGGTACGTCAGGAATGAACTGTACGATATCTGCTCCTCTTCGCAGATCCGTACAATCCCGTGATTGCTGACCTGTAACTTTTCTAAAATCATGTCAAAAACCGCTTTGTCTACTGTCTTCATATGTCCTCGTATAAAAAAAAAGCATGGACAAAA
>Ga0315276_10001431_pt1 | contig 21412 bp, 17 predicted proteins | sample YL17G05_0_MG_FD_204542 | JGI IMG/M metagenome (GOLD analysis project Ga0315276, IMG submission 204542) | Sediment microbial communities from Yellowstone Lake, YNP, Wyoming, USA - YL17G05_0 | ecosystem: Environmental > Aquatic > Freshwater > Lake > Sediment | place: USA: Wyoming | collected... | reverse complement strand
AGTTTCTGGGCTTGTTGTATCACGTAGAAAAAATATACCGCTCCACTGAGATATGGTTACTCCTGTGGTTAACTTACCACATGTAAGAGTTATGGTTTTTGTCTTCAATCCATTACTAATTTTTTCTTTAACTGACCTTACTGCTGATAAGCCAATACCAGCCCCCGCACCAGCTGCTACAATAATTTTATAATCATGATAAAAAACATTATTTCTATTTTTTAACAAGTTGGCCATTGCCTTACAACTTGCCACTGATGGTAAGAACCAAAGTGTATGATTTAAATAAGAAAGTAAACGCACATCTTCAAATGGAATTGGCGGCTTAACATTTTCTTGCCCAATAATCGGTCTAAAGATTTGTTCTTGTCCGCGTATAATATTTAGCCATTTTTGTACTTCGTTTTCATGCTCAAAAATATGTTTAGTTTTTTTACCATCTTTTACTTCATTGGCTTTAAAAAACTCATTTAAGCTAAATTCATTTTGCCCGGTTCTGACAGCTATCTCGCGCACAGAATCAGGTAGTTGATATGTCATCATTACCATCTGTGGTAACTCATCATAAGGATTTTCACCTTTTTTTTCGTCCCAATTATTCTTTGCTCTTTGTTCGTCAGCGTAGGTCCAATTATAAATTTGGTCTTCAATGAATTCGCCAGCTACAATCGCTCTAAAGGGAGTACCAGACAGATATAAAAAGTGAGCTGCTTTTAAAGGGAAAGCTTCCTCAACAAACTCTTCTTTTTTTTCGTCAAAACCAGCTTCTTTCGCCGTTTCACCAGTATAAAAATCTTTTGCTGCTTCTCGCCAAGCCCCAAAATGATATTCGTCTAAAATAACACAATCCCATTTAATTTTTCTAGCCGCTTTGTATCTCTTTTTTATTTTTCCTTTTTTATCTCTACCCAAAATATCTTGAAACGAAGCGAACCAAACAAAAGGTTTTTTTACATCAATTTGATCAAAGGCATTCTCACGATCAATAAATTGCCAACCCTCAAAATCAATATGATTTATTAAATTATCTTTCCATTCACCCGCTACCGCCGGTTTATAAGTTAGAACAATTATTCGTTTCCAACCCATTTCTTCGGCTAACTGATATGAAGTAAAGGTTTTTCCGAAACGCATTTTAGCATTCCAAAGAAAATGTGGAGCTTTATTTGTTTTTTTCTTAGAAAATTTTCTAAAATAGGATGAGGTGACTTTTACAGCCTCTACCTGCTCGGGACGCATTTTAAAATTCCAGTACCTACCTTCTTTGATTGGTCTGCCTTTTTTAATTTCCAAAATAACATTTTTTACATCTTTTTCAGTACATTCAAACCATTCGCCTCTTACACGTCTAAATCCTTTTTCTATTAATTTCTTGTGCACTAAATTATCGTTGAAAAAATTACCTTTTTCATTAAGAGCCTCCTCGATAAGTAAAATTTCGAACGGCTGAGAATCTGGTGTTTTAATAGGAAATTGCTCCCAAATACGTTCAGTTACATCCTTTTCCGTGTAGCCAATTTTTAAAAGACCCTTACCGGTTTTTTCGCCTTGCCATTTCTTATTTTTATACTGTGGCGTAGTATAAATATAAATTTTTGGTCTTATTTCTTTTGGAAAATAATTATTTTCCATAAAATAATTAATTCATTTCTCTAACGATAGAGGAAATAAATTGCTGTTCTTCTTCATTAATCCCATAACGTTTAAATAATTTCTTATCTGTCCAATATTGCGACATTTCTAAATCAGGAACAAAAGAAAAAATAGCTTTAGACATATTTTGCGTATTTTTTTTTAATGAAACAAGAAATCTGAAAAATCTTGTTTTAATATAATTTTCTAAGTTTTCTGCTTTTTCTTTATCATTAAATGAATCTATAATTAAATAAGTTTCGGTACAACATGAACCTTTCTCGGCAAGAATCGGCTTTCCGGTAATTTGATGAGGATAATTACTTCCGGCACCGTAGGCCTTTGAAATTATCACTTTGTATTTATTAATCAATTCCCTATTCATCCTGACTTTATCCTTTTCTAGCCAACCTATCTTATTTCGGGCATAAATTTTTACAGAATTATTAAATTTATTTAATTTAAAATTTGAAAAATTAGCTGATAAACCAAACGGATTTCTGCTTAAAACTTTTTTATCAAGCGTATTTTCGCTTTTAGCTTTAATTTTCTTAATAATATTAATCGATTCATTAAAACGAATAAAAACATCGTGCTCATCAAGTTTTCTTTTAGCACGGCTTAACTCCTCTCCTCCAAGCATAGATATTACCTCACATTCTCCGTTGTGTTTATTATCCCAAAGAAAATAACAAACACCCCCTTTTATCGCGACCCCGGGAAAACAATCTTCTGCGTTAGGATAATCGACCAAAACTTTTAATCTTTTATCTGCTAACATTTGATTTCTGAAATTATCCAAACCTTTTCCGCCAGAAAACCATCGCGAAGGAATAATCATTGATAAATACTTTGGTTTAAGATCTACTGCAGTTTCGATAAATTTCTGGTAAATTGGTATTGCGCTTGAACCAGTTCCGCCCCCATCGTTTAATTGATATGGCGGATTGCCAATAATTACATCAAATTTCATATTTTTAAATAAATTATTAATATTTTGATGAATAAATTGATAAGCGTGATTTTCTAAATCCTTACCTCTATTATAACCTTTCGAAACTCCGCAATAAATACATCTTCCATTTTTAAAAGTATGTTCAGTATTGTCATAAACAATATTGCCGTATGCGTTGCCAAACTTAATAACAGAATATTTACTTGTAGCGGTTTTTGAATAGTATAAGCTTCTTCGCGTCATTAAACTGGTAATATTAGTAAGAGAAATACCGTAAAGCATGTTCTTAAAAATATGCTCTCGACGATTGGCTTCACTCGGTATTCGCCTCTTTAGTCCAACCATTAGTCTTCTAGCACATTCTCGGAGAAAAATACCAGTTTTACAGGAGGGATCTAAAAATTTTAAATCGGGGTTTTCCCAGACTTCCTTTGGCAATAAGTCTAAAATTTTATTAGCAACTTGTGGTGGTGTAAAAACTTCATCACTGCTCAGATTTGCAATACATTCTAAAATATCCGGCATTCGTCCTTGAAACTTATTATTTAACAACATAATTTTAAATAATGAATAATCCTATAATTTTTAAGTTTTTTAGGTTTATCAAATAAACTATTCATTTCTTTTTTTTTCATCATATCTGCCAACCTAAATTCTTGTCTTTTAATATGGTAGGGCTTTGGTGCGGTATACTCAATTAAAATAATATCTCTGAGTTTATTTAAAAAATCGCCAACGATTATATTTTTTTTAAGAATCCAATTAATAGAATCCCAAAAACCAATGTTTGACTTTTTTTTATTATATTTTTCCGAATAAAAATTTTTAATTTCGGTAAGCAATCTTTCTCTTGTCTCTTTAATATTTTCCTTTGAAATATCGATACCATAAATTGAGGCAATAGATCTAATAATAGAAAATTCGATATTGGATTGATTGTTTTGTTTATTTTTATTTTTACGGTATACAGTGATTAATCTCCTTTTTAAAATTTCGACTAAAAAATTTCCGTTCCCACACGCCGGCTCTAGAAAGGTATTCTCATTATTTTCTGAAAGATATTGAACCAAATCAAGCATGGATTTTACCTCTTTTTCAGAGGTAAAAACTTCCGCCAAATCACGAACGCGTTCTTTTGATTTTATGATTTTATTATTGATCAAGAGTATCTTTTCCATCCTTTTTTCACTCTACCCCCATCCCCAAAACACTTCAATACCCCCTGAAATGTCGCACAACATAGATTGTGCGAACCAAAAACCGCCACAAGGCGGCCTCTTATTAATTAAATTAAAGTTTTGCCTATAAATTCGGCTACCTCGGAATTTCTGATAAGAATAGTGCGATTAGTGGTAAAGGTTAATCCTTTATTGGGAGAATCTTCAAAACCAAGATAAATTCGCTCCACTTCTTCGTTCTTCAATTCTTCTATCGCAGGCTGTAAATCTGAATCGGAACTGCCAATAATCGCTACCTTTAATCCTTTATTATGGGCGAACGTGATCATATCAACCGCAATTTTTACGTCTACGCCTTTCTCTTTGAATGTTAAAAATTTATGACCCTTGGGACAGCTTTCTTCATGACCTCGCACTCGTCCGGCATAGATTACTTCGAATCCTTGTTCTTCTAAATAATTCTTAAGTTTTCTTTGTTTTTCTATTAATTCGACGGATTTTTCTTTTGTTTTTTCATGTTTAGTAAGCCTGCCGATGTAAAATACCCTCTTATCAATATTGATTCCTGCCAATACTTTGTTTAAAAGCCCGATAAAATTATAAATAGAAAAATCAACTTCTTTTCCCTTCTTATTATTAGGATTAAGAATTGACGCTATTTTAGTAATAAAATTACGGCCGTCTATAAAAAGTATTGTTTTCATAAAATATAACCCCGGCGAACCTTGCGGCTGGCTGGGGCGTTTCTGTATTAATAATACAAAATTATAAATCCTTGTCAATAGTCACCTTGCAGCGTCAAACCGCTTATTTCTTGCTATTGGATATATCAACTATATCCAATTACAGCCAATCAATTAACTAGCCGATCAATTAACGAAGTCAAGCGCTCTTAAATATTGATTTAAAATAATCACGCAACAATTGCGCAATAATCGCGCAATCTTTTTAAGTTTGCTCTTTAATTCTCCTCTTATAGATTGTAAGACATAAAAAAACCGCTAATTAAGCGGTTTTTTCATAACCTGCGGATTGTAGACGACGTTAGAACTTATCTATTATTAATTATCCGATTTTGTTAATATATAATAATATAATAAATAATAATCCAAAAAAATGCCTAAAATTAAAAAAATTGCTCTTATCCTACCAAGGGGCAAGATTTATAAATATAAGACGGGTGCTTTTGGTAAGTACATACGGTATGCACCCCTGACAATGCAAACATTGGCTGCGCTTATTCCTCCGGAGATGAATATTGACGTGACGGTCTATGATGAAGGAGTGGAAACATTCCGCAAAGAAAATATTAAAGCCGATCTCGTCGGCGTTACAGCAATTACGGGAACATCTACCAGGGCTTATCTTTATGCTGATTATTTTCGGTCAATCGGAGTTCCTGTGGTTATCGGCGGAGTACACGCTACCCTGCTTCCCGAAGAAGCCATGCAGCATGCTGATGCAATCGCAACCGGCATCGCGACCGAAAACTGGCCCATGCTTTTGCGTGATTTTGAAACAGGAAATATGAAAAGACGCTACGACCAATCGAATAACGTTAATTTTGCCGGATGGCCTGCGCCAAAAAGACAAGTTTACGATGATAAAAAGATAAGATTTATTACCATCAACAGCGTTCAGGCGACATACGGCTGTACCAATCGCTGCGAATTTTGCGTTACGCCTTACAGTTGCAAGGGATATCATCACCGACCGATACCTGAAGTAATTGAAGAGATAAAGCTCATAAAAAATAAACATATTCTGTTTGTTGATCCGAGCCCGATTGAAGACCGTCGGTATGCGATAGATTTATTTAAAGCTTTAATCCCGCTTAAAAAGAAATGGGTAGGCTGCTCTACTCTCCGTATCGCTTTCGACGATGAATTGCTCGATATGGCTGCAAAAAGCGGATGTAAGGGACTCTTGATAGGATTTGAGTCCGTAACAGATGAAGTCCTGCTGAAAATTCATAAGGACTTTAATGATCCTGGTAAATTCTATCTCGCTTCAAAAAAACTTCACGCTAAAGGCATTTCTATTATGGCTTGTTTCGTGTTCGGTCTTGATGGGGACGATAAGAATGTATTCAAAAGAACAGTTGATTTCATAAATAAAGCCGACATTGATTTGCCCCGGTTTACCGTCGCAACCCCTTTTCCTTCAACTCTGTATTATAAAAAAATGGAAAATGCGGGGAGGATAATCGAAAGAAATTGGGAGCTATATGACTGCCAGCATGTGGTTATCCAGCCAAAATTAATGAGCCCTGAAGAGCTACAGGAAGGAGAAAGATGGGCATGGCGCGAGGTTTATAAGCCTTCCTCAATTGCTCACAGGCTTTCCGGCTCAAAATGCTTTTTGGGGGTGTCTCTACTGAGCAATTTTACTTATAGAACCTACGCATATAACCTGCCGAGGTTTACGAAAAAAGAAATGCTCGACAATAGCGACATATAAAGATATCGATTGCAATCCCCTTCTCTGGCTGATATTTTTATAGCCAATTTTATTTCCTATAAAAAAATGTCGGACGGATAGAAAATATTGATAAATTAATAATAAACCAGAAATGAAAATCATATTTATTCAGCCTTCAGTAGGAAGAAAAGAAGGGAAGAAATATTTAAAAACCTGGCAGATGGAACCGTTATCAATTGCCCAGCTCTCAGGCCTCACGCCCCAAAACGTTGAAAAACAATTCTTTGATGACCGGATTGAAGAAATTGATTATACGCAAAAAGCGGACTTGGTTGCCATTAGCGTTGAAACATATACCGCTAAGCGCGCATACCAAATTGCCGATAAATTTAAAAAAAAAGGATCTCTTATTATAATAGGAGGACTACACGCTACCCTGGTGACAGAAGAAGTTGTTCAACATGCAGATGCAGTAATCGTAGGAGAGGCTGAGGGCGTTTGGAAGGATTTGCTCAAGGATGTCGCTAATAAAAAGTTGAAAAAAATTTATAAGTCACCCGAGAGACCGGATCTGACCGGACTAATGCCCGACCGTACCATTTATCAAGGAAAAAAATATCTGCCGATCTCTTTGATCGAAACTGGACGCGGCTGCAAATTTAAATGTAATTTTTGTTCAGTCTCTGCTTTTTACAATCAAAGCTATAATCCCCGGCCCGTTAATGATGTTATCTCCGAAATAAAAAGCCTTAAACAGAAAATTTTTTTTATCGTTGATGATAATATAGGTGCCGATCCGATAAGATTTAAGAACTTTTTAAGGAAGATTGCTACTCTTAAGGTTAAATGGTTCGGCCAGGTCAGCATTAATGTCCTGAGCGACAAAGAGACAGTCGAACTAATGAAAAAAAGCGGCTGCGCCGGAGTTTTGATAGGCTTTGAATCGCTCGACGAGAGTAATTTGAAGCAGATAGGCAAAGACACGAATAGTTCTGTTAAATACGAAAAAATCCTGGATAATGTTACGAATAACGGAATATCGATCTATGCCACCTTTGTTTTTGGCTACGACAACGATAATTCCGAGCTTTTTCAAAAAACTTATGAATTTGCTATGCGCCAAAAGTTTTTTTTAACTGCTTTTAACCATTTAATGCCCTATCCAGGAACTCCGCTTTATTTTCAATTAGAGAAGGAAAAAAGGCTCTTATACGATAAGTGGTGGCTGAGTGACACTTATTTATTCGGCGATCTGGTTTTTAAACCTAAGAATTGCTCTCCTCAGGAGATCTCCGAAGCTTGCCTAGGGTTGCGTAAAAAATTCTATTCATTAGATTCTATTATTAAAAGAATAAATTTAAAGACAAATTTTCAAGACCCTTTAACAGCGATGATCTATCTCTGGCTTAATCTGCTGTTTAGAAAGGAAGTCACTGAACGGAAAGGATTGCCTTTGGGAAAAAATGACCATCAAGGATAATGACGATTTGCTGCCTTGAAATCGGCTAATCAAGATATTGTCCTATAAAAAATTTTTCCCAATCGGTATTTTTGTTTAAAATATTGTTCTTAATATTGCCTACTCTTTGGCCTAAGCGAGTACATCTGGTGATGTATGATTCTTGGGCATTTTTTTTAATTTTAAATATGCCCAGGCTCTTCAATTGTCCCGACCTTCTGGCCAAGTTGTAATATAAATTATCGGACATCTTTTTTTCAAATTGATCCCTGAATTTCATTAGTTTCTCTTTTGGATCTTTGGATTGTAAATAAATGACGTAGCGAGAATAACCTTTTTTTATCTCAGGGGCTACCATAAAAAATTTCAGGCTTGATACGCCTTCCTTTCTTAATGCCAAATAAATTTGTTCGATTGAATCCGCATTTATCTTTTCGCCCACAATATCGGAAACGTTATCAAGTTTACCTAGAAATTCTATCGTAGGAGACTGATTGTAATAGCCTTTTACTTTTACTATGTCGCCAGTATTATATCGATAGAAACCGCCAGAAGTTGTTACAATGAGCAGGTATTGCTTATTTTTTTCCAATAATTCGGCTGTATAAATGTTATTAAATTCTGGTTTTCCGTTTATCATCTCTGCGAATTCGTAAAAATGTGCATTGGGAACCAATACCGGATCGCTAACTCCTGATATCGGGATGGAAGCCAAATATTCCGTGGCAATCAATCCTTTGGACTGGATCTTCACATGCGGAAACGTTTTCTTAACCGCTCCGATATATAATTTTGAGTTTGCGTGGGTCCAGCAGCTTATCATTTTTAAATTCGGAAACAGGTATGAAAAGAATTTTGTATTATCCTTTATTGCTGCCACTTTTCTTAAATTGCTCAAGTGAAATTTCTTCAATGATATTGCTTGGGTTATCACTTGCTTGATGTTTGAGTCCAAATCGCATTCACAGTGTGAGATTGATCTATTTTCAATGTCTTTTATGATATTAGGCAAATTTTTTCGGTAATCTTGGAATAAGACTTCCAGAAAAGTTGGATTCCATATCGATATAAAAGATAGCTCAGGAGTTAAGGATAAAAAAAGTTGGCTAATATATCGGAAATCATTAAAATTAGCGATGCTGTTGATCCACGTAGGAACAGCCATTATTTTGTTAATTTCCTTCCTGGCTTTCACGCCAAAATACTCTTCATCGCTGTTGAATCCGATTTTTATGCCCGAGCTATGTTTCCTTGACCGATACAAAGGCGGCGTTAAGGACCAATAGGATTTCCCTTTTGTCACCTCGGGATTATTAGAATAAAGATCATATACCCAGGCCGCCAAACCGTTCAGAAATTCCTTATGCAATCCGGCGGTATACGGAATCAATTTTTGTTTCGATGTAGAGCCGCTGGTTTCTTCGAATATTTCTATTTTTTCGCCGGATAGAATCCTGCTTCTGGAAGATACATATTTTCCAATATAAGAATCGTAAAAAGAATAATCTGTAATGGGAAATAGGTTTTGAAAATCCTTCGTATTCCTAATTTTACCAAATGAATATTTCTGTCCGATAAGGCAGTTTCTGTTTTTCTTGAGAATGGATTTCAGCCGTAATCTTTGGACTTTCTGGAGGTTTTTGGTGCTTTTTTCAAATTCTAAAAAATATGGCTTAAAAAATCTTTTAATCTTTTCGTGGCTTTTTAATATATTCTTTTGCTTAATCGTTAAAGATGTTGAGAGCATACTGATTCAGGTTTTCTTTCTTCATTTCTGCTAAGCAGGCTAATTCGTGACCTAAATTATGGCCGGGATTTGATCGGGCAAAAAATTCTATATGGGGGTCGATCAGGAGAATAGGCGCAATAATAGAATATTCGCCACGCAACCTTTCTCCTGTGTTGGAAAATTTTATAATTCCGCTGGCGGGGTCATAATCGCTGCCAAATCTTTTCTGCGCCAGATTGTCGATTATCTCTTTAATGTCTGCAGGTGTCTCGCGATCCCATCGCGGATAGAAATAATTAGTATAATTTGCCAGCATTTTATATGTCTTATATCCCGAACATATCAAGAACCAATAGAGGGGCGTTTCCGGATATTTTCCCTTTTCTGCCAACATAAATTGCATCCAGGAACGCGCTATGTCGCTTTTCCCCCAATATTCTTTTTCTAATATGGTATTGCCGGAAAATATCGCTCGAATTCTCTTGCCGGCAATTTCAGTTTCTATAAGCTTAATTGTCGTGAATCCTTGAATCGCTTTTTTTGAGTCAAGCAAAGTCAGCACCCAATCTTTTTCGTACAAGTCGTTCAAAAATTTTTCTTTTGCTATTCCAGTAAAGTATCTTGAGAAAATATTGAACATTGCCTCAATGCTTTCGATATCAAGGTCACCTGTTTTTGATATGTTTCCGTGCAATAAATATTCCTTTGTCATAAAAAACTTAAATCTATATAAATATTATTTTTATTAATTTTCTCGACAAGCTTATCCCCGCTCCAGCTTGTCATAAAAATACGACTTTTATAAGAAATTTTAGTGAGACCTTTTATAGCTTTATTAAGTGAATCAGCCTCATGCAGCCCAAATACCATATATAAATAAGGTGAGTTCCGTAAGTCGTAGGAAACTGATTTTAACATTTGAGCTAGAATATGCGGATTATTATCTTTAATTGCCAGGTGACGTATATAAACAATCGGCACTATTGATCCTGATGTCGGCATTTTCTTGCAGAATCCGAATATAGATAAAACATCATTAAAAAAATTATAAACTTTCATGACAAAATTATAATTCAATACAGAAATTCTCCGAAAATCAGACTGATTATTAATGAAAAAAGCGCCGACTGTTTCACCTTTTAATTTTGCAGTATAGCAATTTTCTGCTTTTAAATCATCTTTCATTTCGCAGACGGGAGAAAGTTCCTTATTAGCGGAAACGGTGTTTATGAAATCTACCGTAAGCGGAAGTTCTGATTTTAAAGGATGAGCAATATCTAGGATTGAATTTCTGTTATATTTTCTAATCTGTATTATATACGTATTAATTTCCCCCAGATCATAAAATTTCGGCAAATACGATTTCCCGGATGAAATAAGGTCCTTGGCAATCCGGTTATTACCCATCACTGTAATATAAAACAGGTCTAGCTGCTTTTTTTGTATCAACAATCTTAAAAAGGGCTGCGCATTTTTTAGCACCCCTTTTTTGCGCCACCTCTGGTCGATTAATAGATTGCTGATATGCCCAACCTCTGTTCCCAGACCGTTAATTAATAAACGCTGGGAAGAAACCGTTGCGAATCCTATCATCTCTTTGCCATAGGAAGCCTTTATCGTTTCATGGTAATCAAACTGGCGCGAAAGAGAATCTAAAAAATTAGGCACTCGCTTGAAAGAAAGAGTTAACTGGCCAGAAATTTCTGTTTTTGAAAGAATGTCCCCGTATTTCTTGCAATCTGATAGCGATACTAAAGAATATTCGTACATGCTATTTCCATTAAGCAGCTAATTAAATGCTTTCTTTGTAATAAATATTAAATAACGCTTTTATCTAAACATTATCCACCTTGTATCCTAATTTCATGCCTTGCTTTTCAAACACTTCTCTTTTGAATATGGGATTGTATATGCAGTAAGCATAGAACCTGTACAGGTTTCTCATGTTGGTTTGAAAGTCGAATGCCCTGAATATTATGGACCAGAATGAATTGAAATGCTTTCTGCACCAGAAAGAGATTCCCGTAAGCTCATCTGCAGTCATGTTTTTCGGCACAAATGCCGCATAATTAAAGCGGTAAGATTCACTGAGCCACCATTTCCCGTCATATAAAAGCCTGTTTTCCTTTTTCAGTTTTTTATAAAGCGGAGTTCCTGGATAGGGCATTAAGATGTTATAGGCTGCAAATGTAAACTTGTTTTTCATGGCAAATTCATATGTTTCTCTTATGCTCTCTAATGTATCTTTGTCGTGCCCCAAGGTAAATGCAGCCCAGGTCTGCAAGCCGTAACTTTTTAATTCTTTTATCGCCTGTCTGTAATTATCTTCAACATATGATCTGTTCGCTCCCTTTTTCATAACATCAATGCTTTCTTTCTTTATTGACTCAAAACCTATCACGTGTCCCAGGCATCCGCTTCTGACCATCAGATCCATGAGATCCTTATCTTCCAGCATGTCGATGCTTGCCTGGCTCACCCATTTTACACTGAGAGGTATCAAAGCCCTGAACAGCTCCTTTGCTTTTTCCCTGTTGCATACTATATTGTCATCAACAAAAAACAAGACCTTCCTCTTTTGGCTCTTGATTTCTTCAATCACTTCTCCGACAGCCCGGCAATAATGGTGTCTGTTGAAGAAAATGCTTGAGGCGCAGTAATTGCAGCCGTGTATGCATCCCCTGCTGAACTGCAGAAGCGTTATCGGCAGATAACCTTTGTTCTCAAATATGTCCCTCCTGGTCATGACTCCCTTCTGGGGGATCAAGACAGGGTTGCAGATGTATTCTTTTTTCAAATTTCCTTGCCTCAGGTCTTCCGTCATTTCAAGCCATTTATCCTCCGCATCCCCTATCATTATGCTGTTGCAGTGCTCTTTGACTTCTTCGGGTATCAGCTTTGCATGCATCCCGCCCATAAGCACCTTTATATTTCTTTTCAGATATTCGCTGCTTATTTCATAGGCTCTTCTTGCCGTGAATGTCTCAATGGTTATTGCAACCAGATCCGTAGGTTCATCGTAAGGAATTTCTTCTACGCGATCGTCATACAATGCAACTTCTATGTCCTTCGGGGTCAGGGCGGCGAGTATTCCCAGTTGCAGGGGCTCCATGCGCCCCTGGTCGACATAAAGGCTGTGTTCCCTTATTCCGATATTGGGTTTGATCAAGGTAATTTTCATTTAATCGCCTCCTAGTTTATTGCCTTGTTTTGTTTCTATTTCAATTTTTGATATTAAGTTTGCAGCCAAAAATAAAAAAACATTTTCCAGGCTTCTGCAGTTTGCTTTGAAATTGAATAGTCTTTCTATAATATTTTTGTAAAAATTAAATTCGTACCTTAGACTTTTGCATACTTCCATGAGCTCGGGACCGGTCATGAGCTCGGGTTGTACCGTTGCATCGCCGTATCTGTAGTCAGGGTTTATCCACCAGTTTCCGTAAGGCAGCTTTCCGTTCTTTGCTAATCTTTCGAATAGTCTTGTACCGGGCATGGGCATTAAGGGATTGAAATTCGCAATTGCAAATTTGTTGTCTATTGCAAATTTCAATAGATCTCTTATGTTTTTTACCGTGTCGCCCTCATACCCGATGACAAACGTAGCATAAATCATTAATCCGGAGCTGTAAATATTTTCTATTGCATTTTTATAACTTTGATATGTCAGATTTGCGGATTTTCCCATCTTCTTTAAGTTTTCCCTATTCAGAGACTCAAACCCTATGACAACCAATAGACATCCGCTTTCTTTCATCAAACTCAGAAGAGGCTTATTGCTGGCTATGTCCATGCTTATCTGGCAAAACCATTTTTTCTTCAAGGGTTTCATAGCCAGGAACAATTTTTTGGCTTCTTCCTCGTTTGAAAAAATATTGTCGTCTACGAAGAAGATATATTTTTCCTTTATGGCCTTAATCTCATCAACAATAACTTCAACTCTTTTGCATCTTATTCTATTCTTATAGAATACATGTACTGAGCAAAAATCGCAGCTGAATTTGCATCCTCTGCTGAACTGCACAAGGCCTATCCTGTGGTAATTCTTGCTCTTGAAAACCCCGTAATCATATTTGATAAGGGACATGTCGACATTATTGTTGCTTTCATACTTTTTCTTAAGGCAGTTGCTTTTCAAATCGCCGATGATTTGAGGCCAGGTATCCTCTGCTTCCCCTATTGCGACGGAATCAGCATAATTCAAACATTCATCCGCCATCATCGTTGGATGAAGCCCTCCCACTATCACTGTCTTTTTTTCTTTTTTGTATTTCAAGCCTAGGTTGTATGCCCTTTTTGCTGTAAATGTTTCCACGGTCATTGCGACAATGTCTGCATCCAGCCTGGCCGGAAGTTTTTCAATCTTTTCATCATAAAAAGTTATTTTGACGTCGTCCGGAGTCAACGGCTTTATAATCGCAAAAACTAAGGGCATCATTGCGTCCTTTGTCTGTCTGCCGAATATGCTTGGCCTGATAAATGCTATATTCATTTTATTTTCTTTTAAATGCTAATCCTTAAATACAAAAGGCTACTTTTTTGATACATCACCATACAAATGGTATTAGCGCCCAGGTTTTTTTTATGTAGTCTGTATATTCCTGGCCGAAATATTCAACCAAAGTTTTTTGTTCAAGCGGTATGCGAATAGAATAAACAATCAGCACGTAAAACAGCATAGCTATAACACTTAACCAGTTACCCATAACAAGACCTAATCCCAGCACTGTAATGACCTCACCCGTATACGAGGGGTTTCGTAAATATCGGTACGGGCCGCTAGTTATAAGTTTATGGTCAGAGTTGATGAATACGGATATATGAAAGTACTTTCCCAAGGTTTGAATTGACCAAAAACGAAACACCAAGCCAGACCATGCAAGAAAAATTCCAACAATAAAAAATAGAAGGTAATAATTTTTAATATCAAAATGGGGAGTTATAAACATGATGATAAAACCAAGCAATATTCCAAGCCATATTATAACCATTGCGAGAATTCTACTTGCTTTATCTATCTTTTTACCCGATACTTTTTTATCCTCACGAAAAAGCACCCACATCTCAAAGAAAAACCAACTGATACAGGTGGAGTAAAAAATAATTCCGTATATCGCGGATATATCAATGTAAGTTAGCATTGTTATTTATAGTAATTTTTGAAAAAAAATTCTGGGAATTTTTTAGCTTTGCCTTGAATGATAAGCGGCATATTAATTTACTATACCAAAAAAACCGCCTGATTGGCGAATGTTCGTATAACGTTGGTTATTTGTATGCAAATCGGGCTTTAGCTCCTCGTTCATAGATTGTGCGAACAAAAAATCTCCCCGTAGACAAAATAAAAAGTGGGTTGTTATTCCAGTCTCGCCATTTTTTAAAAAAAAGCCGCCCCGTAGGGTGACTATGTATAATTAAATTGCCTCTATGGTTGAGGGAGGTTTTGGAGTTATATTATAGGTCACGCTGACCACCTCCGGAACCTCTTTAGTTATCCTGGAACTCAGCAAATCCAGGGCTGAAGAAGACAACTTCGTGGGGACCGCAATCCTAGCGTCAATACTATCCCAGCACCTGATTTCAATCTGTCGGCCGAATTCTCTCTTACCGTTCTTCATTCCCGTAACCCGGTCTTTGTGTAAAATGGCCAGGCATTGAAAGGCCTTGGTATCCTTGAGCACTTCTTCGGTGATTGCAGTCGCCATTCTGATCAACTTGATTTCGTGCGAGGTAACCTCTCCGATTACCCTAGCAGCTAGGGCTGGACCAGGAAAAGGCATTCTGTTATATATTGACTCGGGCAAGCCTAGTTTTTTTGCCACAATTCTTACGCCGTCTTTGCGAAGTTGGATTAACGGCTCGATTATTTTATACCCGAATTCCTTTTCTGGATCTATTCCCAGCTGTTCAAAAACATTGTGCTGTCGCTTGACTCCGGCAACGGTTTCTTCGATATCGGTCAGAATGGTTCCTTGAAGAAGGCATTTTGCACCACTTTCCCTAATAAGTCTGGCAAAAACATTCTTGTAAAAAGTTTGGGTAATGGCCTCTCTTTTCTCTTCCGGGTCGCTGATTCCATGGAGTGCTCGGAAAAAAAACTCCTGGGCACTGACAATTCCAACGCTAATCCCCAACTTTTGGAAAGTCAGGGCAGTATTTTCCGGTTCACCTTCTCTCATAAGTCCGTTGTCCACGAAACAAACTTTCAATCTTGGACCAAGGGCTCTATAACCCAGCATGGTAACCACCGAAGAATCGACCCCTCCCGACAGAGCAGTTATGGCACAACCTTCGCCCACCGCTCTCTTTATCTCGGTTGTTTTTCCCTGGATAAAATCTGCGGCATTCAGTTCGCTGCTTTTGATCTCTTTAAGCGTCACTTTGTTTCACCTCTTCCACTCACTTGTCAAAGGACTTCCCCCTGACTAGGAATAATTTATCAAATCTGCTCCTAAAAATCAAGTTCCTGGAATATCGCGCAACATAGAATTGTGCGAAATAAAAAAGGTGAGAAAAAAATCTTCTCCCCTTTATTCTATTGGAAACAACGATAAAAGATCACGAGCAATTCTTTCCCGATCAATCGTCATCCGAGCAAGCTCTTTATACTCTCTGATTTCCTCCAAAAGCTCCTGTAAACGATCGGGAACCTCCTCGCTCTGACTTTCTTGTAATTGTTTCTCGTAGGTCAGAAGCTCTTCAAGAAGCTCTATTGTATCTTCTACAAATAAGGCTCCAGGAAATTCTTTCTGAGCTGCTTTGAAATCCTTAATAGCTGTTCTTACCAGCGGCATCACTTCTAAAAACGTCTTTTTTGTAACGATTCCCATTTTCCTCAGCTCCTAGTGATCATGATTTTAAAGGGCATTCACCCTGTTTTTATATTAAAACATTATTTATATTTTGTCAATATCACTCGTTCATATTAAAGTAAAAAACCTTTAAAAAATGAAATAAAAAATCGTCCCCTCGGCGATAATTAGTTGAGCCAGACCTTTATTTAATCTGGCTCATAACTGGTTCATTTACGAGTTAGCGGTAATGGAACTTTTACTGTGTTGTTAGGAAACGACACATCAACCATCCATGCCTTACCCGTTTTCTCGTCGACTAGAACCCATCCAAATGGTGAGATAAGTGCTAATCGAAGATCTTTCTTCTCAAGAGGAATTTGGAATTCAACGTCTCTTTGATAAAGACGGCCCATGCTTCCAACAATATTCCCCTTTAAAATGCGAAGGCCCCCTTTTTCTTCGTCAGATAAGATAGCCAGCTCTTCGCCCTGATAACTAATTCTTACAACGCAATTCATGGTTACCTCGTTTAAAATTATACCATAAAAAATCTTATATTGTCAAGTAAAAACACTGACATAATATAGTTCAAATAAACCAAAAACAGCCCTTCCGGGCTTAAAAAAATATATATAAAGAAGCAAAAATTCAGAAAAATCCGATTTAAAGGAAAAAACCTTCAAAAATTAAAAAATCCTGAGTAAACTCAGGATCTATGGTAAAAAATATTATTTCCCCTCCATTTCAGTAAGAAACTGCCGCCTTTTTAAAGGCTTCTTCGATATCGCTTGCCATCGCTTCAATGTCGCTTGTAACAGCATAGCGGATATAAGGGTCAAAATGAACCCCGACCACTCCGTTCTTCTCAACCATCAAGAAGTTGAAGTGCTCGGCGTCTTTGATCTTTTCTCCGAAAGCCACTTTCGGACATTTCCAGAGAGTGAAGAAACCTGCTCCAGGCCTGACTGCCAGCTCCATTTCGTAGCTCTCCAGAATACGAGTCAGCATATCTATGCGCCAGGCATATGTCCTGCGGCACTCCTCAATGCTTTTCCTGTCATTCTTAATGGCATGCAGGACTCCGGCAGCCATTGGAGCCACGAATCCGCTGTCCGTATTCCCCTTTATCTTTGCGATGTCTCCAATGAAATCCTGGGAGCCGACCATTGCCCCTACTCTCCAGCCGGTGCCGTTATTTATAACTTTGGAAGCGGAAAACGCCTCTACCCAGGAAAGATCTTCAAAGTCCAAGGCAACTTCAGCAAGGGTACGGCTGAAAGAATTGTGTGACAATAGGTAGTACGGATTGTCGTTGAAAATGCGGATATTGCCGCGTTCGCAAAAGTCGCAAAGCTGCTGTAGCCATTTTCGGGTAGCTATTTGCCCTGAAGGATTGTGGGCATAATTCATCATTACCAAGGCTGTTCCCAGCTGAATGTCTTTCGTCTGTAAAAGAAATCCATTGTCCGGATTTAACGGCACGGAATATTGTTCCACCCTGGGACCGAGATATTCGCACCAAACGGCCGGTGTCGGATACCCAGGATTTGTTGTGGTGGCTACCATAAGATTGTGTTCTGCACACCCGCAAGCCAATGGAACTAAACCAAGCATTGATTTTATCCCGGGAGTCGGCAAGAATGCAATATCCTCTTCCAGATACCCGTCCAGACGACCAACGTGGTGTTCTACAAAACGCCGGGCAAAATCAGGAACACCAGGACTTCCATTATCCTGATATTCGTGCATTGATTCCTGGTCGTTCATCACAGCCTCTGCCGCCGCCTTTCTGGCACTAAGCAGAGCCGGACCTGACGGCTGGCCGATGGAAAGATTGATAATCTTAATCCCCCTGTCCGCAGCCTCGGTTCTTTTTGCCTTTATGGCCTGAAACAAATTAGTCCCGCCTTTCGATAATCTTGATTCTCTCACTTCTATACCTCCTTCTCTTTTTTATTGGGAAAGACCATTTCTTTCCGTTTATGACTTTACAATCTTTTCTTTAAAAAGTCAAATTAATAGAAAACGATTAAAAAGAAGCAAAAATTCAGAAAAATCCAATTTAAAGGAAAAACCCCATAATTAAATGTCGCACAACATAGATTGTGATTGTGCGAATAAAAAAAGATCCTAAATTTGCAAACATGCAACATTTGGGATCTTTGTGGATTGATGAAGATAGTAAACGTAATATCCCATCATTGAAGCTGATATTTTCTCCAGCAGTTTTACTTTTTCCTGCGGTATCGCTTCCCTGAGAGGAATTACCCTGCCTTGGCTAAGGACCGGAAAGTCCAAACCGGTATTGAATTTAACAATCTGTTCAGCATGATCAAGACGACGACCCAACTGCCTGCAAAACATTTTCTGTTCTTTTTCCGTCTTGAACTTCTTCCAGGATAACTCTCCGGGATTTATAATACATTTAATCTCTTCGGGATAATATTGTTGCAGTGTCCAATAAAGCCAATCATCGTCTCTGGTCAAAAGTTGCTCCCGGGTAATTATTCCCTTGCGGTACAAAGGCTGGACCATTTTTTTTATGAAAAGGTCAAGCGCTCTTGAATATGGACTGTACAGAAATTCCTGAAATTCGTAAGCCCGGAGCAAGAGAAAATTGAAAAGGTTTTCAGGGTTGGAAAAAATGAAGTTTTTTCCGTCGGGAGCAATAATGTCCTGCCAGACATCCATCACTAAGGGATGTTTCAGGCAAAAATTTCTTACTTTTCCCTTTCTTTTCTCCCCGAGATGAAAGCAATCAAGGGCCGTATAAGAAATTTTATCTATAAAATCTAATAGCTGGCCGAACGCTTCCTCTCCTGCTACCCATCTTTCAGCATCAACAAGGTTGAAACCAAACTGTTTTTTCCATTTTTTATCCAGGCCGTAGTATTTAAGAACCCAGGCAAAACTTTCTTCTTCCCCTAATTTCTCGGGGTCGACTCTTTTTACCGAGTCGCCGCCAGCTGGGGTGGCAATATCATGGGAACCGGCTGTCAAGACAACAGAAGCTCTCTCTTTTTTGGAGAAACCGTTCCTGGCCAGCACAATTTCCATGATTATGGCCGTAAGCAAAGAGTGTATCCAGCGAGTGTGATGAAATTGAGGAATCACATATGAGACGCTGACGTTTTTATTCCATTCTTTCGGCCGCGGCGGAACAAGATATCCAAGCTGGGAGATACCGCCTAACCGATGAAATGCATCATTACGGCAAATCTCATAGAACACGCTTCCCTCCTCGTCGATATCTGTATAGAAGTCAGTCGAACTGAAGGGGAAAATTGTCCGTTCAAAACCGATTTCATCGCCCCACTCGTCAACCGGAAAAGTAAAGCGGTTTCTCGGAATAATGAAAACATCCGGATGAAGAGGGTTAAACAGTTCAGAAATTGGTAAATTTCTTTCATTTATCGTTTGAATGACGTCATCTATTGTCTTTTTTCTCAAGCCACGGACAGCATCTCTTTGAAATGCTTTTAAATCAAAATCGGGATGCTGGCCGAAATTAAGCGGTACCGGAGACCAGGATTTAGCTACAGTTTCTTCTTTCATGCTTTTCACCTCCTTTCTTCCAATTCTTTCACATTTTTTTTAAAGGGCTGAGTTATAAATAACCCCTCCCCTTGCTATTTATTGATTATATGTTCTACCAAGTTTGATAAAAAATGTCAACTCAAATTTTAAAAAAATTCAGAAAAATCCAATTTAAAGGATGAAATTTTAAAAAATTAAATAAAAAGAGACTGTTTCTTCGATGAAACACGTCTCTAATCGGGTTTACCGCCGCGCGCAGATTTACCGCGCACAGCCTTCATTACCGCCTTCTTCAGGCTGTCGCTATCGACAGAAATCAAATCCATGCCTTGATTCGCAATGAAATAAAAGATGGTTCCTTGAGGCTCATAGCTTATAACGCCAACGACCCTTCCATCTTTCGCCTTCAACTCCGTGAGACCAGTGCTGTCGAACATGGTCCGTGCATCAGCGACATACATGGTCATTTCCGATTTAATTTCTTTTGTAAAATGACCTATGAAACGGAGTACCTTGCCCTCCCGAACCAATTCTATTCCTAGAGTGTCATTGTCTCCCTTGATCATTGTTTCCTCCCGGTAAAGCCAGAATTTGGGAATTTACCGTGCTGACACCAATATATATTAATAAAATAAAAGGTCAAGTTCTTCATTAAAAAACCGCCAAATTGACGAATAATATAGTTCAAATAAATAAAAAACAGCCCTTCCGGGCTTTAAAAATCATATCTTGAATTCCAAACTATTTCAGGATATAGGCCGAAGAAGGGCCTTTCCCGGTCTGAGCAATTATGCCGAGTTTTTTAAGCTGGTTCAATTTCGATTGGGCCGTTCTTTTGGGAGAACCTAGAACATCTATGGCATCTTTTATCGTCATTCTGCCGATTTGGTCTAAAAAATCCAGCAGCCTTAACTGGTCTTTATCAAGATAGATTTTCGACTCGATGCCCTTATTAATCCTTTTCAAAGACAAGCTGGCGACCTGCGCCCTGACGTTGTCGATTTCTTCCTTGAATCCCCTGATAAAATATTCAAGCCAGGGAGTAATGTCTGTTTTTCTTTCTTTGTAATTTTTTCCGACATCAATCGCCCCGTAGTATTTTCCCCTGTCTTTATTGTAATAATCTTCCAAAGCGAACAATCTCCGAAAGTCATAACCCCGCTTGTAAAGCGCCAGGGTCGCCATGGCCCTGGCCGTACGTCCGTTGCCATCCTGAAAAGGATGGATGGCGGCTATTTCCTGATGAATAATGCCGGCGACGATAATAGGATTGATATCGCGCTTTTCGCTTTCCTTCAGCCATCTTATTAAATCCCGGCAAAGACCGGGAACGTCTCGGTAATCCGGGCCGGTGTAAACAATCTCATCCGGCAAGCCGATCTTCCGGCGAACCACGTATATCGGGCCCTTGCGATAATGGCCCGACTGGCCGGACGGAAGGGTTTTAGATGTAACGAGCTCATGGATTTTTAATAAAGTTTTTTCAGCAACAGATTGATTGTTATCAACGATTTTTCCTATATATTTCAACGTGCTCAGATAATTTTCAACTTCATAAACGTCGCGGGCTGGAGCGTCTATTTTTTTGCGGGCGGCTATCGCTTCCACTTGTTTAAAATTAAGGATATTCCCCTCAATCCCCGTTGAGCTGTGGCTCATCCTGATTAGAGCCTGACGCCTCAATTTGATTTCGTTTTTAGGTAAAAGCTT
>Ga0315276_10001429_pt1 | contig 21427 bp, 22 predicted proteins | sample YL17G05_0_MG_FD_204542 | JGI IMG/M metagenome (GOLD analysis project Ga0315276, IMG submission 204542) | Sediment microbial communities from Yellowstone Lake, YNP, Wyoming, USA - YL17G05_0 | ecosystem: Environmental > Aquatic > Freshwater > Lake > Sediment | place: USA: Wyoming | collected... | reverse complement strand
AGCTGCGCCCGCGCCATCGGCTTCGGCAGGAATGCGTCAGCGCCCGAGGCGATCGCGGTGCGATGATCCGCCGCCACGATCCGGTTCGAGTGCACACAGATCAGCGCCCGAACGCTGCGCTGCCGCAGCGTCGCGACCAGCTCTGAGGTCACAATCTACCGGCATCATCGGTCCCACCCTTGCACCGGACCGGGTCGAAAATGGAGCTAGCTTCAACCTATGCTTGCGCCAAACTGCGTGAAACAGAACCTAGTCAGGTCGGCGTTGGGCATGAAACGCAACACGCCTTCGAAACTACCCTTGGTATTCGCTGCAGTTCGCCTGATGGACTTGAGGTAGGTACTGATCGCAACATGCTTCAGATCCTGCCACTGTTTGTTGAATCCAGGATCTGTCGTTATTTGTTCAGATGCGGCGAGCGTCTCCGCCTCCGCACTGCTTGCTGGGGCGTACTGCAGGGTCGAGTTTGCGGCAGACAGCTGAGCCACCGGTTTGCCACAAGCTGCCAAATACATGCAGGAAATCATAATGAGCGAAATGCGCATGGTAAATATCCTTTGGTTCATTGGAATTTGAGGGCTACTGATGCTACCTACTGCAGAAGTCATGCCTATAGCTAACCAGCCAATCTCAAACGGTTCACTAGTCGCGACGAAGCCTATATCGTCCCAAAGCCCCCCCCACGTGGCGAACTTTCCGGACAGTTGCCACATGGTCGCAGTGATCCCAACAGCAAACAAGATCACCAAGCCGTAACGTTCCGCCGAGAGGCCATACGGTCTGTGATCACCTGCTTGTTTTGTTTATGAAATGCAAGCGCTCCAACGCTAGCAGCGCAAATCGCCTCGACACCCTTCCTTTGCAGGGTCGCCAGTAGACTACTGAGCGGAACCGGATCCTTGCCGATCACACCGTCAATCGCACCTGAGAGTTCCTTCAAGTCGAAGGTACCATCGGAACTGAGCAACACATCCAGATCCATCCTCATCGACTTAAGCCTTCGGCCGATGTCGGCACCATCAGCGACACCATCATTGAGATGAAAATCCGTCACCGCCAGTGCGAGTCGACCTATGAGCTCGGAATCTTTGCTTAGCAATTCATCTAGGTCCGCCAAGCTGGTGGCGACGTGCACCTGTGCGTCATCGCTCAGAGCATGTTTCCAGGCCTCCAAAATAAAATGACTATCATCGACCACAAGGACCTCGACCCGTTCTACTCCGAGCGGATGACCAGAAAAAATCGGCTTATTGGTCCCGGGCTCAGTCAGTGCCAAGATCTCAGTGACAATTTCGGAACTATGTAGCGGCAAATTGGCGATGGCCTTACTCAAGTACCCCGGGGCAATTGGCAGCGTAAAGAAAAACTCCACCGCTCCGTCTGGATAATCCACAGACTGGCTGGACTCGCACCAGATGCGCCCACCATGAGCTTTGACCACCTTTTCAGCGATAGCCAGACCTAAGCCTGTGCCTCCCCTTTTGCCGCTGGTATAGAATGTTTCAAAGAGTTTAGGCAGACTTACCGTTGGAATCACTGATCCAGAGTTGCCGAGGCAGAACTCCACAAAGCCATCAACTTCCTTCGTTTTAATCCACAATTGCCCTTGGTAGTTCATCGCTTGTACCGCGTTGTCGATGATATTGGAAAGGACTCGCCGGACCTTCTGCGCGTGCACGTAAGTCATGTGGGTATGTTTGAGATCATATCTGACCGAAATATCCGCATGTGGATATACGCGGAATATATCACTAAGGCTCGACTCGAATAGAGACTCAGGACTCGCCACTTCTTGCATAAGCTGGGTCGAAGTAGAGCCGACTTCCAGGACATCAGCAATGAGGCCATCGACGCTGCTCACAGCATTGTCGATCAAGGGGGTCAAAGTCCCCAATACTCGCTTGATATCGTCTGGATTCTTAGCATTGTTAAGCATGGCCAGACCCATTCGCAACAGCGAGAAGGGCTTTCTAACGTCGTGGGCCAGCATCTGTGTCATGGTCGCTACGGCCTTCTCTTTTGCTAGCTCTGCATCCTTGCGCGCGGTGTCTTGGGCGCTTCTCGCCACTTGCTCGTAGGTCGCTTGGACAAAATCCGCCATTCCATTGTAGCCACGAAGTAGACTCGCCGTGCTCCGGTCACCCGCGATAGGGATTCGAAAATTAAAATCTCCACAGCGAAACTGCCTCTGGGCAAATAGCAATTTTGCGAACGTGCGCTCCATGCTATTCGCCGAAGCTGCGGCAATGCACAATGCAGCCACAGGCACCACCATCAAAGATACTCCCATAAAAAATGGAAGTTGATCACGGATGGTTTGATCGTTACTAAACATCATAATCTTAACAATGATAACCGGGGCCATGCCAAGCATAGAGCTGAGAAGCCACAATCTAGCGAACATCCCATAATTTAAGAACGGATTTCTCATTGCCACCACCCCTTGATTGACCAGCCACTACGGATAAAGCTAGGCCCTGCCATCACAAAAAGCGGGACACCTAAAAGCACCGCAATTGGGATATTAGCCAAAGCCCAGCGGACTGTAGCCGCCATAAATTCCTGATACGAATGACTGTCCGACACGCTTGCACCGAGTAGGGCACCAGCTACGTTTGGCACCAGGATCCCCATCACAAGAAATGGGATGACCTTGAGGTTTTGCTTATTCCAGCCGCCCTTCTTAAGCCGTCGACGGTAGTACCAGGCCGGAATGAAAGCTTGGGCGAAATTCGCAGGGATTAATGCAAATACAGGGTAGACGGATTTAAAGGATATGAGATTAGTAAGGACCCCAGACAAGATCGTCGCTAATACACCGTAGCCGCCAAGAAAGACGCTTACGAAAGCTTGAAACACTGCCGCTGGCCAGACCTTGGCAATCTGACCACCATGATTAGCTTCATAGCCTAGGGTGCAAGTCACAGTCGCTAGGGCGATAAAAATGACCATCAATCCAATCGGACAAGTATTGAAAACATCTTGCTTTTTTGATCCGAGAGGCTTTCGCGCGCCAATGATAGACACAGAATGGAGGTGGTCCGCCACTCCCGGATGGGAGTCAGGAATCATTCCATTGTAGGCTTCAATGATCTGCCAATCCGCATAACTGCGTGACAGCTCCGAGAAATTCAAATAGCGATAATTTACCAAGTCGCCCAAATACGCTTCATTCAGATCTGCGATACCTAGCAGATAATGAATACCACCTGGTCTAGTATGTGCCTTCAAGCGCTTGATGGTGGCTTGGCGTGCCGCTTGGTCGATGAAGTGCAGCGCGTAATTGGAGAAAACCATATCGTAGTCTTCATCCAATTGCAGAGAGGCTAAATCACAACAAATCGTCCGCAAGTTGTGGCTCACGCCGCAGCGCTCCGCTTCCTGCTTCAACGCCTCCAAACCATTGGGGGCGATGTCAACTGCAGTGACTCTAAAGCCATTTAAGGCAAAAAACATTGAATCCCGGCCGTCTCCACAACCGAGATCGAGGACATGAAGTTCATTCGACTTGCGAACAGATTGCGAACTAGACATCAGAGTGGCGACCGCTTCCTTGGCCAGAGATGATGCCTGGGCACCCCAAAGAGTTCCCTTAAACTCGTACATTTTATCATAATAATCGACCGTGCTCTGAACACCGCTTTGATTTTCATTCAAGACCACGACCATACTCCTCAATCGCTTTTGTTTTTGCGCCACGTGGCTCCAAAAACGGCCCATCAGTGGTATCCGCTTGGGACTACAAATAAACGAAATATCTTGATTACAGTAGGTTAGCTAATCGCTTAGCATCACCTACTCGCAATTCTGCAAAGGGTGTGCCAGGAGCGGCATTATCGATTGGACCATACTCCCGAAGGAGCGCCTTCATAATGAGCTTCACAAGTAGTCTTTGCAGATTCGACCGTAACGCTGCCTCGCGCATTGCGGGAGTAAACATACTGCTTCAGGTTTGCAATGGCACATGTTCCCAAAGGAGAGGCTGTTTCACCGGCGACTAACGCGGTCGTGGGACAGGTCCCTGGCGTCATTTTGATTCCAGAGGATTCGCTGCTAACTGAGGCCGCCATAGCAGCAGTGGTCAACATTTCAAAACAACCAGTGGTCGGGATCATGCCACTCGTATAAAGCTGAACTTCTAAGTCGGCAGCGGCTTTGTCGGCAGCGGCTTTGTCGGCAGCGGCTTTGTCGGCAGCGGCTGTGTCGGCAGCAGCTTTGTCGGCAGCGGCTTTGTCGGCAGCGGCTTTGTCGGCAGCGGCTTTGTCGGCAGTGGCTTTGTCGGCAGCGGCTTTGTCGGCAGTGGCTTTCTCTGCGGCGGCTTTCTCTGCGGCGGCGGTATCTGCAGCGGCTTTGTCAGTTACTGCGGCCGTATTTTTTTTGTCAGCGACAAGTACAGACTTATCAGTCGTGCTGTTGTCAGCACTGGCGTCGTTATTCGACTTAGCGACATCGGCATCCTTTTTATCGGTAGTGGCGACGTTGGCATCGGTACTCACAGGGCCAACAGGTGCTGGATCGCTGCCGCCGTTAGACTTGCCACAAGCGGAAGGGAGGGAGGCAACGAGAACCAGAGCGTACAAGGAATTTTTGCGAAGCATGAAACAAAACCTCAAAAACTATGTTTGATGACCACCTCAACCTGAGGTTTTGAGCACATTGCAGCCTTCGTGCCACATTGGCTCAGCGTCAGACCGGCGCGTCATCAGGCGAATTTGACTGAGGTTTATTTTTGCAGGATGCTTTTTGGGTAACTTGAGTGGTCACAAAATGGCGTGATGGCTAGGGTCTCGGTTGGAGGCTCGGTATCATTTTGGTGTGTGCGGCGTCGCCCAAGGCTTGCTGGTGAAGTCGACGCCCCCCCGTGTCCAGTGGCGTCGGCAATCCAGTACGTTATCGCTCTATGTTCGCCGCATTTCGCGGATGCAAGATGAGCGGACCTAGGTTGGCCCACTACATCCCAGCATAAAAACTACAGCTGACGTCATGTGCCACGCTGACGCCGCGACTGCAAAGCAGGCCATCCGCAACGACGGCATCCTTCACGCCACCTCGTCCCATCGTGCCAGCTCCCGAGTCATATCGATTTAGCACTCGGTACAAGGATTTAGCAGCGGCCCCACGTGCATTCCATTCGTTCCCATCAAAACCAGCCAGCGTACAGATCGGCAGCGAGTGCGGCACCCCCAGAAGCGAACAACTCACGTGAACCGCACGCACCGCCAGTCGACCAGGGATGATCGTGGCATCTGTCTTAAGTCCAGCGCCCAGCAACCCATCCATAAGAGCCGAGGCCTCAGCGCCAGCGATCTGGACCTGACCAGATGCGGACCCATCGACACCAGCAGCATTGCTATGGCTAACTATTCGAGCTCCGCAGGCACTGACTGCGAGCGACAATCCCAACACGTTGATAAGGACGCGCATGATAAAGTCTCCTTTGAAGGCGCTAGGTAGTAAAACCCTATTCGATCTATAGTCGAGGCAGGTCGCTTTGGGTAGTCCTGGCCGGCCAGTCTTGGACCATGGCCAAGCTGGACAGTGCCCGCGGTCTCTAGGTTTCACACATGGCCTAAGCATCAGCTATTGGTATGAGAACACGAGCTCGCGATATTCGTTATGAACCGGATCAAAGCTCGCCATAGGAACAGACCACAGGTCCAGAAGCCGCGGCGAGCCTAACTCCCGCTGTAGCCGTCGCCACGACAGGCGCGTCGCCGCAGCGTTGCCGTTGCCACCGGAAGCTCCAAGGGCCGCGACCTTCTGCATCGCAGCCAATAGTTCGGAGCGCTCTTCGACAGTTGTGCTTTCGCGCACGCGGCGTGTCAGCTCGTCGACCAAGCAAGCCACGATTTGCAGGAGCCGGATCTTGGCGTCACGGTCCCGCGCTGGTCCTGGAGCAAAGACGCTGATATGACCGCCGGCGCGGCGAGGCAGAATCATCCACCGCTGCCCGACCCAAGCGGAGCGTGCCGTAAACTCTGAGCGAACCTGAGCCTCGTAAGCAGCGTCTAGGGCTCGCAGCGCGTCTAGAGGCGACGCGTTGTGCTGTTTAGCTAAGCTCTTCAGCAGGGATTCAAGTCCCTTCAAATAAGCATCAAGGTGAGTGAGCAGTTTCTTCGTGAGTGGCGCAGACAGGCCACGCGCCACTACCAGTTTCTTACTTACTAGCCAACGAACCTGGAGGGCATAATAGGCCCGCATCTGCAGCATCCGGCGCCAACGAATCGCTTCGACGTCGCCAGGCGCCAACGCTTGAAGTCCCGTCAGCCCGTGGCGGTAGAACGCCGTGAAAAAGTCTTTAAGATCCGCACCGCCTCCCTCAGGAATCAGCGGAGCATCGGCCTCGCGCAAAAATGTCGGGAGCCCCGGAATGGCACAAAAGCGTCGGTAGAACTCCGACAAACCCCCGAAGGCACCCAGCGCCACGTGCAGATCTTCCAGCGGCTGCAACGAATCCGCGTAAAATTCATAAACCTGTGCGGCAAGTGCGGCGACGAAACTGCTTGTTCCACGCGGCTGCCAAAGCCGCGTCTGCCCGCCACGGAAGCCCTCGAGATAGATGTCGAGGACCTCATCGTGGTTTTTGATCCCCAAGGCATTGAAGGCTTGGACGGGATGAAAGTGGGCGTTGATCGAAGCTTGCCGATCCATCGCGAATTCGCCATCCGGCAAACGCACCCGTACTTCACCCGTGACGATGATGTCACTAAAGAAGAAGCAAAACCCTTCGGCCAGCAGCGAGAACTCATGAAAGCTAGCGCGGCGGCGTGGCCGCCAGCGGCCGGTGAAGAACGGCTCCCACAAAGCGACGTGCATCATCTCGTGGGCTAACGTCGTAAAGACGTCCACGGCAGCCTTCAGGGTCGCGATTTCGGCCCCAAGAGCCAAGGGAACGGTCGGCACCAGCGGGCTATGCGGCCGCTGTGAGAGCGGATTCCACTCCTCGTCACCGGCACCTGACTTGGCCGCGCCGACGGCGCTCATGGTTTGAAAGAGGCTCCCCAAGCCTTGGACGTTACGGACAAACAGGAGATCCGCAGTGGGCCGTGGGCCACCCAGATCGCCATCCTTAGTCAACAATTCCAGTATTTTGGCATAGGAATCGAGGGCTGCGAGGCCGTCGCCTTGCGGTTTCCGGAGTGTCTCTGATCGTTTCAATCGTGCCTACCTAGGTACCAACGTCAATTTTAAATACACGCTTAAGGTGAATAGACCGAAGGTGATTCTTCGCTTTTTTAACCGGACAGAGCCGACGCTCAGTAGCCACTTATACTCTTTAGCATGTGAATCCGCTTTGCCGTGAGCCAGGCGCTCACGCTGGCGGCATTTACCCGCGGATCGCGTGCGGATGCATAGGCGGCGAACGCGTCGCGGTAGGCAATCCAGGCAGCTTGAGTTTGCTTGATGCCATTGGCATCGACCGAGCCCCAGCCTTTTTGCGCCTCAGGTTCGGCTTCTTGAATGCGCCTCAACAGCGTGCCGAGATCGGCGGCTTTGGTCTTTGCCTCGGCCTCCGAATAGTGGTGTCCTTTGCCTTTCGCAAAAGCCTCGAGCATCTGCAGGTAGTCCTCCCGCAAGACGCCTTCCTCTTGGACCATGAACATCCCCCGCGCCGTCCCGGATTGGTCCACTTCATGCTCAACGCGGGCTTTGATAAATCCGTCCGATGCCGCCTGAAGCCTGGCAAAAGCCGCTTGGTTAGCAACCGGCATCGCAGCGGCGATCCGCTGCATCCGTTGCGCCCTGGCAACCGCCGCCATGCGCTCCGAATGAGCGGCGCAGTGCCCCATCATAAAGCCGCTGGTGATATCCTGACAAAGCTCAAAATCATGACCAGACCACGACGAAGCAAGGAGCTTCTCTAAATGCTGCACGCGTCCCTCCATCTCGGCGTCAGCGCCCTGCAGGCGGCAAGCATAGTGCAGTGCCAGCGGTAAGTTGCGCGTGGCGCCCACGCCATTGGCATAGATCACCATCAACATATCGTTGCCGCCAAAGACCCCCAGGCCAGTAGCGGCCTCGACGAAGGCGCATTTGCGAGCCTGGGCCGGGTCCGCCGCCATGCCAATCCCGTAGTAAAGAGTCTCCGACTGGCAGCCTTTAAGGGGGCCAGCTACTTCGCCCGCGGTCGGCTGATCCGCGCTTGGTGGCGTCAGGTCCTTGTACTTTTCGCATCTCTGCTGCCACGGCGCCTCGGCCGCAAGGGCTAGGCATAGCTCACCGGAAAGGGCAACAAATAGGGCGCTGCTAACCACTACAAGTGCACGAACCATCCGCATACCACCTCCAAATCACCCCATGCACTCAGGGCCTGTCGAGGCCCAGGCCACGACTAAATAAAATCCTCTAGACTCCCCTGCCACATTACGGCCACGTTGTCATCGATGAAATCCGAAAAATTCCGGCGCTATGGGATATCGTCTACAAACTCCCTCAAAGCGACTGTGTACTGCTGCCGATCAGCGGATCCGCAAGCAGGCACCGTTTCGCAATTTTTCCGATTGCAGCGCAGTCGAACGCAAACATCATCACCAGTGCCCAAACTTCTAAATTTTGGCCAAATCGATTTTCATCTTAGCTTCGTTGCGCTCGCTATAGCGATCGACAAGAAACTCGCGAACGTCTCGCGTCAGGTAAGTGAAACGCATGAGTTCTTCCAAGACATCGACAACCCGGTCTCGATAGGACGAGGGCTTCATACGTCCATCGTCTTCGAACTCGTTATATGCTTGCGCCACCGAAGACTGATTGGGGATCGTAATCATGCGCATCCACCGGCCAAGAAGGCGCAGTGTGTTGACAGCGTTAAAAGACTGGGAGCCACCCGACACCTGCATGACCGCTAAGGTGCGCCCCTGGGTTGGACGGACTGAACCGATATTGAGTGGGATCCAGTCAATCTGGTTTTTCATGACGCCCGAGACATTGCCATGCATCTCGGGTGACACCCAGACTTGTCCCTCAGACCAAAGACTGAGCTCCCTAATTTCAATCACCTTCGGGTGGCTGCTCGAGGCCTGGTCAAAGATGGGCAGGTCCTTAGGATCAAAACTGCGCACCTCGGCACCCAAATGGCGCAATATTCGCTCGACCTCCAAGGAAAGTAAGCGTGAGTAGGACTTAGTTCGCAGCGAACCGTGCAGAACTAATATTTTTGGCGCGTGTACCGACGGCTGATTATATGCCAAAGGCGTTCTGAGATTGAACTCTTCGCGTTGTAGGTAATCGACTGATTGCGGAGTTTCCAATAGCCTTTGCTCCCATAAAAGTGGCGCTAGAGGTCGCGAATGGCATGTATACCGGCTTGGCATCCCATGCCAGCTGCCGATACGGCATGGCGACATACATGACCTTCGATATCGATTTAGCAGTTAAGCCTCTAAATCACTTTTGAGTGCAAGAATCCTTTCTCTAATCAGATCTCGGATCTCACGAAAGCGCTGGAGATTTGGCTCGCCATCTTCCTTAACGGCCGCCGGATCTGGCAGCGGCCAATGGAGTTTCTTCGTCTTCCCAGGCATCATAGGGCAGACCTCTTCGGCGCAAAGAGTGATCACCAGGTCCAAGCCTTCGGCAGCTATGTCATCAACCGACTTTGAGCTATGGCTGCCAAGGTCGATGCCAATTTCCTTCATCGCCGCAATCGCGTACGGGTTGACATGACTGGGCTGCGAACCAGCACTTTCAATCGTGGCTTTGCCGGCGAATATCTGCCTGGCTAGGCCTTCCGCCATCTGACTGCGGGCTGAGTTGGCAACACATAGGAATAAAATTCGCATTTATATCTCCTTAAAAGGCTTCGGGATCATGATCATGCAATGTGCAGCGGCTTAACCGACGGAGCTGCCGCTCCTGACCTGGGTTTAGAGAAGTATTGGCCCCTGATCCATAGTGATACGCTGACTAGGCCGATGAGCACCGGAACCTCGACGAGGGGCCCAATGACAGCGGCGAAGGCAGCACCGTGGTTGATACCGAAGGTGGCGATCGCTACAGCAATGGCAAGTTCAAAATTATTTGAGGCGGCTGTAAACGACAACGTTGCCGATTGGTCGTAGGGCGCTCCGGCCTTTCGGCTGAGAAAGAAGGATAGGAAAAACATGATCAAAAAATAAACCAAGAGTGGCAAGGCAACGCGGAGTACATCCATCGGCACCGCCACCATCTTTTCACCCTTGAGCGAGAACATTAAAACGATCGTGAATAAAAGCGCCACTAGGGTGATGGGCCCGATCCTTGGTATAAAGGTCTTGTCATACCATTCAGGACCTCTCGAGGTACGCAGGAGGATACGCGTCAGTAATCCAGCAACAAAGGGGATGCCGAGGTAGATCCCGACCGATTGCGCAACTTGACCCATAGTCAGATTGATATCGATGGCCTGAAGACCGATGGCTCTAGGCAAGACGGATAAGAAGAAGACGGCATAAACAGGAAAAAGCAAAATCTGGAAGATCGAGTTAAGGGCTACCAAACCGGCGCAGTACTCAGCACTACCTTCGGCTAACTCGTTCCAAACAATGACCATCGCGATGCAGCGCGCAAGTCCAATAAGAATGAGACCGGTCATGTACTCGGGCTTGTCCGCAAGGAAAACGACAGCCAAAGCGAACATCAAAAGCGGACCCAAGACCCAGTTCTGGACAAGCGAGAGGGCTAGAACCCGCTTATTCTTAAAAACCGCACCCAACTCCTCGTACCTCACCTTTGCTAGCGGCGGGTACATCATCAAGATCAGACCCACGGCAATGGGAATCGACGTGGTGCCATAGCTCATGGTTTCTAGCCATGGCACCAGGCCCGGCATCGTGATGCCGACGCCGATGCCTACCGCCATGGCTAGAAAAATCCACAGGGTTAAGTAACGGTCTAGGAATGATAGCCTTGGCTGTTGACCGAATGCTACGGCTGTAGGCATGTAAGTGTTCCTTCTTTAACGGACGGTGATTTGTTGACCAACATTGACCCAGCGTGCAGCAAGCTTTGGCTCTAGCGCCAGTTTTTGGCTCTTCGTGCATGACCTCAGCTTCACCACGGCGAATCTAAAACTCCCACTCATGGCCATCAGGAAATTTTTTTCAAATTCTCCCGACCAGCTCCTTCAAATAGTCCAAGGTATCAGGATTAACGCAGTAGCAGCGTTTTGGACCGTCGATGGTTCCTTGAATAAGCGATGCCTCTTTGAGAATACGTAAGTGCTCGGACACGGTTGACTGAGCTAGTGAAAACTCTTCGGCCAAATCGCCGGATATGCATGAACCCTTCTCAATCAAAATCCTCAGTAAACGCACCCTGGCTGGATGACCAAGGGCCTTGCAGATGCCCGCAAAGTCATCTTCAGAAAACTCGAGGCGGCGAGCTCTTTTGACCGCTGGTAGGCACTTTACTTTGTTCATTGCGACCTCCTATTCGCTTATCGTCGATTGACGAAATAAAATAAAGCCCAATTCCTAGGCGCCTGAATCTGCTAGAAAATTACCTCGCTCCCTGGACTCATGGGCCTAGCATTTGAGCTGGTTTTGGCATTCGACACCGGACGGCGGCAAAGCTCGACTGAAAGTCGGGATAGGGCTTAGCGTGCCATGCACTCCGCATTTAACCGCAGCCGCATAAACAATCGGCGGCACTGTTAATGTCACATTGGCAGGTTGTAAGGATTAGCTGTTGGAGTTAACAGTCGGACACGGTGACGATTGACCTTTATGGCGGCGTTTCTAAGGCCCCTCGCCTAGCGTAGGCCGTCCCTTCAGTTCAGCATACTTCTGCCCAAGCCATGTTGGCGCGCCTTCACAAATGAACCAGTTAGGTCGCAAAAGTATACTACCCTTTGTTTCTCCTTGATCCTGCATCGGCACGGCCGCCGCACAGCCAATTCACAGACAATCAAGCCACTTCTTCACTATTTTAGCAGACACGTGCGTCGCTGCGCTGCAGCGCAATTTAAGTAGGACTGTTTTTTGCAATGGATCATTTTGAAGATGGCATCAACAAACCGATAGGAGTATCGCCATGAACGTCAAAAACACACTCTTCACGATCTTGATGTCAATCAACGCGAGCAGCGCGGCGCTTGCCTATCCTGGTGCTGGTCCTGGGTCGCAGCTGGATTTTGCTGCACGAGATCTGACTTACTCAGTACAAAATCTTGTGTACATTATGAACTTCATCGCACCCAATTCTGACCCTTACCGCGATGCCGTCACCTTGTCGTATGCGGCGTCGCACTTTCAAGAGGAGGTCGAGCTTGGTCCGCAAGACCTTGAAGTTGATTTCAATACCATCGAGCAGACTTTTGACGAGTTGAGGCAGCATTTTATGAGTTGCGGCGAATTTACTCGGCTCGAACAGATGCGCAGTGCTTGGTTCCGCGTGGAAGAGTCTAATCTGCGCTTGCGCCAGAGCTGGCTTGGTGGCGATGACCACGGCGGCAACAGAGGCGATGGCGGTGGCTGGGGACGCGGCGACGGTGATAACCGCGGTGGCTGGGGACGCGGCGACGGCGATAACCGCGGTAGCTGGAGTCGCGGGGACGGCAATAACCGCGGCGGCTGGGGCGGCCGGGGCAGCGACGACCACGGCGGCTGGCATCGTTAATCGATTCAATACCTAGTGGGCTAGGAGACAGCGCAGCTCTGCTCGCTCCAGCGAGCAGGGTTGCGTCCTTCCATCAAACAATCGCTTTTAAACCGATGGAGACATCATGCGACACATCCCTTTTCTACTTCTTCAGTGGTCTTGTGTCACCTTTTTGACTGTTGCATGCAGCAGCAAGAGCGGCGGTCAACACGAAGCGGCCCCCTCGGCCCCCTCGGCCCCTCCGGCGACTACGCTCAACGCTTCGAACGATCAGGCGTTAGGATCATTAAGTTTTGCTGGGGACATCGAGCCTATCTTGGCCACCAACTGTGGCGGTTGCCATTCCAGCGGCGCCCTGCATCAGCCGCTGTTTGTCGGTGACGAAGTCGTGTTTAGAACGAACGGGGCCGCGATTCTTGCCAGCATCGCCAGCTCCGATGAGCGCATGCCACCGTCCGACACGCGTGCCGACGGTGTCTCAGCGAGCGATCAGGCGACATTGCAGAGCTTTTTGGCGACCACCAAGGGAGCGGAAAATCCTCCGATATCCCCCACGCTGACTCCATTTGAGAAGACAGTGCTACCGGTGCTGACCAAAAACTGTGGAGGTTGTCATTCCGCCGGGGGAACTTCGCCGCTGATTATCAGTGGTGATGCGCTGGCTGATGCCAAGACCTTTGCAGGCAGAGGGGCACGCTGGCTCAAGTTGATTCAAAAAACCGATGACTCGCGCATGCCGCCGCCCGAGGATCGGCAAGCGATGAGCGCCGACGAGCAGACGATCTTGGCAAATTTCTTATCTAATCCAAGCTAACCATCTACCGAGCTTGCGCCCCTACGGTCTGCCAGAACCAGCCGGGCGCCCACCTCCCTCGCGGGAAGCGGGCGCCCTTCGCCGTTAGAACATAACCAGCCGGCACCAGAGCAGATCTGGGCTTGTCACGATCCTGCCTACGGCTTAAAGATACCTGACCATAGTCGGTCCTTTAAGTTGGATGATGGGCGCAATTCATAAGCTTCAAGCGGGCACGCTACCTGCGCTCTAGGTTCCTAATCGACATGGGGATTCTCGTATTTGTTGCAAGACCATCGTGGTTTCACGACGTCGAGTACCAACCGTTCGCCATCGCTTGAGGTGTCTTTGAGTCCTCCATCACCAACGCACTTGCGCGACCAACTTTGCCTTGAGATCGAGGCAGAGGTCAAAGTGTTAGCTGACTCGGTCAAAAGCGCCGCTGAGGCGGCCACCCACGCAGAGGCGAAGCCAGAAAATAAATACGACACACGCGGCCTCGAATCCTCGTATCTGGCGGGCGCTCAAGCTGAAAGACTAATGGAGCTGAAAAAGACCTTAAACGTGATTCGTCAGCTCAACCTCGTCGGCACGAGCAAACAAACAAGCGTGACGGTCACGTCCGTTGTGAGCTTGGAGTGCGACGGCATACGTTCGGTCTATTGGCTGCTGCCCTGCGCCGGCGGGTACCGGTTGCGAAGCGACGGCCAGGATGTGCTGACGGTGACGACTCACTCGCCGCTTAGCCGCGCGATAATGGGCCGGGCCACTGGTGATGTTGTCACCGTTACGATGGGCGGAACGGACAAGGATTACGAAATTATGGCGGTTGATACGCCGAGTTAAGATAAAGTACAGGTGCCGGAAGGGCACGTTCTTTATGAGTTCGTAATAGCTTTGACTCATCGACCAATCGCCGAGAAAATCCAGGGCGTCCTCGTCTGTCAGGCGCTGCTGCAAGTTTGCGAGCATGACACTGTCCATTTCGTAAGCATCAGCAAATGGCCTCATGCAGTAGCCGATCACGTTTTGGTGCCCAAAATGGGTGTCACTGATGAAATACTTCATGGTCCTCAGCCTTCAATTTATCGAGAGTGCCGCCAAGCTCTGCATCAACAAGCCAGTGCTATGAAGCTTTACCTTCGTAGCAGGTGAGACATAACATGCGCAAAGATCCGACCTGGCCACCCATGGCTACCAGAAGACATCTCTTGACCTTGTCCAAACGGCATTTGAATTTTACGCAATTTGCTCCATCACAGCTGCCGCTAACGGTCCTGCGGCCGATTCGGGGAACGGTGAAACGCAGCTGACATTGATCTCGCAGAGTACATAGCTGTCGCGCCCATCTGCCTCTTTCGGGCCAAACATGAAATCACAGTCCCACAACATTGGCAGATCAGTCGCGTTGATGTGTAGTATTTTTTGCGCAGCTGGCACCCACTCGCTTTCAACGAGGAGCTTCAAGCGTTGAAATGCGGGCATCGTGGCTGGGTGATAGTGTCGTTTCGTCGGCTTGGGCGCCGAATCCGGCGAGGCGCCGGGTGCCGGGGGATGCAGCGCGACGATTTCCTGACGGCCAAAGCCTTCAACTTTGCCCTTCACTAGGTAGCAACGCACCATCCCTTCGGGTAGACGCGATTGGTACACCTGATCGATCATGCAACCTCGACCACCCTGCGCAGCGAAGTAGGGTGTACATCGATCGAAGAACTCATCCAGCATCATCACCTCTTCCGAGCACCCTGACTTGGCATGGTGGGCCCGTACGAGCGAGCCACCACTTACGCTTCCAGAAGAGGCGTCACGCTCGAGTCGCCACACCCCAGCACCGCTTTGACCACGGCTCTGTTTGAGCACGCGGACTTCGCCACGCGAAAGGCGAGCAGGAAGCTCGCGCCGCATGTCGTCGATACTAGCATAGAGATGGGTGTCGCACCCCCAACCCAATTCTCGCGTGCGTACCAACACCTCTTTCGTACCAAGCTTCAAGATGGTGTCGGGGTGAGTACTCACGTAGGTACCGTCAGCCGCCAAGTCCCGTAGCAACGCATCGAGCATCGTACGGTCACAACCGTCCTCAATCGGGTTGACCCACGTCAACACAGCGTCCATGCCAGAGACCTGTTGCTTGACCTCGTCACAAAAGGCGTCGTTGTAAACAACCGGCTCGGCCTCGACGCCGAGTGCCTCAAATGCCTCAAAAATATTAGGAAGACGAACATTCTCTCGAGTTGTCTGGCGTCTCGTTTCCAGGTCGCCGTAGTAGAGAATGCCGATACGCTTTGCGCTAGTCATACTCATGATCCTACTCCAAATGAGTGCTCGCCTACGCCTCGCAGGCTCAGACCGAATGGTTCGATTATGCTAGATAAAACAAACTGTTAAAAGATTTTTACATTTTGTACTAAACCTTTTAGTTAATTAACCGATAAGTGTAATATGGAGCAAGACACACTTAGCAAAATTTTTGGTGCTCTAGCCGACCCGACAAGGCGGGCCATCCTGTCCCGACTCACCCAGGGTGAGGCTAACGTATCGGACCTTGCTAAGCCGTTCTTACGCGACATGAGCTTGCCGGCGGTTACCAAACATTTAAAGGTTTTGGAACAGGCCGGCTTGATCACCAAAGGCCGGGACGCACAGTGGCGACCCTGCAAGTTGAACGGCGGATCGTTCGCTGACGTGTCCGCCTGGCTCGAGCCATACCGAATGTTCTGGGAAGAGAGTTTTGACCGTCTTGAAGACTATTTGAAAACCGTCACCAAACCACATGCACCGAAGGGAACGTCACATGGCCAAAAAAAGCGCAGCAAATGAAATCCACATCACTCGCATTTATGACGCCCCTGTCCGGGCCGTATGGGAAGCGTGGACCGACCCCAAACAAGTTGCCCAGTGGTGGGGGCCACGCGGCTTTACCATTACGACCCACAGCAAGGATCTGCGCACCGGCGGCACCTGGGTCTTTACGATGCATGGTCCCGACGGGGTCGACTTTCCCAATAAGATCCAGTACCTCGAAGTCGACAAGAACTCGCGCCTCGTCTACGACCACGGGGGCAATGATGACCACCCGCCGATGTTTCGGGTCACCGTGCTCTTCAGTGAGATCAAGGGCAAGACCAAGATGGATATGTCGATGACACTGCCGACGCCCGAGGCTGCAGCCGAGACGTACAAGACCATCAAGAAGTTCGGCGGCAATTCGACGTGGGACCGACTGGCTGAATATTTGACCAAAGAGTTGACTGGCAGGGATCAGTTCGTCATCAATCGGTCGTTCGACGCTCCTATCGACGTCGTGTACGACATGTGGACCAACCCAAAGCACTTTGCGAAATGGATGGGACCTGCAGGATCGACCATGGAGTTTATCCGGTCGGACATTCGACCAGGAGGTAGTTCGTTTTACTGGATGTCGGCGCCGGGTGGAGTCAAAATGTATGGTCGGGCGCAGTATGCTGAGCTGCAAAAGCCGCACCGCTTGGTCTACACGCAGCAGTTCGTGGACGAACAAGAGAAGATATCTCGCCACCCGTTCGCGCCCACGTGGCCCGAGACCATGCTGACTACTGTGATATTCGCCGAAGAAGGGCCGGGACACACGCGCGTTACTGTGATTTGGGAGCCCCATGGCAACGTCACCCCCGAGGAGCAGCAGACCTTTATCGCGGCAAAGGCTGGCATGACTGGCGGTTGGACGGGATCCTTCGACTCTCTAGATACTTACCTTTCGACTAAACTCTGAGGAAGAGAACGCCGAGCTCTCCGCACAGGATGGACAGGGATTGGCGGATCAGGAGCAGTGAAGCTCCTGACCGGTCCTATTCATTTCAAACGTTCCGCTGCCGCCTTTAGCGCGTTCGCAACATCAGAAGTGATCGCGCCACCGTGGGCCACACAGATGGCCTTCAGATCGGTCCGCTGCGCCATGAGCAGCAACCATTCCCGAAACGCCAGCCGATCTTGCAGCATTAACAACCGTCCAATGCCAGTGATGCCGAAAAATCCTGATGATCCGATCGCACGAAAAATGAACCCGTCGAGACCAGGTTGGTGATCCAAATTGAACAACAAGTCCGTGACCACAAGCACACCGCCATCTGGAACTGGAAGTTCGTAGCAAAGTTCCCCCGGTCGGATGCCCGTTGGAGCATGAATTTGAATGCCGTAGGTCGGGAGAACGTCTTCACAGCTAGCATCGACAGCAACAATCTTAGCGACGTGTTCACGTGCGGCGGCAGGACACAGAACCCGAATTTTTGGATAGCGTTCTTTATAGACCGCGGCATCAAGACGATGCATGCGGTTCGGCACAATTAGGATTTCAGGCTTCCCAAGAGCTTCCAATTTTTTTATGCGCCCGTCGTCAAGGGCGATGGCGCTATGAATAAGTAATCCACCGGATTGTGGAAGTCGGTACACCACCATATTGCGTGGGATGTTACCACGGGGCAAACGTCCCGTGACTTGCCACAGACTGCGCTGGATCTCGACAAGGTCGCTGTGGGGATGAACATGTGCATTCCAGTCCGTCATGGTGGACCTCTCGGTATTTAGGATGACCGTGATTGGCAAAGCACTTGCAATAGCTGGCCGATATTTTTGCTTTCAACAGCGCTGGAACCACTGCGATCAACGAAGGAGCCGGTCAACGGACTGGTGCTGCCGCTTTGACCTGTTCTAGCGCACAGATCATTCTGCCGCAGGTCGATAGGATTGTCGATCCGCCCGGGTCAGAAATGATCAAACCCTTTGCGCGCTTCTCAACTCGAAATCTACTTTCTCCTAGCGGGAAACCACCGAGAATACCCCAGACATCCGATCAAGGATCAATCGGTAGGCACCAAGCTTTGGATACAGAAGGTTAAAGGTCTGCATTTCATTGGTCTTGGCGGTACCGTAGGAGACTCCGGTAAGTAGCTGGCCGCTAGTGACGGCCGTGTAGTTGTTGATATCAGACCATTCATTTGCCTGCGATGAGCCGGTGAGCGTGCAATAATCGCCGCCTTGAGTCATCCATTCCTGGTCAACCTCAAAATCGATCATCAGTCTAGTGGGATCACCAGGATCCTGGTCAAGCATTGCAACGGGGCTTAGCTGGTCCCAGCTCGTAGCCGAACATCTCAGGTAAACGAACCGATCTGGGACCGCGTCAGCGCGTGAAAGCTGATCTAGGTTCAAGTTGAACAACACGTTGGCGCTCGTTTCGAAGCTTGTTTCATCGTAGGGAAACTTGTAGGTGACAGCACCAGTGATCGAGGTATTGCTCTTGGTTAATAGTCTAAGCATCGCCAATTCCGTCGCAGTAAGATCCAGCTGATAGTAAAAAATATCACCAGATCTGAACTGGTCGGTCGGCGTGATCCGAGAGGTGATATCACCGAGGGCCGCAGGAACGGAAACGATAACGCTCACGTACTGCCGAGGTACATTCAGGAATATTGCCTGAGGATCCTCGGCCCTTACTTCGTCTTCAAAATGTTTAGCCCATTGATAATCTGGTGCCATTACGAAAGAAAGCGAGTAATGCTGTCCGGGAAGACCGCTGAGAGCCACCTGATGTTCGTCGATCTTCCACTGCTTTGGCACAGCATAATAAAGGTGCGGGGCGTCGGTTTTGTAAAGTACGATTCGCCCCTGAGCGTCCATCATCGATCCGGTGACATGTGGCTGACGGTCATGCGTCAGGCAATACAAAACGAAAAGCTTAAAGCCTGGGCCACAGACGCGACTACGCCAGCGCTCCGCATGAAGCTCGCAGGCACCTCCGGGCTCCGCCTCGGGGCACTGTTTTACCGCCGTGGGGACGAGCATGCGATTGCCGTCGTCGATATAAGGCACAGTGACAAACCGACGCTGACCCGCCACAGGTTTGCGGCATAGAGACATGTCCCGAATGGATCGGCATAATCAAGCTCGACTAAAGCCATGGCGCCGTGATCGATGGCAAGGCCAGCTAATTTGTCTCATTGGAAATGAAACAAAGGACCCCACAATATCTCATTAGGATTGAACGCTAACACACGCTTCTCGATGGTGGACTGGGTAAGTGCTGTCGCTGCAGAATCAGCTCCGTCATCCCAAGTTGGAAATAGGGAGCCGTCCAAAGCATTGGCATTTCTGACCATCCAATGCTGCGTTGCGCTCGCGTCGCTGCCGGGAGGACTGATTCGCAGTGCAATGAGCGCGTTGGTCGTGTCATTGATCGAAGCATCATCGACCTCAACCACACCCAAGTAGTCATACTTGCTTGCAAGATCCCACTTTACGTCGCCAACTTTGTAACCACTAGCCTCGGTATACCAAGCAAAACGATGATGCGAAGATGTCCGCGAGCCATTTTGCCCGATCCCGGCGTAAAAGTTCCAGACAGGAGTGTCGTCATCGGCATCAGTCGGCCACGAACGGAAAGCACCAGGAGTCTTGATGTTGACCCAAGTGTAGGGCGATGCCTTCCAATGGGTGGGGATCTCGCAGTACAGTGGTTGGCTGCTAAAGGGATGCTGGCCCTCTTCTACGGTCACGGCGCTAATGGTGATTTTCCGAATGGCTGTCGGCGCCAATTGGTACTGAGACTCTTTCACGACCCAGCCGTGATTTGCGGTATAGATTTGATAGATGGACTTTAAACTCTGACTCGAAATGTTCGAGTCCAGAAGAGGTAGAATGGCCGCGCACTTTCCTGGATCGGCCATAGTAGTGCCAGAGGCATGTGCTGCTGTGGCGGTCACTGCAAGAGTGGACAATAGGGCAATTTGTGCGATTTTCATTTATTTCCCTGAGGCTAAAGTGTCGATATGGTCGACTTGGATTTGTAGTGCATTCATATATGTTTTGTAGGACGCGTTGAGAGCGACGCCGCTCGCCTGCGCCATGGCCAGGCTCTTTTCTAACTTTACGTTGAGATCATCGATCTCGGCTCTGTTATGCGCCAGAATGGCAGCGCTCAGCTGAGCTTCTAAGAACTTAGATGCATACACGTCTTGGTCAAGTTTGTTCCTAGCTTGCTCAAAGCGAGTACGTTCGACCGCCACGTTAGAACGGAAGGCCTGAACTAGCCGCGTCTAGGCTTTGGAGCCGGAGATGGTGATCTTGCTATTTTGGCAATCGGTGCTTGAACGGGGGAGCGGACGGTGCGTAGGACCACTGCAAACGTGGTTCGACGCATGCGAGCGCCGCTGATCCGCATGAACCAAGATGATCATGCGCCCTTACCGAGCGAAGTCGCAACGACGACCATATGAGTAAAGCCGGGGTACCAGCGAGCGCCACATGGACACCCTGTCCCTAATACAAAAAGCCAAACAGATAGAGCGGAACTCTCTGAGCACTTCCCACCTCAATCCCATCGAGGGCGAGATAGCCGTTACCGGCATGGTCGCGAACCTGCCGGAGGTCCTTTGATGGCCCGCCGACTTCAATCACAATGGATCCGTCAACCAGGAAATCCGCCTTGTCATGAGTATGCAGCGTATGCGTCTCGGATATTGTCGCCTGAAGGAAGGTCTCGCGCACCATGCCCAGCTCTTGCCTGACACTTGCTTGACTGACGATCGCCGCGAGCATATTGGCATTGGCCGGGTAAATTTTGGCAGCTTTTCTTGCGATTTTCCCCCCGCTGACGAAGGCCCGGTAGGCTTTGAGCAAACCGGACTTCTCTAGGCAGTCTAAGTAAAAATAGACCGACTCTTTTGCCAACCCTAGGTCCCGGCTCAGTCCGTCAATATTGGGACTAAAAGGCGCCGAGGAACAAATCGTCCACAATAGTCGGCGCAACGATGAGATTTTGCTCTGATCCAGACCAAACAGATCAGGAATATCTTCTGCTAGGACCTTGTCGATAATCGCTAAAAGTCGCTGTAAGAAACCCTGCTTGCCTTGAACAAAGAAAGGATAGTAGCCGTAGGTCATATAGTCCCGCAAATCGGCCAGAATCGCCGGCCGCTGAGACCTAATGGCTATGGCGTGCTTTGGATGATGCGCCAGGATATCTTGAAGGCTGAGCGGCGGGAATTCAACTTCATAGGCAAGGTTCAAAAACTCGCGAAAACT
>Ga0315276_10001428_pt1 | contig 21428 bp, 20 predicted proteins | sample YL17G05_0_MG_FD_204542 | JGI IMG/M metagenome (GOLD analysis project Ga0315276, IMG submission 204542) | Sediment microbial communities from Yellowstone Lake, YNP, Wyoming, USA - YL17G05_0 | ecosystem: Environmental > Aquatic > Freshwater > Lake > Sediment | place: USA: Wyoming | collected... | reverse complement strand
GAAGTCCTCCTGCCGGAGCATGAGGTTTTGCATCCGGTCCGATTCTAAATCCAGGGGCACCTGGATGCGGTCCGCACTCAGATTTTCAAAATAGGCGGTGTAGTCGCGGGAAGTGAAGGCGTTGTCGTTGCCCCCATTCTCCTGAATGATCCGGGAAAATTCTTCCGGGCCCACTTTTTGGGTCCCTTTGAACATCATGTGCTCGAGCATGTGGGAGAGTCCAGTCTTGCCCCATTCTTCGTTCCGGGATCCCACCCGGTACCAGACCTGGAAGGTGATCAAAGGAGCTTTATGATTTTCGAGAAGGATAACTTTAAGGCCATTGGGCAGTACGGTCGCGAAAACCTGCTCCTTGAGTCCAGCCTCTGCCAGCGCGGGGGAAAGTAAACAAACGAGGAGGAAAAGAAAAAGGCAACTCAATTTTGACCTCCGGACATAAGGCGGCATAACCTCCACCCAAAGAAACTAAAGCCTACGATTCGCTTGGTGCGTAAAGTAGTAAGGAAAAATCAGGGCGGCTTCCGGGTCCATCCGGTCCACTTCCTTTAGAACAACAGGATGCGAGGGGGCCTTCCCTGGCCCCCTGCGGATCTCGAACGGGTATTTGATGGGTTAGGATTTCCCGGCAAGGTTTGCGCTAAGATTTAAACGGACTTTTGGATATTCATCTTCCACCCATGATGGGGGCGGCCATTTCGGGCCTGGGGACGGGAGTACGATTTCTCCGCCTTAAGCTCACGGGCCAGTTGCTTTCCAATCGAACACTCCCGGCACAGGGATAGACCCCTCTTATAGCTATAATTAAAGACGTCTCCTTTCATGAGGTCCTGATAGTCTTCATTTCGCGCCATCCAATAGCGCTTGGCGCAGGCACTTTTGGAGATCATCAACTTCCCCGGCTGGTGGGGGCAACAGACCATATCTTCTTGATTTTTCGCCAGCCATTCCTTTACCGCCAAATGACTTTCTCCCATGGTATCCTCCTTTCGAGGCCGAACTCCCGCCGATAAAAAATCTATACTAGTTTTCATCCGGAAACCCGGTTTTCCCCCTCCCCCTCGATGGGGGAGGGCAAAGGTGGGGGTGGTAATGGCTCGGAATATCAACACCTTCCATTTTGATCCCCCTCACCCCATCCCTCTCCCGCTAGGGGAGAGGGGCTTTCCGGATGGAAACTATACTAGAATCCCAAAAATTGAGGAAGAAGTAAATAGGGTGAATGCTGTATTACCCGGGGAGATATACTGTATTTTTTGTGGTTTCATCTTGTAGATCACCAACACCCCAAAATAATGCTTGGAATCGGCCTATTTCCAGGGTAATTTAAAATGTGAAATAGGCTGCGGAAAGGAGGAGCGAGAATGAAATTTACCACCTTTGTGCCACGGAGTCAGAAAGACGGGGTAAGGATGTTAGGGGTCGTGCTGGAGGAAGATTCTGTATTGAACCTCCATCCAGCCGCGGCCCTCTATCTTAAGGAAATAGAAAAGGAGAAAAAGCCATACCTGCGAGCCGCGCAATTCATTCCTGCGGATATGGCGGCTTTCCTGGGGCAGGGTGTGGAGGCCATGAATTTGGCCCGCCGCACCCTTGATTTTATTTTTCCCTTGTGGCAGCAAGAAAAAAAGAAAGCCTGCAAAGGCCTGCGTCGGGAGACCCTGGTGTTCCCCCTTTCCGGGATCATCCGCAAGGCCCCTGTCTCCAGGCCGGGCAAGATCATCGCCATGGGGCTCAACTTCTACGACCATGCCCAGGAGAACAAAGTTCCCGTCCCCGAATTTCCCGTGGCTTTTTTGAAAGCCGTCACGGCCCTCGTCGGGCCCGACGAGCCGGTTCCTTATCCTCGCTCCACCAAGGAACTAGACTATGAGATCGAGCTGGCCATCGTGATCGGAAAGAAGGGGAAGGATATCCCCAAGGAAAAAGCTTTCGAGTATATCGCCGGCTATACGATCTTGAATGATCTCAGCGCCAGAGACATCCAGGCCAAGGAAATGCAGAAGAGGCTCATCCTTTTAGGGAAAGGGCTGGATGCCCTGGCTCCCATGGGGCCTTACCTGGTGACGCCGGATGAAATCGGGGACCCCCATGCCTTGAGCATGGAGCTGAAGGTCAATGAAGAGCCGCAGCCCAGGCAAAAATCCACCACCGGCCAGATGGTCTTCAAGATTCCCGACTTGATCGCTTATTGGTCCCAGATGACCCTGGAACCGGGAGATATCATCACTTCCGGCACTCCCGGCGGCGTCGCTTTTGTGCGCCAGCCCGATCCACGGGCCTGGTTTCTTAAGCCCGGAGATGTCGTCGAGGCCAGGATTGAGGGCCTGGGTGTATTGCGAAATCCCATCGTTTGAAAAGGTCATCATCTTTTGACCTTGCTCTAAAAGACTCAGGTGGGGTAGATTGAAGAGGGAAAGACAAAAAGGAAAGAACGCCAGAGGAAAAGAAGATGACCCGGACAACGGCAACGCGAATTGAGAGAATGGCCCAGGCTCACGATCTCAAGGATTTCAAATGGATTCAACCCAGATCAATCGTCACCGGCCATTGGGTGAGGGCAAAATGCTTGTACGGTTGTCCGCGCTATGGGCAAAAGGCCTGTTGTCCGCCGGAAGTTCCTGCGGTTTCCGAATGTGTAAATTTTTTTAGAGACTATAAATCCGGCCTTTTCTTTCACTTCTCCAGGAAATTCAAAAAGCCGGAGATGAGGTTCTCCTGGTTCCGGGAAGTGAACAGACGGGTTCTCAACCTGGAAAAGGAAGTCTTCCTGTCAGGATTTTACAAGGCCTTTGCCTTCCCTCCGGCTCCCTGCAACTTATGTGGCCGGTGCCAAGAGAGCAAGCGAGAATGCCGCCAGCCCCTCGCCTCCCGCCCGACCCTGGAGGCTTTCTGCGTGGATGTTTTCGCCACGGCGCGGAAGATGGGGTATGAGATTCAGGTCCTCAAAGGGTATGAAGAAGAGATGAACCGCTTCGGGCTCCTCCTGATTGAATAAGGGGCTAAACCAATCGCGTTCCTCCTTGTAAACCGGCCTTCTCACTCGCGATAGAATCTTCCAATCGCCCTCGAATTCTTAACCCGTCGTTAGCTGGCCAGAAATTTCTCTTCGGTCTTCTTTTTTTGTGATATCCTTTATAAAAGCCAGACGCTATTGCCAGGAGGAGATCAGGATGTTTAAGAAGACCGCATTCTGGGTTGTCTGTCTTTTCGGGATAACCCATTTTTCACCCTTTCCGGGTTTTGCTCAGGAGAATAAAATCGCCCAGGTGGCTATCGAATACGCCAGAACCCAATATCGTTTGCCCAAGGATTGGGAGATAAGGTATATGGGAAAAATGGAGAGCCAGATTCCGGGATTCCTGGCGGTAAAAGTGCTCGTCTCGACTCCAGACCGGGAAGTTCCGCTTGTCATTTACGTGGACCCCGCGGGAGAGAAAGTCATCACCGGCCATCTTTTCATAAAGGGGGAAAATGTGACTCGCAAAGAGGCCGGAGAACCCAAGCCGCGAAAGATTGACGCGAGCATACTGGAACTCGAAAAATCTCCCAGCCGGGGCCCGGCCGGAGCCAAGGTGACGATTGTGGAGTTTTCCAACTTCGAGTGTGCGTACTGCATCCAGTCGTGGGCGAAGATGAAGGAGTTATTGGGGAAATATCCCCAGGATATCCAATATGTATTCAAAAACTATCCACTCCAGCGCCAGGGAAAACCCTTCGATCTTTCCGCGATGATCGGCGCCGTGGAAGAGGTGAGCAAAGACGCCTTCTGGCTGATTCATGACTTTATGTTCTCGGAGGAAGGTCAAGTTTTTGTGAAGGCAGGAAACGAAGCCGTAAAACAGAAGGTCGAGCAAATCCTCAAAGAAAAGGGTTACAGCTTGCAGGCTTTTCAGAATGCTCTGGAAACGGGTAAAGGGAAAAAAAGAGTGGAAGAGAACTTGGCCGTAGGAGACAAGATTCAGGTCCGCGGAACTCCCACGGTGATCTTAAACGGAACTTTTGTCACCAATCCCCTGACGGAGAAGATGATCGAGGGTTACCTCGGAAGGTAATACCTACTTATAACGCAGCTAGCGTAGCGTTTTGGAAATTGGTGGCATAATTGATAGCTGCTCAGAGGGCTCGGGGGCCAGGGCGCTGAGCTTGGCATCCTGAGGCGCTGCGATCTCCGTAGATGGGGCGGGAAGAAGCACCCCGCCTCCTGCGGCGGAAAAAATTTGTATCTTCATTGATGGCTTCCACCCAGCCGAGGCTGCCGGCGCTCATCGCCCTGGCCCCCGAGCCACGTCACGGTGGCCGCCATCCTGTAAAGGCATTATCAATGAGCCAAAGGAATATATATGCGAGTTATTTCTGAAACACGCCAGTTCGGTCATTCATTTGAGGTACACCGCTTTGTAAACCACCTTCCCTCCCCGATTGTAAACCTGCCGATCTAGTCTAAGGCAAAAATACGGCATTTCCCCCTAAAAAATACATAGTTCGCCGTATTTATTTCCGTCCGGGTTTTGTTCATCTTATAAGGGAATTCCGAAGGCAGTTCATTTTTTCCCAACCCGCGAGAGACTCCGGGCCCTGAGCCGATCATATCCTCACTGGGCCAGGGGTCAAAGGAAACAGACTTTGAGAGGAACGGATAAAGAGGATACCCGAATGGCCGATGGTGGTTTCCGCATCGAAGCGGATTCTATGGGGCAGATGAGAATCCCCGAGAAGGCCTATTGGGGAGCCGAAACGCAGAGGGCGGTAGAAAATTTCCCCATCAGCAACCTGCGCTTTCCCCGAAGGTTTCTTCGAGCCCTCGGGATGCTCAAGAAAGCCTCAGCCGCAGCGAACCGGGAGCTGACTCTCTTGCCGAAAGACCTGGCCGAAGCGATTTCCCTGGCTGCCCAGGAGGTCATGGAAGGAAAACTGGACGACCAGTTTGTGCTGGACATCTTTCAAACGGGGTCAGGAACCTCCACCAATATGAACGCCAATGAAGTCATCGCGAACCGGGCAAATGAAATTCTGGGGGGCAAGATCGGGGATAAAAGACCGGTCCATCCGAACGATCATGTGAACCTGGGCCAGTCCAGCAATGACATCATACCGAGCAGCATTCATATCGCCGCCCTGGAAGGGATTCAAAGAGATTTACTCCCGGCATTGAGCAGCCTGCAAAGCATCCTGGAGGAGAAAGCCAGGGAGTTTGATCGGGTCGTGAAAATCGGGCGCACCCATCTTCAAGACGCAACCCCCATCCGCCTGGGACAAGAGTTCAGTGGCTATGCCAGTATGGTCCAGCACGGGATGCGCAGATTAGAAAATACCGGGAGACATCTTGCTGAGCTGGCCGTCGGTGGCACGGCGGTGGGAACCGGGATAAACACCCACCCCGCATTTGCCGGGCTCGTGGTCGGAAAGATCAGCGAAATGACCGGCCTTACGTTCCGGGAGGCAGAAAATCATTTCGAGGCCCAGGGGGCGAAGGATGCCCTCGTTGAGGCCAGTTCAGCCCTTAAGACCTTGGCGGCAAGCTTGATGAAGATTGCCAACGACATCCGCTGGCTGGGCTCAGGTCCCCGCTGCGGGATCGGGGAGATTATTCTCCCCGAGGTCCAGCCCGGCTCTTCGATCATGCCGGGAAAAATAAACCCGGTGATCCCCGAGGCTCTTTGCCAGGTTGCGGCCCAGGTCATCGGAAATGACGCCACCATTGCCATCGGGGGGATGTCGGGGAATTTCGAACTCAACGTGATGATGCCGGTAATGGCCCATAACCTGCTTCAATCCATAAGTCTCCTGACCAATGCCTCGCTCCTTTTCGCTCAAAAGTGCGTTCGGGGTCTCAAGGCCGACGGGGAGCGATGCCGCGAGATGATCGAGAAAAGCCTGGCCATGGCCACGGCCCTTAGTCCGCACATCGGCCATGATGCTGCGGCCAAGATTGCCAAAGAGGCCTACGAAGGCGGAAGAACAATAAGGGAAGTGGCCCTGGAAAAGAAACTGCTGCCCAGTGAAAAACTGGAGAAGATCCTCGACCCTTGGAGGATGACGGAACCCGGACGGTGAAATGCAAAATGTGGAATTAAAAACCCTACAATCCCTAACCCGGCATAGCCATGTAGGGGCAATTCATGAATTGCCCCTACGACCTTTGCGCATTTTATACATAACGTCGTAAATAATTGCGCATACCGGGAAATATTCTTTTCGTAGGGGCGGGGTTTACCCCCGCCCGATGACTCTGATTCGCCAGGATTGCGGGCGGGCATAAAGCCCGCCCCTACAGGGATGATTTTGGACCATTCCGCGCAAGAAATAATGACGCTGTGAATAGCGGACTTTAGGCACTTGAGGGGGGGTAATGATGGATATCCAAATTATCGGTGTGGTCGGAGCCGGGCAGATGGGCAGCGGCATCACAGAAGTGGTCATCTCCGCTGGATTCCGTGCGCTGATGAGAGACATCAGCCCGGAAGCCCTGGAGAAGGGAAAGAAGAGAATCACAACAGACCTGGAAAGACGGGTGCAGAAGGGGAAAATCACGGCCGAGGAGCAAAAAGAAATTCTGGGGCGACTTTCCACCACCACCCAATTGGAGGATTTCAAAAATTGCGACTGGGTCATCGAGGCTGCGACTGAACAGATCCCGCTGAAAAAGGAGATCTTCCAGGCTCTGGATGGGGTAACGCGGAAGGAAGTCATCTTGGCCAGCAATACATCCTCCATATCCATCGGTCGCATCGCCTCCTTCACGCGCCGGCCGGAGCGCGTGATCGGTTTGCACTTTTTTCTTCCGGCCCCGGTGATGAAATTGATTGAGATCGTCCGCGGGATGGCGACTTCTGAGGAAACATTCCAGACGGCCAAGGAACTCTGCGTGAAGCTGGGAAAAACTCCCATAGAGGCGGAAGACACTCCTGGCTTTATTTCCAGCCGCTTGATTTTCAATTACATGAATGAGGGGATTTACGCCCTTTACGAGGGCCTGGGCACGAAGGAGGAGATCGATTCCATCATGAAGATGGGGGCCAATCATCCGCTGGGGCCGGTCGAATTGGCTGATTTGGTCGGATTGGATACCGTCCTTTCCGTAATGAATGTGCTGAAGGAGGCCTTTGGGGATAAATATCACCCCTGCCCGCTCCTGGTGAAATACGTAAATGCCGGGCACCTGGGAGTGAAGACGGGCCGGGGGTTCTACCCGTATGGAGAAAAGAAATGATCGCCTTCGACCTCACCCGGGAGCAGAAGGTCCTCCAGGACAGGACCCGAAAATTCGCCCAAGAGATCATTTCCCCGGTGGCCGCCAAGCATGACCGTGATGGGACCTTCCCTCTCGACATCATGGAGAAAGCCCACGCCGAGGGCTTCCTTACCCCTTTGGTCCCGAAAGAATACGGAGGGGGCGGGCTGGGAATCCTGGATGTTTGCCTCCTTTCGGAAGAATTGGCCGCGGCGGACATGGGAATTTTTGTTTCCATCTTCGTCAGTACGCTGGCCCTCTACCCGATTATCAAGTTCGGCACGGAGGATCAAAAAAATAGATTTCTAAAACCCTTCTGTGAAAAGTTTACCCTGGGTTCCTATTGCTTGAGCGAATATCATGCGGGATCGGACCCCTCCTCCCTGGAGACCGCCGCTACTCTGGATAGAGATCATTATGTTCTCAACGGGACGAAGATGTGGATCACCAACGGCGGCTTTGCCAATCTTTATCTGGTATTCGGCAGCGTAGACCGCCAGAAAAAACATAAAGGGATCATCAGCCTCATCGTCCCGGCCACTTTTCCGGGAATCCGGCACGGGGAGCCAATCGATAAAATGGGCCAGAGGGCGTCGAACACAACTGCGGTGACCTTTAAGAATGTCCGGGTTCCGAAGGAAAACCTACTGGCCGGAGAAGGGGACGGTTTCAAAAAGGCCATGGTGGCCCTGGACATCACCCGGCCGATGATTGGTATCGGCGCCGTGGGCCTGGCGCGGACGGCCATGGAGCTGGCCACCCAGTATGCGAAACAGCGCATCCAATTCGGCGTTCCGATTGCCAACCATCAGGCCGTGCAATTCATGTTGGCGGACATGGCCATCGGCATCGATGCCGCCCGGCTCCTGGTCTGGCGCGCCGCCTCCCTGGCCGATCAAGGAATGAGAAATTCGAAAGAGGCGGCGATTGCCAAGGCCTTTGCCGCCGATATGGCCATGCGGGTGACTACGGATGCGGTTCAGATTTATGGGGGGATGGGATATACGAAATGGCATCCGGTGGAAAAATTGATGCGCGATGCCAAGATCATTCAAATCTATGAAGGTTCCGCCCAGATCATGAGAAGGATTATTGCCCGAAGCCTGCTGGAAAAAACGGCATAGATAGGAGAATAGGACGCTGATTTTCGCAGATAACCGCAGAAAAGGATGCCGAGCTGGGCGAATTCAGGGGCCAGAAAAAGGAATTTATGATGCGGGACATATTTCGCTTCCATTCTTGATTCTGACTTCTGATTCCTATATTCTCAATTTTTATCTTGAAAATCTGCGTTCATCTGCGTCCCAAAAATAAATGGATGCACAACCCATGGAATCTAAGGCCGACTTAATGGAGTTCTACGGCAAAGAATGCCCCCACTGCGCATCGATGGAGCCCCTCGTCACGAGGCTCCAGGATGAAGAGGGGGTGGAAATCCGGAAGTATGAAGTATGGCATAGCGAACAGAATGCGACCCTCATGCGGGAGTATGATCAAGGCCGTTGTGGAGGCGTTCCCTTTTTTTATAACCCGCAGACGGGAAAGTGGCTCTGCGGCGTGGTCAGTTACGAGAAGCTTAAGGAGTGGGGTTTGGGAAAATAATCTATTCACCGCAGAGAGCGCTGAGGACGCAGAGAAATAAAAACAATTAAATCTCAAAAGGAAAAGAAAAAATTCGGTTAATCGAAGGTATTGATTCTGGATGGTCTCGTAAATCGTGCGAATATTGGTTTTTCCGTCATTCCCGTGAAAACGGGAATCCAGTCTTTTCAATGCGTTTTCGGGATTCTAGATTCCCGCCTTCGCGGGAATGACAGCTTTCTTTGCGATTGTTATTTTTTATTGGTTTGTCCTCTGCGCTCTCTGCGTGCTCTGCGGTGAATGGTTGGGATTTGATAACCCAGGAGGGATGAATGATTGAAAGATATGATCCTCTAAAAGGGGAGATGCTGCAGATCCTCCAACCGGACGGGCGGCTGCAGGAGACCCTGAGGCCGGATTTAAGCGACGAGACCGTTCGGGAACTTTACCGGAAGATGGTTGTAATCCGGGTGGCGGACCAGAGGGCTCTGGCCCTCCAGCGGCAGGGGAGGCTGGGCACCTATGCTCCCGTCATCGGGCAGGAAGCCGCCCAGGTAGGCAGCGCCTATGCCCTGGGAAAGGGGGATTGGGTCTTTCCCTCGTTTCGGGAAACCGGGGTCAGTTACATGAGAGGAGTCTCCTTAAAGGACATCTACCTTTACTGGATGGGGAATGAGGCCGGACAAAAAGTGCCGGAAGATGTGTACGTCTTTCCGGTTTCCGTTCCCGTGGGAAGCCATCCGCTCCATGCAGTCGGGGCGGCGTGGGCGGCCAAACTGCGGGGGGAGAAGATTTGCACCGTGGCCTATTTTGGCGATGGGGCCACCTCCGAGGGAGATTTCCATGAGGCCATGAATTTTGCCGGCGTCTTTAACACCCCGACCATCTTTTTCTGCCAGAATAATCACTACGCCATCTCCGTGCCCCGAAAAAAACAGACCGCGGCCAAGACGCTGGCTCAGAAGGCTATCGCTTACGGGTTCTTGGGGGTCCAGGTCGACGGCAATGACCTATTCGCCGTATATGCCGCCACCCAGGAAGCCAGAGAGCGGGCTGTTTCCGGCGTTGGCCCCACTATGATTGAGGCGGTCACCTACCGCTTCGGGCCTCATACCACGGCCGATGACCCTACCAAGTACCGGGAAGATGCGGAGCTGGAGGAATGGAAATCCCGGGACCCCATGTTGAGGCTGCAAAAGTACCTGAAGGGTAAAGGCCTCTGGAGCGAAGATCAGGAGACGAAGTTCAAGGCGGAGGCGGACGCCATTGTGAGCCGAGCCATTGAGGAGGCCGAAGCCGTCCCGCCGCCCCAACCCGAAGACATGTTCCAGTATACCTTCGCGGCATTGACGCCGAATTTGAAAGAGCAGATGGAAGACTACCTGGCTTTCCTGCGGGCAAAGGAGAAATGAAAGATGGCCAAGAGGAATATGGTTGAAGCCATCAATCGCGGTTTGATGGAGGAGATGGAGAGGGACCCTTCCGTTATGGTCCTGGGAGAAGATGTGGGCAAAGAGGGTGGAGTCTTCCGGGTGACCGAAGGGCTCCAGGCCAAGTTTGGACCCGAGCGGGTGGTGGATACTCCTTTGGCCGAATCAGCGATCGTAGGGACAGCCTTCGGCTTGGCCGTAAAAGGGCTCAGGCCTGTGGCCGAGATTCAATTCGAAGGGTTCCTGGCTCCGGCGATGGATCAAATCATGTCGCACATCTGTAGGATTCGCACCCGGTCCCGGGGGCGATTCACCTGCCCTATGGTCATCCGTTCGCCCTGGGGTGGCGGGATTCGCGCACCGGAACACCATTCAGACAGCCCCGAGGCCATATTCGCCCACACTCCTGGAATCAAGGTGGTGATTCCTTCCACCCCGTATGATGCCAAAGGATTGATTGTCTCGGCGATCCGAGATCCCGACCCCGTCCTTTTTTTGGAACCCAAGCGCATCTACCGAGCCATAAAAGAAGAAGTTCCCGATGGGGAGTACACCATCCCCATCGGGCAGGCCAAAGTGATCCGGGACGGCAGTGATGTTACGGTCATCTCCTGGGGGGCCATGCTGCGCGAAGTCCTGCGGACGGCGGAAATGATGGACAAAGAAGGGGTCAAAGTGGAGATCATCGATTTGCAGACGATTTCTCCCATGGATGAAACCACTTTTTTGGAGTCTGTGCGCAAAACTGGAAGGGCGGTCATCGTCCATGAAGCACCCAGAACATGCGGTCTAGGCGCGGAGATTATCGCCCGGATTAACGAAAAGGCCCTTCTCTCCTTGGCTGCACCGGTCGAAAGAGTCACGGGTTTCGACACCGTCGTGCCCTTAATGAAGCTGGAGAACCATTACCTGCCAGGCCCTGAAAGGATCCTGCGAGGAATCCGGAAGGTGATGGCCTTCTAAAAGCATAGAGCAGAGCGCATAGCGTAAAAAATAAGGACAAAGGAAAAGTTATCGGTTGTTTTGACGCTTGGCGCCAGGCGCTCGGCGTTCTTGGCATTTAAAGGAGGTATGGATGGCCTTTGAGTTTAAGCTCCCTGATTTAGGCGAAGGATTGACCGAGGGGGAGATCGTCAAATGGTTAGTCAAGGTTGGGGACCCCGTCGAGGAAGGCCAAATCTTCGTCCAGGTGGAGACCGACAAGGCGGTGATTGATCTTCCCTCCCCCCGGAAAGGGGTGGTCCTTAAATTATCGGCGGCCGAGGGAGAGACCGTTCAGGTGGGGCGGGTCATCATCGTCATCGGCGAACCGGGGGAAAAACTCGAACCCCTGCCCAAGCCTGAAGAGGCTAAAGTGCGCCCTTCTGTAGGGGTCGTGGGCGAGTTGGAAGAGGCTCCCGAAGAGGAAGAAGTAAAAAGGCCGGTCGAGAAGGCTCCCGCGAGGCCAGTCCCGGCACCTCCCTTGGAAAGAGGAGAGATCCTGGCCGTTCCCATGGTGCGGAAACTGGCCAGCGATTTGCAAGTCGACCTCGGGACCATCCAGGGAACGGGCCCCCAAGGCCGCATCACCAAAGAGGATGTGCAAAGGGCGGCGCGGGAGAAGAAGCCGCCGGAAAAAGAAATTCCCGAAAAAGCCATCAAGGCCGCTCGCAAATACGACTTGTATGGATTCATCGAAAGGGTCCAGCTGCGGGGCATGCGCAAGACGATTGCCCAGGCCATGGTGAAATCCAAGTCCACGATCCCTCACGCAGCGGATCTGGATGAAGCGGACGTCACGCAGTTGTTGGCTTTGAAGGCGAAGGCGAAGGAAAGAGCCGCTCAAAAGAAGATCCATCTAACCATCCTCCCCTTCGTGATCAAGGCCGTGGTTGCCGCCCTGGAAGAGCACCCCTACGTGAATGCTTCTGTGGACGATGAAAATGGGGAAATTATCCTGAAGAAATATTACAGCATCGGCATTGCCGTAGATACGAAAGATGGCCTGATGGTGCCGGTGGTGAAAAACGCCAAGGGGAAAAATATCTTTCAGCTGGCCGCAGAATTGACGGAGCTCTCGGATAAGGCCCGCAACCGGACCATCGACCTGGCCGACCTGAAAGGGGGGACCTTCACCATCACGAATTTCGGGGCGATGGGGGGGATTTACGGGTTCCCGGTCATTCATCATCCCGAGGTGGCCATCCTGGGCATGGGAAAAATTATGGAGAAACCCGTCGTGGTAGATGGGAAAATTGAGGTTCGCAAAATTCTCCCCCTGTCTTTATCTTTCGACCATCGGGTCGTAGATGGGGCGGAAGCCATCCGCTTTATGAACACCGTGATAGAGCTTCTCCAGGACCCAGGCCTAATCCTCCTGGAAGAATAGGAAATGTTGTCTCCACTCTCTCCCTCCGCCTTTCCCTAGATAAGTTAGCCGGAAAACCTAACCTTAAAGAAGGGAAATCCCTGTTTCGATCCCCCCCGGTTGTGAAAAATGGGAGTTTCTGGTATAAAGAAAAGGATTTAAGATTTATGCGGGCACGAAAGGTTGAAAAAGGTGCAATCATGCGCGTTTTGGTTGCGGATGACGATTTGACTTACTGCCGCATGCTCGAATCCTTACTGAGAAAATGGGGGCATGAACCCGTCGTTACTGGAGATGGGGAGCAAGCCTGGCAGATTCTGCGGGCTCCGCAGGCTCCCCAATTGGCCATCCTTGACTGGATGATGCCGGGGAAAGACGGAGTGGATATTTGCCGGCAGGTGCGACAGGCCAGCCCTTCAAAGCCGACATATATTATCCTGCTTACATCCAAAGAACGAAAAGAGGACATCGTTTCCGGTCTCGACGCCGGGGCAGACGACTATATGACCAAGCCCTTCGAGAGGGAGGAACTACGTGCCCGGATTCAGGCGGGCGAGCGGATCCTCAAATTGCAGACCGAGCTGGCCGGGCGGGTGAAAGAACTCCAGGAAGCCCTCGACCAGATCAAGACCCTTGAGGGGATCGTGCCGATTTGCATGTACTGCAAGAAGATTCGGAATGATCAGAACTTCTGGCAGCAAGTTGAAACCTACATCAGTCAACACTCCAAGGCGGAGTTCACCCACGGTTTATGTCCCGAATGCCTGGAAAAATATTTCAAACGGCCGCTGGAAGGCCTGCCTTCGGGAAAGGGCGACGAATGAAAAGACACCGGTCGCCGGCTAGGGGATAAGGCTTTGACCTCTCCGCTAAATCTTTCGCTTGCAGAAATCAGACAAAGGCTGGCTCCCCTTTTCCATGAACCGGGTTTGCAGATCATGTTGCTCTTCGGCTCCCGGGTTTCAGGGCGAGATCACTCAAGGAGTGACATCGATCTTGGGGTCTTGTTTGACGGCCCTGTCGACCTCGTAGAAATCACCAGCAGAGTAACGGGTCTTCTGCGCTGCGACAGAGTTGATTTGGTTGATCTCAGGCGAGCAAGCCCACTTTTGGCTTTCTCGGCTGCGCGTCAGAGCCATCTCCTCTATGAGCGGTCTGCGGGGCTATTCAACCAGTTTTATTCTTTAAGCTTCAGAAGGTATATTGACACCAAAAAGTTGCGGGATGCCCAGAAAAGGACCATTCAGAATTTTCTTAAAGAAAAGGGCCTCTCATGAGTCCTCTCGACGTAGAAATTATTCGAAGGAAGCTGGCGGTCATTCTGGAAAATCTCAAAGCTCTTGAAGCCATTAAAGGGATGAAGAAGGAGGAATATATCCGCGATATATACAGGAGAAAAGCTACGGAAAGGCTCCTTCAGGAGTTGATTGAGGCCGCCATAGATATCAATACTCATACGATCGTAGAGACCGGGCATACTGCTCCTGATGATTATTACCAGAGTTTTATTCTGGCAGGCGAAAGCGGCATCATCCCTCCCGACTTGGCCGAGAAACTTGCTCCGTCAGCAGGGCTGCGAAACAGGCTCGTTCATGAATATGACGGCCTCGACCATGCAGCGATTCTAAAAGCGGTCGGCACGGCCTTGAAATTCTATCCTCAATATGTCAAGGCAATATCTGACGCCCTTTCGCGGCAAGGCGAAGATTTTCACAAACTAGAATAGGCCGCTGCTTTCGTACTTCCACGTTAATTTTCTCCTATTCCTATTTGTACCCCAGCGCCACCGGGATATCAACCATGCCGGATGTGGAGGACAAAAATTTAATGGGTTCCTTACAAAACTTGCTTTCACCCATTAAGATAAAGACGATGGAGCTTTCCAACCGGGTGGTCCTTCCACCCATGGGGACCAACCTGGGAAATCCCGACGGCTCGGTCAGTGAAGCGAACCTTGCCTATTTAACGCGCATGGCCAGGGGGGGAGCCGGACTGATCATTATAGAAGTGTGTGCCGTCCATCCCAGCGGGCCTTCCATAAACAGCGAGCTTTGTGTCTATGAAGATCGCTTTATCCCCGGTCTTAAAAAACTTGTCAATGTGGCCCATGCCGCAGGTAGCAAGATCGCCTTGCAACTCCACCATGCCGGGAGGGAGAGCCTCTATCTGCTGAAGCAAAAAAAGGCCACCGCTCCGTCACCGATTCGGAGCCTCGTTTTCGGACTGACTCCGCGGGAAATGACCCTTGAGGACATTAAAGAAATCATTGCCGCCTTCGGCACCGCAGCGGTTCGGGCAGAGGAAGCAGGTTTTGATGCGGTGGAAGTACATGGAGCACATGGATATCTGTTAACCCAGTTCCTATCCGCCCTTTGCAATCAGCGCAGCGACGAATATGGCGGCAGCCTGGCCAACCGCGGTCGATTCATTGTGGAAATCTTACAAGAAGTGCGCAGGCGGATGGGCGAAGACTTCCCGATTTCTTTGCGCATTTCTGCGGAAGAGTTTATCAAGGGAGGATATACAGTTGAGGATATACAGCCGATCCTCCCCGCCTTCGTCAAAGCCGGAGCAGACATTATTCACGCCTCCTTGGGCACGCATGGAAGCCCGGCGGGCATTACCAGCGCCCCCCTTGAATACGAGGCGGGATTCAATGCCGGCCGGGCGAAAAAAGTGAAAGAGGCAGTGAATGTCCCGGTTATCGCCGTCGGGCGTTTTACCGATCCGGCCCTGGCTGATGAAGTGATCGGACGCGGGGAAGCTGATCTGGTGGCCTTCGGACGACAATTTCTAACCGATCCCGATTTTCTGATTAAGGCCAGGGAAGGGCGTCCCGAAGACATCCGGAAATGCATTGCCTGTAATCAAGGATGCATAGAACGTTTAATTCTGGGTGAAGGGACGATTCGGTGTGCCATCAATCCCGAGACGGGGCAGGAAACCGTTTACCCGCAAGGCCCGGCTGCGGTGCGCCGCAATGTTTGGGTCATTGGAGCAGGTCCCGGCGGCCTGACCGCGGCTTACGAGGCGACCCGGCGCGGACATAAGGTTACGCTGTTTGAAAGGGAAAAGACAGCCGGCGGCCAGTTACGTTTTGCCAGCAAGTCGCCCTTTAAGAGTGCCTACGAAGAATGGGCGATCTGGCTTGCTACGCAGGTTAAAAAGATGGGGGGCATCCTGAGTACAGACACTGAGGTGAATGACCGCCTGATCGAGGAGGGGAAACCGGATGCAGTAATCCTGGCCACGGGGGGAGAGAGGATCACACCGGATATTCCGGGGATTCATCTCCCAATCGTTTGTGATGCCTGGCAGATTCTTGGCAGTGAAGTTGCCCCAAAAGGGCATGCTGTCGTGATCGGCGGGGGGCTGATCGGGATGGAGACAGCGGACTTCTTGTTACAAAAAGGGACGCAAGTCACGCTGGTCGAGGCTCTGAAACATTCTCCCGTCTTAAGAATCACCTCTCATGGCTACATGCTCCATAAGCGGCTCAGGGATGGAAACTGCACACTTCTTTTTAACACCACCGTAAAGAGAATCGAGGAAGGTTCTGTTGTCACTGTTTCGGATGGACAGGAGAGCGTCGTCTCTCCAATAGACCAGGTCGTCATTGCCGTCGGGTTGAAATCACGCGATGATCTTAAGAAATTTTTGCTGACGAGAGGAGTTCCTCATTTCGTTATCGGCGATGCCCTCCAGCCGCGCCGGATCATAGAAGCCACCGAAGAAGGTGCCCGGGCCGCCTGGAGTATCTAACTAGTCCGAAGTTTCAAAATCTAGCGTATTATTGACAGCCTTTCCCAGGCCCGGGGGCCAGGGTGCTTCGCTTGGCATCATGAGGCGGTGGTCTTTTCATGGATGAGGCGGGAAAGGGCCCCCCGCCTGCTTTTGCGGAGACTCGGCGGAAGCATGGGGTTAGGGGTTCTCCCGGCCGATGCTGCCCGCGCTCAGCACCCTGGCCCCCGGGCCACGGCAAGGTGGGTAGAAATTCTCGCGAGGTTAAATAATCTTGGGCGAGAGGGCTTGCCCTGTGGAGTAAGATTCAATACTCCACAGGGTAAAGGTGAGGGGAGACTTGGTTCAATACCCCAACTTCTTTTCCACGTCATGCAAGGCCAAGTCGATGGCCTTCAGCCCTTCTTCTACTTCCTTTCGGCTGATAGTCAGGGGCGGGGCAAACTCGAGGGCATTGCCCATCCCCCGGAATATCGCCCCGTGACTCCGGCCAGCCAGGGCCAGATGGAAAGTAATGTTCTCCTCGGGCGGGAAGGGAATGCGCTTCTTTTTGTCCTTGACGATTTCGATGGCGCACCAGAGGCCAAGACCCCGGGCCTCCCCGACAATGGAATGCTTCTGCAATCCTTTCAGCCCTTCCAGGAAGTATTTCCCCATTTCCGCGGCGTTGGCCACCAGGTTCTCCCGTTCGATGATCTCCAGGGTTGCCAGGGCGGCAGCACAGCATACCGGATGGTTTCCGTAAGTATGCAGATGCAGAAAAGTGGGGATGGCATCGGCAATCCTGCGAGTCGTTCCGGCCGCCCCCAACGGGGCATAGCCAGCGGTCAACTGCTTGGCCATGGTCAGAATGTCCGGACGGATGTTATAGTGCTCGGCTGCAAACATCTTGCCCGTCCGGCCAAAGCCGACGATGACCTCATCGATGATCAGCAGAACCCCGTACTTGTCGCAAATCTTCCGGATCCGGTCAAAATATCCCCCGGGAGGGGCCAGGGCGCCCACCCCCTGCATGACCGTCTCGGCGATGAAAGCGGCTACCAGGTCCGGCCCTTCAAACTGAATCAAAGAATCCAGCGCGTCGGCGCAGGCCAGGTCGCAGGCCGGGTAGGTCAAATTCAAGGGACATCTATAACAGTACGGGGGGATGAGAAACGCGTGACCCGGGACGAGCGGAGCCATGATGTTGCGCATGGGATTCAGGAAGCCCAGAGCGCTCAAAGCGCCCATGGTTTGACCGTGGTAGGCGTTCTGGCGCGAGATGATTTTAAACCGTTTTTGTTTGTTCGCAAAGTGGTGGTACTGCTTGGCGATCTTGAAAGCAGCTTCCACCGCTTCGGACCCGTCGCAGACAAAGCACGTCGTTGTCAGCCCGCCGGGGTAGAGGGAGGCCAACTTTTTGGCCAATTCCACCGCCGGAGAGGTGATGAAAAATGCCGGCGAGAAATAGTGCATTTTCATCGCCTGCTCGTACATGGCCCGCGCCACCTCTTCCCGGCCATAACCGATGGCGTTTGGCCGGGTGTTCCCGGCCACCAGGTCCAGGTAGCGGTTTTCCTCTTCGTCGTAAACGTAGTTCCCTTCGCCCCGGACAATTACCGGAACCTTCCCCTCGCGAATGTCCTTCTTGAGCGTGTTGTGCAAGAATAAGTATTCCAGGGCATCTTCTAAAGTCTTCGAGGCCATTTTTCCCTCCCCCTTCTGTGGACGGTATGTTAAGAAACTTTTACCAATATATTGTAGGCTCTGTCAATGTTTTAAATGAGAGAATAGGGTTCAAGGGTCCTAGGGTCATGGGGGGAATGACGTTGACTTTCGGGGGTAAAAGGGATAATTTTAATTTACTCTGCGAGATTTGGGGTAAAGGAGGGTTCGATGGATATCGAAAAAAAATTGAAGGAGCTAGGAATCTCTTTGCCAGCGCCGCCCAAGCCAGTGGCGAATTATGTGCCCGCAGTTAGAGCCGGCAATCTTCTTTTCGTCTCGGGACATGGTCCTTATAATGACGGGAAAACCATCATCTCCGGAAAACTCGGGAAGGAACTGACCGTAGAAGAGGGATACAAAACAGCCCGCAATGTTGCCTTGAATTGCCTGGCTTCTGTCAAGGCGACCTTGGGAGACCTGAACAAGGTCAAGCGCGTGGTCAAGCTCCTGGGTATGGTCAACTGCACGGAGGACTTCAAAGACCAACCCAAAGTGATCAATGGGGCGTCTGATTTGCTGGTCGAAGTCTTCGGGGATGCGGGCCGGCACGCTCGCTCTGCCGTGGGCATGCAGTCCTTGCCGAATGGAATCCCGGTGGAGATCGAGATGGTTCTGGAAGTCGGTTAAATTCTTTTGGGACGCAGATTGACGCAGATTACCAGGATCTAAGGACCAAAATATTAAAGACATTTTTGCCACAGAGGGCACAGAGAACACAGAGGGATTTAACTTCAAAAAGCAAAAGGAAAAGGCTAACGGCCGGGGAACCTGTTTTGGGGGGTCGGATTAAGTCCTTTTACATATTGGAATCTTTTAGCTCTGTGATCTCTGTGTTCTCTGTGGCTAGACAGTTTGAAATTTTTTTTCTGCGTTGATCTTCGAAAATCTGCGTCCCGTTTAATTCTATGATGCTGGGAGAGAAATCATGGTCAAGAAAGGATTCGAAGATATTCAGGTTGGGGATAAGGCGACTTTCGGCAAAACGATGACCGAGTCGGATATATTTGCCTTTTCGGCCATTACCGGCGATTTTAACCCCATCCATGTGAACGCCGAATTTGCCAAAGAATCCATCTTCAAGCAACGCGTCGTCCATGGTATGCTTACAGCTGGGCTGATTGACCAGACTTTGACCCACATCGGGGGAGCCGGAAATATCCATCTCTCCCAATTCGTCAAATTCATGGCGCCGGTACACATCGGAGACACGGTCACGGTTCTATCAGAAGTGGTCAGCAAAGATGCTGCCAAAAACCGGGTGACGATCAAATCCACAGTGACGAATCAAGCCGGAAAGACCGTACTGGAGGGCGAGGCCCTGATCATGATCCCGCGCGAAAAATGAACGGAAAGAAGATGCCTAAATACAAAGTAACCGCTCGAGCCCAAGATAGTAAATGTCCCCATGTGAAAGTGGGAGATCAGGTCGTCCTCGAAGGAACGATGGTCAACCTCCGAGAGACCACCAGCCTTTGCGCCGTGGCTCTGGGGGCCATTCAGTATTCCCTTTTCATGATGGGGAAGGCCAAGGACCCAAAGGATTTCGGGCGGCAGGATGTTTACACCCTGCAATGCCCCGACCCGGAGACGAGGGTGATTTTCGAGGTCTCCAGGGAGAAGATGGAAGGGTGAAATAGAAGGGTCCAAGGGGTCAAGGAGGAATTTCCTTCGATGGTCAAGTTGCTGGACCTAGAGGAGATGGAGCGCCGTCATACGAAGGGAGAAGACCCCTTTGACCTGGCCATCGAAAAGTGGGTCCGCATCCGGGAGTATCTCCTGGAGAAGACCGACCCGGCCCGTTTTCGGGAAGCGTTCCATTGCGGCTCGACCAAGATCACCTTCTGTCTGGATTATAAAGACCACTGCCCCCTATGCCCCCTGGAAAACATCTGCTTCGACAGCCAGAGCCTCTACTATCAGATCATGCGCTACCTTCAGGTATATTCCCTCGCCGGAGCGCTCCTCCCGCGCGCCCCGCTCCTTGAACTGATCGAGTCTTACATCCGCAATTTGCACTCCTATAACGAACAATGGCGCAGAAAAAGCCACTAAGCGTTCTTCAGCGGATGCTGAACTTTCCCTCGTAGATGAAATTCATGATCAGAGTCGTGGCCAGCGCCGTGACCTCGATCAGCTTGCGGGATTGGCGGTGAGGGCTGAGGTTGAGGTTGAGCTCTTTGGCCCGGGCGATCAGCTTGTCGATCAAGGGTTCCACGGATGGGGTTCCTTCTCCGGTCCAGTGGGAAATCATCCCCACCAGGTGGTTCCGGTTCTTCTCGATGAAACCCCCGGCAGGGACTCTGCTTTCTCCCTTGCCATTCGTGCTGAAAATCTCCTGCAGGACGTCATCCACGTAGCCCTGGGCTTTTTCCCGGTACCGTTCCTCGCTCTTATTGTAGTACTCGAGGAGAGTAAAATTGAGGCTCCCGATGGGACGAATCAGCTCCCCGTTGGTCACCAAGGGCTTCCGCGGGCCGATTTTTTTCATCAGGGAGTCCACAAACCTGAGTTTTTTCGAGGCCCCCCAATTCCTGTATCTCTGACGCCAGTTGGACCGGGGAGTGAGCCAGACGGCAAACGTCTCGGCGAAATCTTCATCGGGGTGCTTTTGGGCGTAAATTCGCCCGGCATATGGACCCACTTGCTGGTAAAGATGCTTGACGAAATCCTTGGACCGAGGGTTAGGGTGAAAAAGATCGCGGTACGGTTCGGTAAAGCGCCCAAAGGTCTCCTGCCATTCTTCGGACTGATATATGCGATAGGCGTAGTTAATCGCGTGTCCAGCCTCGTGACGCAGCGTCATCATGAGCTCATGCTCGTCTTCCAGGTCCCCGTTCATATGATCTTCAATTTGAGAGAGGGTGGGGTCCGCGTAAAAGAAAGGAATACCAATTGCGGGCACTTTATTGGGACACCCCCAGGTATCCGTTAGGTAAAATTTCGGCTTAAAGGTTATTCCTTTTCTATCCAACTCCCCACAAAGTTTCTCAACTAATTTTTCGAGGATCGTCCCCTCAATTCTCAGGTTAAATTCGCTGAGGGGTTTGTTCATCTCCATCAACTTGGTTTCCCAGTTGTTCAAGATCTTTTGTGCTTCTGACATTTAGGCGGCTTCCTTCTGAGTGGAATTATTTCCAAATATTGCGCTACGTGATCGATAATTACTATGAAGGCTGGGGAAAGTGGTTCAATCTTGATGGTCTCGTAAAAAGTCCATCTGCTGCGTTGCGCTTCAACTTCGTCGTTGCAGCGTACGTGTAGGGGCGGTTCGCGAACCGCCCCTACACGTTAGATTATGCGCGCCTTGTCCCGCGAAACGCGGGATAGGGGCGAGCTGCGCTCGCCCGGACATGGGCGTCCGCAGGACGCCCCTACATCGAAACCATCGTTC
>Ga0315276_10001427_pt1 | contig 21430 bp, 8 predicted proteins | sample YL17G05_0_MG_FD_204542 | JGI IMG/M metagenome (GOLD analysis project Ga0315276, IMG submission 204542) | Sediment microbial communities from Yellowstone Lake, YNP, Wyoming, USA - YL17G05_0 | ecosystem: Environmental > Aquatic > Freshwater > Lake > Sediment | place: USA: Wyoming | collected... | reverse complement strand
GCGCCGACGCGGCGGCCGGCGTCGCGGCGACCGTCCGCGAAAACGTCGTCCTCCGCCGCGCCGCCCGCCTGGACGCGCCGCCCGGCGGCTTGTTGGGTCATTATGTGCACGCGCCGGCCGCTCCCGGCGCCGGGCGCATGGCGGCCGTCGTCGCGGTCGCGCCGCGCGCTGCGGGCGCGGCGCTCGACCACGCCGCCGCCGCCGCCTTTGCCCGGTCGCTGGCCATGCACGTGGTGGCGGCCCGCCCACTGGCCCTGGACGTCGCCTCGTTGCCGGCCGCCGCCGTGGCCGCCGAGACAGAGGTCGCGCGAGCGCGCGCCGCGGCGACCGGCAAGCCCGCGGCCGTCGTCGACCGCATCGCCGCCGGCCGCCTGGCGAAATGGCATGAAGAAGTGGTGCTGCTTAAGCAGCGCCTGGTCACGGACGAGGGCGGGGCGACGGTCGAGGCCGCGGCCAAGAGTGCGGGCGTCGCCGTCGCGGGGTTTTTGCGGCTGCAGGTGGGGGAAGGCGTCGAGAAGGCGACGGGCGGCGATTTTGCGGCCGAGGTGGCGGCCACGCTCAAGCAGGCGGGCAGCGCGTGAACGGTCGGCAGGCCATGTCTGTGGCCGGGAGTCGTTGGATCGGAGGCGTGAGAGGGGGCAGTGTCACAGTTCGAACAAAATGAGAGCGTCACGCGGCCTCCTCCCCTCCCTCGCCGCTCCCATGCGTGACGTCCAGCACGACCGCGCCGTACGCCTTGACAAATGAGGCTGTCGCGACGGCCAGCTTGAGGTCGACCTCGCCGCCGCCGAGCCAGAAATGAGGGCGGTCCGCGACCTCCGCCGACAGCACGACCGGCAGCCGCGTTGCACAACCGACCGGCGTCACCGCGTTGTGCTCGTACCCGGTCAACGCCGCGGACTCGGCCTCGGGCGCGAGGCGGAAGTTGACGGCCTTGGCGGGGACACGGCCGCCGGCCGACGCGAGGAGCCCTTTCTTCAGGCGCTCGGCGTCGAAGCGGGCGCAGTACTGGGCGACGACCAGGATGTGCTGGGACCGCAGGGGGTCGCCCGAGGGCAGGGAGAGGGACGGGGAAGGGCGGAACGCCGTGTTTTTGAGGCACAGCGTCTTGCAGAGGCCCTCGACGCTCTCCTCGCCCAACTCCGCAGCCCGCGACGGGAGCTCGCGGTCATAGTAGTCTGCACACACGCGCTTGAAGGCGTGCGGGACGGAGCGCGATTCCAGCTCGGCGGCGAGGCGCGCGCGGACGGGCGAGCCGTCGCCCGCGTCGGACGCCGGCATCGCCGCCCCCGCCGCCTGCGCGCGCGCGCCCGGCGCGGGGGCGCCGCCCTCCAGGGCGGCGAGGCGAGCCTCGATGGCGCCCCACCGGGACGCGAGCGCGTGCATCGGAGGGCGAGGGCGGGAGAGAGCGCGAGGTGTGTGCGCGGCGCGGCGCCGGCTCGTCGCTGCCGCCTTCGTCGCGCCCCGGCAGTGACACAACAAAGAAGCCCCCCCGCCCCCGCCTCCCATCACGCGCCATCATCCGCGACGACGATCGGCCGCCACGTCGTCCCCGTCGGCGAGTCCAAAAACGTAATCCCCTTGCCCTCGAAGCGCACCCGCACCGCGTCCGCGGCGGCGTAGTCCTTGGATGCACGCGCCGCCGCGCGCTCAGCGATGCCGGCGGCGGCGTCGGCCTCGGTGAGGCTGGCGCGGCCGAGCGCGAGGGAGCGCAGGGTGTCGAGCGCGGCCGTGGGGTCGGCGGGGGCCAGGCCGAGCGCGTCCAGGACCGCGGTCGCCCCCGCGGCCGCGTTGGCGAGAAGCGGGATGCGGTCGGGGAGCTTTTTGCCGGCTTTCGTGGTCAGCAGCTCGTTGACCGCGGCGAGCGGCGCGGCGAGCGCTGCGAGCGCGGCCGGCGTGTTGACGTCGTCCGCGAGGCCGGCCAGGGCGGCGGACAGGGCGGCACCGCCGACGCCGGCGCCGGTGGAGACGTCGGCCTCGGCGGCGGCGGCGGCGGCGGCGGCGTCGCCTGCCGCAGAGATCGCCGCCCTCGCGTCGGCCAGCGTGCCATACACATAGTACAGCCGCGCCGCCGCCGCTTCCACCCCCCCGTGCATGAAATTGAGCGGGGACCGGTAGTGGGTGGAGAGCAAGAACAGGCGCAGCGGGGCGCCGCCGTAGCGCGCGACCGCGTCGCGCACAGTGAAAAAGTTGCCGAGCGATTTGGACATCTTCTCCGCGTCGACGTTGACGAAGCCGTAGTGGCACCAGTACCGCACGAAATCGACGCCGCCGGGCATGGCGGCTTTGTCGGCCGCGCAGCCGCAGGCGGCGGCTTGCGACTGCGCGATCTCGTTGTCGTGGTGGGGGTGGATGAGGTCCGCGCCGCCCGCATGGATGTCGACGACGGGCCCAAGCAGCGCCCTCGCCATCGCGGAGCACTCGATGTGCCACCCGGGGCGGCCGGGCCCCCAGGGCGAGGGCCACGAGGGTTCGCCAGGTTTGGCCGATTTCCAGAGCACAAAGTCAAACGCGCCCCGCTTGTCGCCGGAGACGGCGACCCTTTCCCCGGCCCGGTTGTCGTCCAGGGACCGGCGGGAGAGGCGACCGTAGCCGGGCAGGGTGTCGACGGCGAACAGGACGTCGCCGGAGGGCGCGGCGTAGCCGTGGCCCGCCGCCACGATGCGTTCAATCATGGCCACCATGTCGGGCACGTGCGCCGTGGCCCGGGGTTCGTGAGTGGGGGGGAGGCAGGCGAGGGACGCCATGTCGGCCGAGAATTCGGCCGCAAACCGCGCGGCGAGCGCGGCGGGGTCGACGCCTTGCTCCGCGGCCCTGGCAATGATCTTGTCGTCCACGTCCGTGAAGTTGCGCACGTATGTCACGGCGTGGCCCGCGCGGCGCAGGTAGCGGAGGAGGACGTCGGCGGAGCAGTAGACGCGGGCGTGGCCTGCCGGAGACGAGAGAACGGGGGGGGGGGGGGGTCGAGGGGGTCCATTCCCCCTTGACCGCGCATTGCGCCCGCCCACCACTCCTTTCCTCGTACCAATGTGCGAATAATCGTACACGGTCACGCCGCAGCAGTAGAGGCCGACGGAGGGGGCGCCGGCGCGCGGCTCGAAGGCGCGCTTGGACCGCGTCATCGTGTCGTACAGGACGAGCGGCGGCGCCACGCCCAGATGTGTCTGCGTGGCGGGCGCGGCCGCTGGCGAGGCCTCGGTCGCGCTCGCGGCCACCGCCCGCCTACGCGGCGGCGCGCCGCGCGCGGCGTCGGCGCGCCAGCGCGGGCCGGCCGCCGCCCGGGCGGCGGTGGGGCGTGCCGCCCGGCACGCGGCGCGCCAGGCGCGCGCGGGGGCGGTCGACCGCATCGCTGAGTGCGGCGGCGGGCACGGCGCGGCCGTGTGCACTCGAGCGGCCGCCGCACGGCCCCGCGACCGGCCAGCAGCGCCTTTGAAGCGCCTGTCTCACCAACTAGGCGCCGCGCACATCCCAACCACCGCCGATGGCGGCCGCGATGGGGGCGGGCGGACCGGCGGCCCAGGTCACCGTCCGCTTCGTGACGTCCCTGCCGGCCGAGCATCGGGTGGATGGGCACCCAGTGGTGAGGGAGAGGGGGGAGGGGCGATGGGGGGGTGCGGGCCGAGCCGCCGGCCGGCCGCCGACGGCTCCCCTTATGTCTCTCCTCCTTTCCAGGCCGTGCCCACCAACCTGGCCCGCTACGGCCTCTCCCAAGTGGTCAATCACCTGCTGGGCAATGGTGAGGGATGGGAGTGGGGTGCGCGGCCCCGGGGCGCGCGGACGCCGCTCACCTCCTCCCCTCCCTCCCTAGCCACCCCCACGCCCTACGACTTCCTGATCGACGGCGCCCTCGTGCGCGGCCCCCTGGACGCCGCCCTGCGGGCGCGCGGGACGTCGGCGGAATCGGTGGTGGAGTTGGAGTACATAATTGCGGTTGCGCCGCCTGCCCCCGCGCCGCCCTGCCCCGCCGACGACTGGGTCCTCGCCCTCGCACCCGCGCCCAGCGGCGGGTTGATCGCGGGCTGCGCGGACGGCGTGGTGCGGGCGTGGACAGGGGACGGGCTGCGCGCCGGCGACGGCGCGGCGGCGGTCGCCGCGCCGGCGCACGCGGGCGGCGCGGCCGCCGTCGCCTGCCTGCCGTCCGCCCGCCTGCTAATCTCAGCTGGCAGGGATGGCGTCGTGCGCGTGAGCACGCTTCCGGCGTGCGCGGGCGGCGAGAGCGACGCCGGTGCCGTCGCGGGCGTCGGCCGCGCGCACGCCGACAGCGTCGCGTCCCTCGCCGCCGCCCCCACCGCGCCCGCGTTTGCGTCCGGCGGTTGGGACGGCGTTGTGCGCCTGTGGGCGGTGGACGCGGATGCGCTGGCCGCGGGCGCCGGCGGCGGCGCGCCCAAAAAGCGGCGCGGTGCGGCGGCCGACGCCGCGGCGGCGGCCGAACCGGCCGCCCTCGCCCCCTCGTCCACCCTGGAGGGCCACTCTCAGGCGGTCACCGCCCTCGCTTGGCCCTCGGCCACGACCCTGGTCTCCGCCGGCCTCGACGGCGCCGCGCGGCGGTGGGACGCGGCGACGGGTGCCGCGCTCGACGTCCTCCACGCCGGCGCCGCCCTCCTCGCCGTCGCCGCCCCCCCGGGGTCGCCCGCTGTCGCCGCGTTTGGCGGCGCGGGCGGCGCGGTGCGGGTGTGGGACTCGCGGTCGCCCGCGGCGGGCGCCGCGCCCGGCGCGGCCGACCTCGGCACGCACGCCGCCTGGGTCTCCGCCGTCGCCTGGCACCCGTCCTCCATCCACCACCTCGCGTCCGCCTCGCACGATGGCTCGGTGCGCGTGTGGGATTGCCGGGCGAGGGGGGCGCCGCTCGCCGCGCTCGCGGCGCACGACGGGAAAGCGCTCGCGGTCGCCTGGGCGGACGACGGGTTGCTGACGAGCGGCGGTGAAGATGGGAAGGTGCGCGCGTGGTCGGTGGTGGGCGTCGTGTAGGCGTGAGGAAGAAGCGGCGGCGGTGGCTAGCGAGCGCGAGCCGGCGTTGCCTCCCCACTCTCTCGCTCGGGCCGTCGCGCCCCTCCCCCCAAATCAGGGGCCGCCCCAGCGACAGCGGGCGCCCCCCACGCTCCCCGGCGCGCACGCGGGCCCACCGCACGCGCAGCCGATGGCCACCGCGCCTGGCGCGGCGGCCAGCCTGCGCGCCCTGTGCCGGCGGCACGACGGCTTGGCGGACGAGCCGGCCGTGGCGGCGGCGCTGAAGAGCGAGGTATGAGGGGGTGGAGGTGGCGGGCGGCCGCCGCATGCGGCGCGCCGACGGCGGCCCGCCGCCGCCGGCTCCGCCCACCGCTTCCCATCATCCCTCCCTCCCCAGAGGGACGACGCCGCTCTGGACATTCTGGTCGAACTGGCGCTGCGGCCCGGCTTCGCCCCCAGCGTCGCGGGCGCCGCGCGCGGCGCCGCGCTCGTGGTCACGAGCGCGCTCGCTCGCCGCCCGCCGCCCGGCGCCGGCGCGGCGGCCGTCGCGGTCGCGCTCTCCCATTTCGCCCAGGTCGCGCCCCACACGAGCGGGTGAGAGAGAGAGATAGAGAGAAAGGGAGAGAGAGAGAGAGAGGCTTTGGGGGCGGGAGGTCGGCTTCGCCGGTCGCGCGCGCCGGCTCACGCCCCCTCCCACCTCCTTCCCTCTCTCTTCTCCCAGCATTGTGACCGACCACTTTCTGCATGCCCACCCCCCCGTCGCCCGCGCGCTGGCGACCGACCCCGGCGCCGGCGGCCCCGGCGCAGCGGCGCGCGCAGGCGCGGCGCTGCGCGCCCTGACCGCCTGCCCCGCGCTCGCCGCCTCCTGGGACGCGGGCCCCGTGCTCGCACTGGTGACTCACCCCGACCCGGCCGCCCGCTGGGCGGCGGCCGCGGTCGCGGGCGCGGCGTGCGGCCTCGACGATGGCGCGGCCGCCTCGCTCGCCGCGGCGGCCGACCCCGACCCCGCGTCCCGCCTCGCCGCCTCGCTCGCGTGGGAGGCGGAGGCCGGGGCGGCGGCGGCGGAGAGGGCGGCGGCGTGGCTGGTGAGCGCAGAAGGCGACGGCGACGGCGGCACCGACGCCGACACCCCGCCTCCGCCGCCCGGCCACGCCGACGTCGAGGGCGTCTGGCTCCCCCGCTCCCCCCACGCCGACGCAACGCCTCGCCCGCCCTCCACTTTCGTGCGCACGCCCGCCGCGTCCAGCGCGCTGCGCGCCGCCGCACTCGCGCTCGCCGACGCGCGCCCCCTCCTCCTCGCCGGACCGCCCGGCGCCGGCAAGTCGGCCCTCGCCGCCGAGCTGGCGGCCGCTGCCGGCGCGGCCGGGTCCGCGCTCGTGCTGCACGCGGGGGAGGCGGCCGACGCGCGCGGGTTGCTGGGGGCATACGTCGGCGCGGGCGAACCCGGCGCGTTTCGCTGGGCGCCCGGCCCGCTCGCCCTGGCCGTCACCGGCGGCCGCTGGTTTGTGCTGGAGGGCGCGCACGCCGCGCCCGCGGACGCGCTGGCCGCGCTCGCGCCGCTGCTCGACGGCGGGCCGCTGCCCGTCCCGGCGCGCGGCGCGGCGCTCACCCCGGCCCCGGGCTTTCGCCTCATTGCGACCGCGACCGAGGGCGCCGGCCCCGCGGTCGCCGGCCGGGGCGGCGTGCTCGAGTCGGGCGGGTGGGCGCGCGTGGGCGTGCCGGCGCCGGGGCGGGACGACGCGGGCGCCGTGCTCGCTGCGTCGCTTCCCCCGGCCCTTGCCGCCGACCTCGCGCCCGGCGGTCTCGACTGCCTGGCCATCGCGCGCGCGGTGGAAGGGCTCGACGAGCCTTCCGACGCTGCCGCCGCCGCTCTCGCCGCCGCGGGCCTCGCGCGCGGCGGCGCGCGGTCGGGCCGCCACCCCTCCCTGCGCGACGCCGTCCGCTGGGCCGCCCGCGTCGCGGCCCGCTGCCCGCCCGGCGCCGCGCCCGCAGGCGCGACACCCGGGCCGGGCCGCCTTCCGGCGTCGCTGCGGGAGCTGGCGGCGGCGGAAGCGGCCGACGTGTTCTGTTCGGCGCTCGCCGACCCCGCGGCCCGCGCCGCCGCCGCGACCGCCCACGCGTCCGTCTGGGGCCTCCCTCCCTCCTGGGCCCACGCTTGGGCGCACACCGCGTCGCCCGACGTGTGCGTGGGCGACGCGGCGGTGGTCGTCGGCCGCGCCACGCTTGCCGTCGCGCCGCGCTCGCGCGGCGCACTGCGCGCCGCGCGCGCAGGCGCGGCGCGCGCCGCGGGCGGGACCGCCACCTTCACCACCACGGGTGCGGCGAGGCGCGCGTTGGAGTCGATCGCGGCATCGCTGTCGGTGTCCGAGCCCGTCCTGCTCGTCGGCGAGACTGGCGCCGGCAAAACGTCGGCCGCCCAGTGGCTCGCCGCCCAGGCGGGCGCCCGCCTCGAGGTCGTCAACCTGTCCCAAGCGTCGGACGCGGCCGACCTGCTTGGCGGGTTTCGGCCGGTCGCCGGCGGCGGCGAGGTCGCCGCGCTGCTCGCCGACCTGGCCCCTCTCGTCGCCGCCACCTGGACCCGGGGCGACAACGGCGCCTTCATGGCGGCCGCGACGGCCGCTGCCGCCAAGGGGCGCTGGCCGCGCGTCGTGGCGGCGTGCCGGGCGGCGCTCAAAAAGGTAGGAGGGGGAGAGGGGGTCGGCGCGCGCTCCATCTCTCGGCCCTGATGCCCAAAACGTTTTAATTGCCGACGCTTCCGCGTCTGACGAACAAAATACAGACTACAATTCGCTGAGCCGAGAGATGGGCGGGAGAGGGGGGTGGTCGCGCCGCGGCGCACGCCGACCCTTTCCCCCGCCCTCTTCTCTTTCAGGTCGAGCCCGCCCTCGCCCCGCCCCCCCCTCCCGCACCCGGCACCCCCTCCCCCCGCAAGCGCGCCAAGCCGCTCCCCCCCGCGCTGGCCGCCCGGTGGGCCGCCTTCGCCGCGCGCGTCGACGCGGCCGACGCGGCGCCCGCGACCGGCGGCGGCTTCGCGTTTGCCGAGGGCGCGCTCGTGCGCGCCCTGACCAAGGGCTGGTGGCTCCTTCTCGACGAGGTCAACCTGGCCCCGCCCGACGTCCTGGAGCGGCTGGCGTCGTTGCTCGACGCCGGCGGCGCGGCCGGCGGCGGCGGCCTGCTCCTCGCCGAGCGCGGCGACGGCGCCCCCCTGGCCCGCCACCCCGACTTTCGCCTGCTCGCCGCCATGAACCCCGCGACCGATGCCGGCAAGCGCGACCTGCCGCCAGGCCTGCGGGACCGGTTTGCGGAGTTGGCGGTGGCGGAACCGGCGGCCGACGGCGACCTCCGCGCCGTCGCGGCCGCCGTCCTCGCGCCCGCCGGTCCCGCCGCCTCCCTCCCCCTGGACGCCGTCGTCGCCTTCTACCGGGACGCGCGGGCCGCGGCGGCCGACGGGCGCCTGGCCGACGGCGGCGGCGCCCCCCCCCCCTTCAACCTACGCACGCTCTGCCGCGCGCTCGAGTACGCCGCGGCAGCCTCGCGCGCGTACGGCCTGGCGCGTGCGCTGCGGGACGGGGTGGACGCCGCGTTTGGCGCGCCACTGGAGCCGGGGTCGCGCGTGGCGCTCGCCGCGCTCGCCGACGCGCGGCTGCCCCCCGCGCCGCGGGCCGGCCTGCCCGCCGAGCCGGCCCCGGTGGGCACCCACGTCGCGGTCGGCGACTACTGGCTCCCAAGAGGGCCGCACCAGCCGGTGCACGCGGGCGCGGCGGGCGCTGTCGGCGGGTTCGTCGTCACGCCGACCGTCGCCGCCTCCCTCTCCTCCCTCGCCCGCGCCCTGGCCCTGGGCCGGCACCCCGTCCTGCTGCAAGGGCCGACCGCGGCGGGGAAGACGTCGTTGGTGCTCCACCTGGCGGCCGCGACGGGGCACGCGCTCGCGCGCGTCAACAACCACGACGCGACCGACGTCGCCGACTACGTGGGCGGCCACCGTGCCGGACCCGACGGGGCGCTGGCGTTTGTGGACGGACCGTTGCTCCACGCGGTGCGCACGGGGTCGTGGATTCTGCTGGATGAATTGAATCTGGCCCCGTCCGCCGTACTTGAAGCCTTGAACCGCCTCCTGGATGGCAATCGCGAGCTGCACGTGCCCGAAACGGACGAAACGGTGCGCGCCCACCCTTCCTTCATGCTCTTTGCCACGCAAAACCCCGCCGGCGCGTATGGCGGCCGCAAACCGCTCTCGCGCGCGCTGCGGTCCCGCTTTCTGGAGGTCGACGTCGGCGGCCTGCCCGACGGCGAGCTGGCCGATGTCGTGGCGGCGCGGTGCGGGGTGCCGCCGTCGCACGCGGCGCGCCTCGTGGCGGTGCAGCGCGCGCTCGAGCGCTCGCGCGCGGGCGGCGACGCCTTTGCCGGTCGCCGCGCGCTCGTCACGCCGCGCGACCTGTTTCGGTGGGCCGACCGCGCCGCCGCCGCGCGCACGTCGGGCTTGCCCGACCTGGCGGCGGCCGGCTTTGCGCTGCTCGGCGAGCGCCTGCGGGACGCCGACGCGCGGCGCGCGGTCGCCGACACGATCACGACCATTGTGGGGGCGGCACCCGATATGGACGCGTTTGTGAGCGCGCGCGCGGCCGCGGGCGCGGAAGCTCTGGCCGCCGCGCTCGCGGCGGGCTCCGCTGCGGCCGGGCCCGGCGGCCCGCTCGCCGGCGCCGACCGCCTCGCCTGGACGCCCACCCTGGCCCGCGCGTACGCAATCACCGACGCCGCCCTCGACGCGGGCGAGCCCGTGCTGCTCGTGGGCGACACGGGGTCGGGCAAAACGACGGCCGCCGCGCTCGCGGCCGCGCTGCGGGGGCTGGACATTGTCACTGTCTCCTGCTCCCGCCACACGGAGGCCGCCGACTTTGTGGGGGGGTACCGGCCCGTGCGGTGAGTAAAAAGGGGTGGTGGGGTGGCCCTCGGCCGCCGCGCGCGCGGCCTCTTCTCGGGCGCCGACTATCCGCTCCCCGCCTCGACCGTGCGGGCGGCGGCTGAGTGCGCCCGCACAGTGACACCGCGCTTATCAGCTTGGGGCCCCGACGGCGCCGGGGGCCCTGAGTTAAAACACGTGGCAACAGATTGAGAGCAGGAGAGAGAATTCACCATTTCCCTTTTCTTTCCCATAGCGACCGCGACCGCACGGCGGCCGCCGCCATCGACGCCGCGGCCGCCGCGTTGGGGCACCCGCTGCTGGCCGCGCTGGGCGTCGCGGGCGGCGCGCCTGCCGGCGCGACTCCTTCCGCGGCCGCCGCGGCCGCCGCCACCGCCGTGGCCGCCGCGCGCGCCGCACTCGACGCCTTGCCGGCGCGCCAGCGCCCGACCGGCGCGGCAGCCGCCTTGGCCGAGGTCGAGGCGTCGGCCGCCGCGTCCGCGACTGCCGCCGCCGCGGCTTCCGCCCCCTTTGAATGGGCCGACGGCCCCCTCACTGCCGCCATGCGCGCCGGCGCCGCCCTTGTCATCGACGAGGTCAACCTCGCCGACGACGCCGCCCTGGAACGCCTCAACTCGGTGCTCGAACCCGGCCGCACCCTCACCCTCGCCGAGAGGGGGGGCGCTGGCGGCGTCGCGGGCGCGGAAGTCGTCGTCGCCGCCGCCGGGTTTCGCGTGCTGGCCACCATGAACCCCGGCGGCGACTACGGCAAGCGGGAACTGTCGCCCGCGCTCGCGAACCGCTTCACGACCGTGTGGGTGCCGCCGCCCGCCGACGAGGGCGAGCTGCGCCTCATGGTCGCCGCACGGTTGGCCGGCCCCGAGCCGCGCGCCACGCTCGCGCCCGCGCTCACCGCGTTTTGGGTCGGCCACGCGCGCCGCGCGCGCGCGCTCGGCGCGCCCGCGCCGCCCCTGCGCGACCTGCTGGCGTGTGCGCGCTTGGCGGACGATTTAGTCGCCGCCGGCGTCCCCCCGCCCTCCGCCCTGGCGCACGCCGCGCGCGCCGCGCTGCTCGACGGCGCGGCGGCGTGCGGCTCGGGCGGCGCGTCGCTCGCCGTCTCTGGCTCCGCCGCCCTGGACGCGCTGCTGGGCGACGCCGCGGCCGGCTCCAACGCGCCGCCCGCGCCGCCCGCGGCCGCCAGCGGCGCGTGGGGCGCGCCCCCCTTTATGCTCCCACTCGGCCCGCACGCCCCGCTCCACCCTCCGCGCTTCGACTTTGCCGCGCCCACCGTGGCCCGCAACGCATGGCGCCTGCTGCGCGCGACGGCCGCCGGGCGGCCGGTGCTGCTAGAAGGGCCGCCCGGCGTGGGCAAGACCGCGCTCGTCGGCGCGGTCGCGGCCGCGTGCCACCGCCGCCTCACCCGCATCAACCTCTCGGAGCAGACCGACATGGCGGATTTGCTGGGCGCGGACCTGCCGGTCCCCGCCGGCGAGGGCGGCGACCGCGGCCCCCGCTTTGCGTGGGCCGACGGCCCCCTCCTCGCCGCGCTCCGCGCCGGCGACTGGGTCCTCCTCGACGAACTCAACCTGGCCAACCAGACCGTGCTGGAGGGGCTCAACTCGGTGCTCGACCACCGGCGCGAGGTGTTTGTGCCGGAGGTGGGCGCGACGGTGCGCGCGGCGCCGGGCTTTGCCGTGTTCGCGGCCCAAAACGCGGCGGCCGACGGCGGCGGCCGGCGCTGCCTGCCGCGCTCGTTTGTGTCGCGCTTCACACGCGTGCACGCGGAAGCGTTGGGGGCCGAAGATTTGCGCGCGGTGGCGGCCGCGCTCTGCCCGCGTTTGCCGCGCGCAGTGGTCGCGCGAATGACGTCGGCCCTGCTCTCTTTGGCCGCTGCCGCCGCCCCCGGCGGCACGCTCACCGGCCCCGGCGGCCCGTGGGAGTTCAACCTGCGGGACCTGGTGCGGTGGTGCGACGCAGTCTCGGCGGTGGCCCACGGAGAGGGGCCCGACGACGAAAGGTGCGCTCGGCGGGGCGGTTGAGTGGGCTCCCTCCCTCTCCCTCCCTCCTCCCACCAACGCGCCCACACTCTCGGCCGCGCCTGCTGCCCCCCGTACTGCTAATGGCGGGGGGCGGCGGTGGCGCGCCCGCATTTGAGCGGCGCCAGATGCTCCGGAGCTTAAGGGCGGGCCGCTCGCGCCTCTTCTTCGCGCCTCCCTGCTTACCGCGTTCCACACAATCCTCCTTCTATAGGTCCATGCCGGACGAGCTCGCGGTGGCGGCGGCCGAGGCGGCGGCGCCCGCGCTGTTTGAAGCGCGGCTGCGCACGGCGGCCGACCGCCGCGCGGCGCGCGCCGCGCTCGAGGCCGGCTGGGGCGGCCCTCTTGCATCGGCCCCGCCCGCGCGCCCGCACCTGGCCCTTCTGGCCGGCGGCGACCTGCGCGTGGGCGGGACGAGGGCGCGGGCGGCTGGAGGGGGGGGCGCCGTTGCGCCGTGCGCGCGCGGCGCCCCCGGGGGCGGCCCCCTAACCCTCCTCCCCAGCCAACTCGCCCCATTTCACGCCCTGGTGGGAGCTCTTGCCTCTGGTTCCATGGCCTTGCTGGTGGGCGCGCGTGGGAGCGGCAAGACCGCGCTCGCGCGCGCCGCCGCCGCTGCCGCACGCGCCCCCCTCGTCGAGCTCTCCCTCGCCCCGTCGGCCGACACGTCCGACCTGCTGGGCGGATTTGAGCAGGTGGAGCCCGCGCGCGGGGTGGAGGCCGCGGTCGGGGCGGCGGCCGTCGCGGTCACCGCCGCTTCGGCGGCGGTCGCGGCGGCCGCGCCCGACTCGGGCGCAGCGGCCGCGGTTGAGTCGCTGCGTACCCTGGCCGACGCGCGCCGCGTCTCGGCCGGCGTCTCGGCGGACGCGGGCGCCGCGCGCGCGGCGCTCGCCGCCGCGCGCGCCGCGGCGGCCACCCTGGCCTCGCCGCCCGCCGACCTCACGTCCGCCATCAACGCGGCCGACGCCGCCATCGCCGCCGTCGACTCTGCGGCCGCCACGCCACGCTCGGCGGGCGATTTCGAGTGGGTCGACGGCGCGCTTACCGCCGCCGCTTCAACCGGCGCCTGGGTCCTGCTCGACGGCGCCAACCTCGCCCCCCCCGCCGTCCTGGACCGCCTCAATCCGCTCCTGGAGCGGGGCGGCACCCTAGTCCTGCACGAGGCCGGCGCCGTTGCACGGCGCGACGGGTCGGCGTCGCACCGGTCCGTCGCGCCCCACCCCCGCTTCCGCCTGCTGCTCGCGCTCGACCCCGCGTGTGGGGAAGTGTCGCGTGCCATGCGCAACCGGGGCGTGGAGGTGTGCCTGGCGCCGGACGCGGGGGCGGGAGGAGGGGCGGCGGCCGACGGCGCCTTTGCCGCCGCCCTGGCCGGCGTCCCTGGCCCCGCCCTGCCCGCCGCCATGCACGAGGCCGTGATCGCCACGGGCGCGACCGGCGCGCCCGCGCTGGCCGGCCTGCGCCGGTGGGCGCGGGGCGCGGCGGCGCTCGCGGCGCGCGGGTGGCCAGCCCGCGCCGCGCTGGGCGCGGCGTGGGAGCACGCGCTCGCCCCCCCCGAAGGCGGGGCGGCGCCGGCGCTCGACGCGGGCGCGGTGGCGGCGGCGGCGCTGGCCGGCGGCCCGCTGGCCGCGGCCCCGGCCGCGCCGCCGCCGTGGCGTGTCGCCCTCGGCGGCTCGCCCGCCGCCCGCGACGCGGCCCTGGTCGCTTCGTGCCTGGCCGCCGCCATTGCGACCGAGCTGGCGTGCGACGCCGACGCGGCGGGAGCGGCGGCGGTCGCGCTGCGCGCCGAGGGCGGCGGCGCGCTCGCGCGGCTCGTCCCCTCCGCCTGGCTCGCCGGCGCGCCCGCCCCCACCCCCTCCCTGGCCACCCTGGAATCCTCCCGCGCCCGACTGCGGTCCAGCTTGCTCCTGCTGGACGAGCGCGCGTCCGCCGACGACGCGGGCGAGCGCGCTGCGCGCGGGCGGGCGGCCGCCGCGGCTGCGCGCACTGTGCTCGCGAGGCTCGCCGACGCCGGCGCGCCCGGCGCGGCCGCAACGGCTGCGGCGCTGGCAGCGATTGTGGACGGATTCCTCGTCGACGCGGCGGGCGTGCTGAGCCGCGCCCGCGCCGCGCTCGACGCGGCGCGCGGCGCCGCCGCGCCGCTCGCGCGCGCGCAGCTCGCGGCCGCGACCCTGGACGCCGGCCGCGACCCCGACGTGCGGCTGGCGCTTCTGGCCCACGGGGATTCTGGGCGGGTCGCGCTCGCCACCCTGGACGCGGCGTCGGCCCGCGCGGCTGCCGCGCGCTCGGCCGCGCTCGACGCCGCCACCTCGACCGCCCTCCTCGCGCCTCCTCCCCCCGGCTCCCGCCAGTCCGCCCTGCAAGCGTCGGCCGCTGCGGTCGCTGCCAAGCGGGCGGGAGCGGCGGGCGACGGGCCGGCGGCGTGGCTGGTGCCCGCGCTCGCGGCGGTCGCGGCGGTCGAGGCGGCGGCTCTGGACGCGCCCGACGGGGCGTCCTGGCGGAGCGGCGAGCTGCCGGCCGCCCTGGCCGCCCTACGTCGCTCCAGGCGCGCCGTGTGGCGCGCGGCGCACGGCGGAACGGGCGCGCGCGCGGCGCGCTCTGCTCACGCAGCCTGCGCCGAGGCCGTCGCCGCCGCCTGGCTCGACCTCGAGGCGGCGGCTCTAAAGGTCGTCTCTTTGAGCGGCTTGCAGCGGGAATCGGCTGACCGCGTGACGGCAGCGGGCGACGGCCTGACGGCCGCGCTCGGCCTACCCGACGCGCGCGCCCCACCCCCCCGCCTCTGGGCGCGCGGCGGCCACCCCCTTGCGCCGCGCACGCCCGTCCTGGCGGCCGCGCTCGCCCGGGTGGTAGCCCTGGCGTCTGCGGCGGGCGCGGGCGCGGCGGGCGCGGCGGCCGCCGCGCGCGGCGACGCGCTCGCGGCCTCGTCGGCCGCCGCCACCGTCGCCGCTGCCCTCGCCGCCGCGGGCGTGCTGCCGCCATCGGCGCGTGCCGGCGGCGACTCCGCGCTGGCGGCGGGCGCCGCGCTCGCGGGCGACGCCGCGCTCGCGGCCGCGCTCGCGGGCGGCGGCGCGATTGTGTTCGCCGCCGCCTGCGCACCCCCCGACGCCGACGCGGACGCGGCCGCCGCTATCGTGCTGGATGGTCTGACCCGGACGGCGGCCGCGGCGGCTGAAGCGGCGGCCGACGCGGCGGCGAGCGGCGTCGCGCCCGACGTGGCAGCAGCCGCCGCGACCGCCGACGGCGACCCCTCCGCCCTCGCCCTGCCGCCCGCGCTCGCGTCCGACGCCCACTGTCGGTCACTTGGCGCGCGCAGTATGCAGTCGCGCGCGGCGGCGGCGGCCGACGCGGCGCTGCCGCTCTTGGCGACGGCGACCACCGGAGCGCCGCTGACCGCGGGCGCCTTGCGCGCCGCCGCGGCCGCTTCCGCCACCGCTGCCGCCCCTGGCACCGCCGCCCTGGCCCTGGCCCTGACCCAGCTTGCCGACGCGACCGAGGCCGGCGGTCCGGCGGGTCGAGAGCCCCCGCCCGCGTGCCGCGCCGCGCTCGCCGAAGCCTGGCTCGCCTGGCACGCCGTCGCCAACGCCGAGTCGCTAGCCGGCGCACCCCTGGCCGCTGCTGCCGCCTCTCGCGCAGCGGATGACGCGGGGCGGGGCGGCGGCGCGCCCGCGACGGCCGCGTCGGTGGCCGCGCTTGAGTTGCGGCTCGCCGCGCGCGGCGCGCGCGCGGCGGCCGCGGGCGAGCCCCGCCCACGGTCGGCCGCGGCTGCGGCGCAGTGGGTGGCGATTGGGGCGCTGGCGGGGGCGGCGCTGGATGCGCACGCCGGCGAGGGCGACGGCGGCGCGCTGCGTGCCGCGGCCGCCGGCCTCGCCGCCGCTGGCTCAGCCGCCGCGGCCCGCGCCGGCGACACTTCTTTCGCCAGCCTGGAGGCCGCCGTCCTGGACGCATGCGCCAGCAGCGGGCACGCCACCCTGGCGGGTCCAGCTGCCGCGCCGCTCGCCCGCTGCGCTGCGGCGCTCGCCGCCGCGGCCGCCCCCAACGCCCCCGCCCCTCTGACCCCCCCCGGCCTGACCCTGCGCGGCGCCGCGTGGGCGTCCCTGGGCGCCGCCCGCATGGCGCTCACGGCGCCCGCGGGCGGGGCCGACCCCGCGGGCGGGCCGGCGCGCGCGCGCGACGCGGCGCGCGCTGAGGCGGCGGAAGTGCTCGAGCCGGAAGCGGGCCTGCGCACCGACGCCGACCTGCAGCCGCACGGGCCGAGTGAGGAGAAGGAGGCGGCGGCGCTGGCGGCCGCTGCCGCGGGCGAGCTCACGGCGGCCGCGGCGGCCGACGCGCGCTCGGTCGCGCGCCCGACGCCGCCCGCCTTTGGCGCGGCGCGCACAGCCGTGCGCTCCTTCGTCGCGGGCCAGGGGTCGCCCGACCGCCTGTTGGCGCTGCTCGACGGTCTGGCGGCCGGCGCGCCGCGCGCCGGCGCCGAGGCCGCGGCGTGGCGTGCTGGCGCAGCCGCCTGGGCGGCCCGCTGCGCGACCGACCACGCCGCCTACCGCGACATCATGGGCCCTCCCTGCCTGGGCGCCGCCGAAGCGGCGGCCGGCCTGGCGCTGGCCGCGGCGGGCGCGGCGGCGGACGCCGGCCGCGCGCGCGCCGACGCGGCCGCCGCGACGGCGCGCTCCCTGGCCGCCTGGCCCCCGCGAGCGGCGCCGGTCGCGCTAGCGGCCGCCGCGGCCGACGCGGCCGCGGCGGCCGCGCCCGCCCCCGCTGCCCGGCCCCTCGCGGCGGCCGCCGCGCGCGTCGCCGTCTCGCTCCACACCCTGGCCGCCCTCGCCCGGTCCGGCGCCTCGCCCGCTGCCCGGGCCGCCGCCGCCCCCCACCTGGACGCGCTGCTGGCCGAGTGGGAGTCGGCGCGCGCGGCGTCGGCCGCTGCGGCCGCCGCGGCCGACGCAGTGTTCCGCCCCGCCCGCTCCCGCCTCGCGGACGAGGGCGACGCCGCCGACGAGGCCGACTTTGCGGGGTCGTTCCCCGACCACGGCGCGGCGTTCGCCGACCTGGCGGGAGGCGACGGCAGCGGCTCGCCGCCGCGCAGCGGCGACGCGCCGCCCGCGCCCGTCACCCCGCCCCCGCCGCCGCCGCCCGCCGAGTCGGACGCGGCCGCGCTGGAACTGGTATCGGGGGAGCCGCTGAACGCTCTGGTGCGGGCGCATAGAGCGCTGGGGGGCGGCGGGGAGCAAGAGGGCGTGGCGGCCGCACTCGATCGCTTTGCCGCCTCGTACGACGCCGCCGCCGCCCTCGCCCCCCCTTCCACCCTCCTCTCCCCCGCCATGGACGATGACGCTGACCTGGCCGCGGGCCGCCTGCTGCGGCTCGCCCTGGCGCACGCCGCGCTCGCACCGCCCGGCGCGGTCGGCGCGGGCGCGCCGCCGCCGCCCGACGACGTGACCGCGCCCGCTCCCCTGGAGCTGGCCCTGCTGCTGCCGCCCCTGGCCCGGCTGCGTGCGCGGCTGGCGGCGCTGCTGGACGAGTGGCCCGACAACCCGCTGCTCGCGCGCGTCGACGCGGTCGCCGCCCGCCTCCAAGCCGTCCCCACGGGCGCCGCGTTGAAAGTCGCCATGGCCGGCGTCGACCTGCTGCTGGGATCATGCCAACTGTGGCAGGAGACGGCCGCGGCGCGCGTGCAGCTCGACGCCGAACTGGCCCCCCTCGCCGCCCTCGCCGCCCGCTGGCGCGGCGCCGAGCTGGCGGGGTGGAAGCTGGCGCTGGACGGCGTGCGCCAGGACGCGGTTGCAGGTGACTTGCGGTGGGGCGGGGGTTGGTGCGGCGCTTCTTCCCTCCCCGGCCTAAAAACTTTTCCGGTCGCTGCCTCTATTTTTTCACATGCACCATGGCGCGGTCTGGCAGATGGGGCCGGCACATTGCTTGCCGCGAGGGAGGCGCCCGCGGCCGCGCGTCGGCTGCGGGCGCCGGCGCGCGCTCGGCGCGCCGGCCCGCCGCGCGACACCCACCCCGCCCCCGCCCCTCCCCAGGCGCGAACGCCGGCTGGTTCCACTTTTACCGCCTCCTCGCCGGCGCGCGCGCCGGCGGCGACGCCGCGCCCGGCGCGGCGGGCGTGGCCGAGGTGGCGGAGCTGTTTCTGCAGTCGGCGCCGCTCGGCGAGTTTGCGGCGCGCGCGGCGCTCCTCCGCGCCTTTGCCGCCCACGCCCGCGCGCTCGCCACCGAGACGGGCGCCGACTCGGCCGCGGCCGCCCGCCTGACGGCCGCGGGCTCCGTCCTGGCCAACGTGGCGTCCCTCCACGGCCAGCACGCCCCCGCGGTGGACGCCGCCGCGCGCGCCGCGCTCGCGCCGCACGCCGCCGCGCTCGCCGACTTTGTCCGCCTCGCCAAGTGGGAGGACCGCGGCTATTACGCCAACAGGGCGGCCGCGGAAAAGGCGGCGCGCGTGCTGCACCGGCTCAAGCGGCGCGCGCGCGCGGCGCTCGCGGCGCCCGCGGCGGCTGTGCTCGCGGGCGCGGGGCGGGCGATGGGGTTGCCCGACCTGGCGCCGACCGCGCTGGCGGCCGCGGACGCGGAGGGGTTTGCGAAGCCTCCGGCAGCGGACACTGTCGACGAGGGCGCGGGCGAGGCGGCGGCGGGCGCGTGGCGCGAGCTCGCGCGCGCGGCCGCCGCCGACGCGGCCGCTGCCGCCCCTCCTCCCGCCGCCTCGCGCGCCTCCTCCGCCCCCCGCTACGTCTCCCGCATCGACGCCCTGCTCGCGCCCTCCGTAGCGTCCATCGCGGCGTCTCCCGCGGGCGACGCGGGCGCGGCCCTGGACGGCCTCGCGGCGTCGGCCGCCGCGCGCGCCGCCGCGCTCGCGGCCGACGCGTCGCCCAAGGCCCGCCCCCGCAAGAAAAAGGCGCTCCTCGACCTCTTCGCCGCGCTCAAGGAAGCCGGCGCGGACGACGCGGCGACCGCGGTGCCGCGCGGCGACCGGGAGCCGGTGGCGTGGTTTGCCGCGCCGCCGCCCGAGTTCGGCGGGCTGCTCGCGCGCACCCCTCCCTCGCTCGCCCCGCGCCTGCCCGACTGGGCGTCCGCCGCCGACGCCTACTACTGGCGCGCCGTCGCCCGCCTGCAGCGCCTGTGGGAGGCGGCCAAGGCGCCGCACGCCGACGTCTCTGGCGGCGAGGCGCGCGTCGCGGTGCGCGTGTGCGAGCACCAGCTCCACCTCCTGCGCCGCGGCCGCGCGGCGCTAGCAGCGGCCGGTGACGCGTGCGCGCGCATCGATGCCGCGCACAAGCTGGCCGCCGGGTGGGCGGGGCCGGGCGGCGACGGAGGCGGCGCGGCGGGCGCGGCCGCGCTCGCGGCCGCGCGCGCGCACGCCGGCCCCCTCGCCCAACGCCTCGCCGACGCGGGCGCCCTGGTGCGGGCGGCGGCCGCCGCCGAGCGGTGCGCGCCCGAGCGGGGCGTGCTGGACGGCGCGGCGGCCTGGATGGAGCGGGCGGCGGCCGGCGCGCGCGCGGGCGCGGCCGCGCTCGCGGCCGCGGCCGCGCACGTCCCCCCTTCCGCCCTCGCCCCGCCCGACGCCGCCTCCGCCGCGCGCGCCTGCCTGGCGGGCGCGCGCGAGCTGGCGGCGGCGGGCGACGCGGCGGCGGCGGCCGGCGGGTGGGCGGGGCGCGTGCCGGCGTGGCCCGCGGCGGCGGCCGCGCTGCGCGCCGCCGCGGCCGCGGCCGGCGCGGCCGACGCTGGAGCTGCGGCGCCCCGACCCTCAACGACGCCCGACGCTGCCGCAGCGTCTGCCCGCCTCCCCGCGTCCGCGGACGCGGCGGTGGGCGCGATTCTGGCCTGGGCGCAGGCGCTCGCGCGCGACGCGGGCGCCCCGCCCCTGCTCGCCGCGCTCGACGCGGCCGAGGCCCGCCTGCGGCCCAAGGCGGCGGCCGCGGTGGCGGATGCGCTGGAAAAGTTGGTGGCGGACGCGGCGGCCGCGGCCGACGGCGGCGGCGGCGACCAAGGTGAGGAGCCGGGGTGGGGGTTCGGCCGCCCGCGCGCGGGCGTGATGCCCAAAACTCTAATTTATCTTAGCGGCGGGGCTCGCCCCGCCGCGAGGATGCGAGACTCAACCAAAGCTGATCCCAGACGCGGGGCGAAAAGTGGGCGCGAAGCGCGCGGGGCGACCGCCGACCATTCCCTTCCCCACCTCCACCCCCCACCAGCCGCCGCCGCCCGCGGCGCCCTGGCCTCCGTCACGTCCCTCCTCCCCCCCGTGCGCGCGGCCGCGACCGCCGTCGCCCTGGCCGCGTCCGCGCGCGCGCGCGCCGCAGGCAAACTCGCCCACGTGTCCGCCTCCCTGCTCGCCGCCCTCCTGGAGGCCGGCTTCTGCACGACAGCCGGCGAGGAGGATCGGGAAGGCGAGGGCGACGGCGGCAAGGGCAAGGGCGCGCTGGATGAAGGCGGCGTCGGCCTGGGCGCCGGGTCCGGCGCGCGCGACATCTCCGACCAACTCGACGACGAGGACCAACTCCTGGGCGCGCGCGCCCTGGACGCACCGCCTGAGGAGCAAGACGACGCTCCGGTCAACGACAAGGCCAAGGGGGTGGAGATGGGGGACGATTTCGACGCCGCGCTCCACGACGTCGAACCGGACGCGGAAGGGAGCGACGACGGCGACGACGCCGACGCCGACGGCGACGACGACGACGGCCGCCTAGACCAGCAGATGGGCGACGTCGGGCCGGACGCGGACGACGTGGACGCCCGGCTGTGGGACGGGGATGATGAAGCGGAGGCGGGCGGCGAGAAGCCGGAGGAAGCGGCCGACGCGCCGGCGCTGCCGGCGTCCGACGCGGGCCGCCGCGAGTACGGCCAAGGCGAAGACAAGCCGGGGGACGACGGAGGCAAGGCTGCCGCGCCCGAGGCGGGCGGCGGGGCCGAGCCGCAAGACGCGGCCAACGACGAAGGCGGCGAGAGCGGCGACGACGACGGCGCTCCTCCCGGCGACGACGGGCCGGGCGCGCCCGCGCCCGGGGTGGACGCGCCGCCGGAGCCGCTGGAGCTGCCGGCCGACATGCAGCTGGATGGGGAGGGCGGCGGGGAAGGGGAGGGCGACGAGGGCGACGGCGGCGCCGACGCCGACGGCGCCGACGACCAAGCCGCCGCCGCCGTCGCGCCCGACGGCGGCGAGCGGGAGCCGACGCCCGACCGGCCGGCGGCCGAGAGCGACGGCGACGAGGGCATAGAGCAGGCGGGCGGCGACGGCCGCGACGGCGACGCTGCTGGGTCGGACGACGACGGCCCCGCGCCACCTGGCGCGCCCGACGGCCCCGCGCCCATGCTGGACGATGACCTGCCCGCCGACGGCGAGTCGCCGACGGAGCCGGTGTCGGTCCCGGGCGACGATGAGGCGCCGGCCGACGCTGCGGCCGAGGCGGGCCCAACGGGCGCGGCCGCGGCCGCCGCCGACGGCGGCGGCATCGACGGCGGCGGCGGCGACGAGGCCGAGGACGCCGACATGGACGCCGCGGCCGACGCGGGCGCGGGCGCGGCCGACGGCGGCGGCGGGCGTGGTGCGCGCGCGGCGGGCGCGGCTGACCCC
>Ga0315276_10001426_pt1 | contig 21442 bp, 20 predicted proteins | sample YL17G05_0_MG_FD_204542 | JGI IMG/M metagenome (GOLD analysis project Ga0315276, IMG submission 204542) | Sediment microbial communities from Yellowstone Lake, YNP, Wyoming, USA - YL17G05_0 | ecosystem: Environmental > Aquatic > Freshwater > Lake > Sediment | place: USA: Wyoming | collected... | reverse complement strand
TTTTTCAATACGTCCATACCGTAGTGATTGTTGACCACTCGAACGAGTAGCCACCCAGCCACCTAATGTTGAGTATTCGAAGGATTGGGGAAAATGACCGAGGGTAAAACCATGGGCGCGTAATTGGGCTTCAAGATCTGGCCCGGTAATTCCAGCACCAAACGTAGCCAAAAAGCTTCTGGAATCGAGATTGATTAGCCGATTCATCCTGCTCATGTCTATGGTTAAAATAGGGACTTTGCTATTAATTGGATTGATATGACCCACCACGCTTGTACCACCGCCATAAGGAATGATGTGGATACCTGACTGGTATGCGAATCGGATCAGGTTGACTACATCTTCATTCGACATCGGATATGCAACTCCATCTGGAAAAGAATGTATTTGACCACTGCGAAGCTCAACCCAATCTGGGAAACTTTGTCCGCGTGTATGTAACAAGCGAGTCAACGGATCAGTCGACACCAATGGATGCATTGGTAGTCTTGCTTTCGGTACATAAGTAACCGCCTGATCCAGGTGGACGTCTTTTGGTTTTTGACTCTTTCCCAAAAACCTTTCTATATATAATGCTGCAGAAGCAGGGAGTGAATAAATCACTGCATCATCTCCCCAACCGCTCCATCTTCTCATGCCCTTTCTCCTGATTGAGATTCCCACAATATAATGCTCTCGGTCATCATGCTGACGGTGATATTTTCGGCTGCGATGGCATCAGTAAGTTTCGTAGCCTCGTACAACGATCGGTAAAACTCACGTGAAGCTTGACGGGCGTCCACATGCTTAAAGTATAAACAAGCCATGTTTTCATAAAAACCAGCAAAGCCGTTTAATATCAAAGTAAAAATTGGGTTTCCGCTGGCGATGGTCAATATGTGGTGTAAGCGCCAATCGAAGGAAGCATAATCCTCAGGGTAATCTTCCAGACTCGAATAATCCTTAAGGTACTCAATTACCTGTGTAGGTGAGTTCTCAACAGCCTGGCGGGTGTAAGCTGGGGCAAGTACCAAACGAACCTGAAGAAGATTTGGTACGAAATTGGGAGGTAATTTTTCTGAATATTGAACCAATGCATTTAGCACATTCAAACCACCCTCTTTCCAGTAATCATTTACCCGGGTGGATTTACCTTGTTGGATGGTCAACCATCCATCTCGCTCAAGGCGTTGTAAAGTTTCCCGAAGTGTTGGGCGTGTGATTCCTAGTTTTCCAGCTAACTCGCGCTCTGCCGGGAGAAATGATCCAGGCGGGTAACCATCGTTTAAGATGGCTAAAATGAGGGATTTTTCGGCATAAATTGCCGGTCTTTTGGGTGGAGACCAATTAATCATATTCTCCTCGATACTGGAAATCAGCATCTGGTAAGTGGTCTGACCAGTTATAAAGATTTTAGCATTTTTAATGGGCATTGTCAATCTTTCTTAATCTCTTCCGTTATTATCAGAAAACAGGGATGGCTTATAATAATCTAATGACTAACCCATCGCTTGATAGCCTTTACTATCCCTCCATTGGAACGCCCAAAGACCGATTACCAACGCCGGCTTTACTGATCAACCTTCCAGCGCTCGAATTCAACCTGTCATTTATGAGCAGTTATTTCCTTCATAAATCGACAAAGTTACGCCCGCACTTTAAGACCCATAAGTGCCCCCATATTGCGAAGAAACAGATGGAATATGGTGCAATTGGAATTACTTGTGCCAAATTAAGTGAAGCAGAAGTGCTGATAAAAGCCGGGATTTTGAACGTATTAATCGCTAACCAGGTGGTTGACCCTGCCAAAATAAATCGATTGGCAAAACTAGCTGGCTATGGTCAATTAATTGTAGCTGTTGACCAATTGGAAAACCTGATCCAGATTGCCGGGGCTGACAATGAAGCCGGAACTACGGTCCACGTGGTTATTGAGGTTGATGTCGGTCTGCACCGCTCTGGTGTTCAACCCGGAGAGCCTGCTCTCGAGCTGGCAAAAGAAGCCTGCATACTCCCAGGCATTCATTTCTCCGGTGTACTCGGGTATGAAGGTTTCACCATGTTCGAAGTGGATCGTGGGGTGCGGTCTAGAAATTCTCAAACTGCAATGAGTGCATTGTTAAGTACCAGTGATTTGATCCGAGGTGAAGGTATCCCGGTTGAGATCGTCAGTGCAGGTGGGACTGGAACATACGATACAACTGGCGATATTCCCGGGGTAACAGAAATGGAAGTTGGATCATATGTGTTTATGGATACAAAATACAACCAGCTTGGATTGGATTTTAAACAATCCTTAACCCTGATTGCGATGGTGACAAGTATTCAAGCTGCTGGACGAAGCATGATTGATGCCGGCTTGAAAGTCCTCACAACTGATAATGGTATGCCTGAATTAATTACACCAGATGGCCTCAAATTACTCAACCTGAACGAGGAACATGGGATTGTAGGGGTAAATCCAGAGAAAATCCGGCCTGAAGTTGGAATGTACGTAGAAATCATTCCTAGCCATGCTTGCACGACGGTTAACCTGCATGACAGGTATTATATAATCCAAGACGATCAATTAGTCGATATATGGGAAATCAGTGGGCGGGGAAAATCGCAATAATTATACAGAAGCAATAATATCTATTAAGCTAATTCAACTGGGAATGGATCATTAAAGGCATTCTCGAAGGCAGTTATGATTTCCTTATCCACCTCTGATTCGATATTGTTTTTTTCCATCGCATTTAACCGAATGCCATGAATTTGTATAGGATCGTGTATCTGCCGAAGCTGATTTACTAGCTGAGGGTTCCGCGTGTCATCGCCCTTCGAGTGGGGACCGAATCGGTGGGTATTCAATATCAGGGCAAAAGGGGATATATTGTGGCGGATCGTAGCTAGCAGCTCATTAGCGACAGGAAGAATCTCAAGGATATCCGAAGTATCAAGTTGGTGTGATGGGATTCCAAAAGCATTAAATCTAGCTTCAATATCTCCAGCCAAGGATAGCTCTATTCCTGTGGTTTGAGCAATACGATTGTTCTCTAGCACAAAGAGAATGGGAACCCTCCACAAAGAAGCCATATTAAATGCCTCATAGATGATCCCCTCACCCAGGGTACCATCACCCATAAATGCAACGGTAACCGCTCCCGATTGTTTGAGTTTTTCTGCCAGTGCCATTCCAGTTGCGATTGGTATGATGCCTCCCTGAATACCATTTGAGTAAAAATTCCGCCAGTGAAGATGTTGTGAACCACCGCGGCCTCCGCACACCCCAGTAGCACGTCCCATTAACTCCGCGAATAATGCCCTTGGATCACCCCCATATGCCAGATAGTGCCCATGACATCGGTGGTTGCTAAAAACGATATCATTCTCTTGAATTACCGAAAGTACACCCACAGCATCAGCTTCCTGCCCAAGATAAGTATGGGTAGTGCCGGAGAATACGCCTCGGGGAAAATATTCCAGGATAGTCTCTTCAAACATGCGGATGCGATATAGTGAGCGGTATAAAGAACTGTAGGATTTCATAAGTTGGGTAATTATATGCCTATAACCAAAATAATACTCCAACCCCAGTAACTGCCAATACTGTTCCTGCAACGGCTTTCCAGGTGATTTGCTCGTTTAAAAAGAAATGACCGATTGGAAGCAAAAATATGGGTGGTAGGGCGATGATTGTACTTGCAATTCCAATATTTGTATTTTGAATGGCAAACAAGGATAGTGAAACTCCGATTAAGGGACCGAAAAATGAACCGCCTAAAATAAACAATAGTCCAGATTTTTGAGCATTTGCCTGCTGGATTGTGGAAATCAGCTGGCCTTGAATTATCGTCATAACCCATAAAGCCATGAAAGCTGCCATCATCCGTATAACATTAGCTGAAAGTGCAGGGAAGTTATCATTCAATCCTTTCTTAGCCAGAATCATCCCAAAGGCCTGCCCTGCGGCTGCAATCAATCCAGCCAATATTCCTTTGACATATATCTTTTGGTTTACATCTGAAGAATTACCCCGACGGGGGTTCCCATTGGGATTACTCTGCAATACGACCCAGGTGATTCCAGCCAATGTCAATAGTATTCCAATAACACTTCCTGCACTTAACGTTTCACCTAAAAATATCCACGCCAGAAGGATAGCTAGTGCAGGTGACAGACTCAGAAATAGAAGACCCAGCCTTGGACCCAGAATAACGTATGCCCGAAAGAGGAAAAGGTCCCCTATTGCTAATCCAATAATTCCTGAACTGCCCAACCAAAACCAGCGTTCTGGTCCAGCGTTCAATGGAATGGGTGTACCCAAAATGATCCAATGGGTAAAACATAAAAGTAATATGGCAACAACGAGCCTGAGGCGATTGGTCACCAGTGGACCAAATTTCCTCCCGGCCATGGTAAAAAATATGGATGAGGCGGAAAAGCAAATTGCAGTGATGAGCGCTGCAATCTCGCCAGTATTAGCTGTCATGTGTGCCGGTGAACTCTTCAGCTGTGGCGTGACCTGATTGGCTAATACCTTCCCTGCGTAAAACTTTGATTACAGTAATTAGAAGAATTTTTATATCCAACCCCATTGTCCAATGGTCAACATACCAGACATCCAACTTAAATTTCTCTTCCCATGTCAGTGCATTTCGTCCATTGATCTGTGCCCAGCCAGTGATCCCTGGTAGCACCTCATGCCTGCGGGCTTGTTCAGGAGAATAACGTTCTAGATACTGCATGAGCAATGGACGAGGTCCAATCAAGCTCATCTCACCCCGGAGTACATTAATCAGCTCTGGCAATTCATCCAGGGAGTACGAACGCAGGAAACGACCCAGACGCGTGATCCGTTCGCTATCGGGAAGAAGAATATTATCTTGGTCGAGGGCATTGGTCATCGTGCGAAATTTATAAACCCTAAATGGTTTTCCTAGATACCCCGGACGTTTCTGGCGGAAGATGATTGGAGTGCCATAATTCAACCCGACAAGAATAGCGATAATAAGAAATATGGGGGATAAAATCACAATGCCTGGTAATGCCAGGGCGAAATCCAGGATCCGTTTTGAAATTGGTACTGGTTTATAGTTATCAGCAGAAAGCATAAATAGAATTCTACCAGATGTCTTGGGAATAAAAATGCCCCCAAAGTTTAATCAAAATTGACCCTGTCATTAGTTCTCTATGATTGATCCTAGGATGGGCAGTATGATTAATAAAAATAGCTGAAACCTCACAAACAGTTTCAGCTATTAAGGGGAAGATTCTATATAATTAGAATAATGAAGCCTCGCACGGTCGAATGATCATGACAATCTTTCCCTGGATATCGACGGTGGATGGGTCATCGATGTAAATTGGTTTCATGGTAGGGTTGGCAGGTTGTAAGCGGACTTTGCCGTTTTCAAGGAAGAAATACTTTAAAGTAGTTTCATCTTTATCGCGTAACCAGATGGCAACTAGATCTCCATTATGGACATCTTTAGCAGGCTTCATAATGACAATATCACCATCGTTGACCATCGCATCGATCATTGAGTCCCCGTTTACTTCCAGAGCAAATAATTCTTCAACTCTCTCACGAGCAGGCAGCATACTGCGTGCCACATTCACTACAGATTCTGTATCCAGATATGCAAAATCGGAAGGTGGCACTGGCACAGGTTCACTTGCAAAGATACGGCCCATCACAGGGATGCGAAGGACCTGTTGGATGGATTCACGAACATTCTCCATGGTTTTGGAGGCTGAGTGAGAGATTTCAGAAAATGGATGTATCAATCGTATGCCCCGTGATACCCGCCCAGAACGCTTAATGTGTCCCATGGTTTCTAGCTGTTCCAAATAATAATTGACGACGGATGTTGATGAGAAATCGCCAATACCCTGGATATCGCGAATGGATGGGGGGAATCCATTTGAGTTTTGATAATCTTCGATCACTCGCAATACTTTTATTTGCGGATCAGTTAATGTAGAGCTACGTCGTCTGGGGTTCATTATTGACCTCCAATTAAATATATCAGTACAATTGTTCTATAAATATATAATACCAGAACATTCGTTCGATGTCAAGTGCCTTCGTTCGAACCTTCGTTGGTTGTAGATATACTTAATTCCAAGCAAAGCTTACCAATATACTCGCCCCCTGAATTTTGTGGGATAATTACCAATCAAATCATGAGAATAAATGATTGTATTTAACTAAATCCATATTCCCAATTTCGGAGTAGTGATGCAATTTAAGAAGATCTGTGTTATTGGCTTGGGTTATATCGGTTTACCAACCGCAAGTACTTTTGCTACTCATGGAATACAAGTTGTAGGTGTGGATAACAATCCCAATGTCATTTCCACGATACGGAATGGTGGGATCCACATCAGTGAGCCTGGTCTTCGAATATTGGTCCATGATGCTATAAATTCGGGGAATCTGACGGTAAGTGAAACCCCCGAAACAGCAAATGCATATATCATTGCGGTTCCTACACCATTATTTGAAGATGACCAGGGAATATATAATGGAAAGCCATATCGCTTGGCAGATATGCGGGCGGTGAAATATGCTACAGAATCGATCGTCCCACACTTGCAAAGGGGGAATCTTGTTGTATTGGAATCAACTTCGCCTCCACGGACCACCATCGACCTTGTACGACCAATCCTTGAGAAATCAGGCTTGAAAGCAGGTTCCGATTTTTACCTGGTATATTCTCCAGAAAGGGTCTTGCCTGGGCAAATCATCCGGGAACTTACCGAGAACGCAAGAGTGATCGGAGGAATCGATAAACGATCAGCCGAAGCAGGAAGGGATTTATATGCCCATTTTGTCAAGGGAGAGATCATTCTGACGGATGCAACGATGGCAGAGATGATTAAGCTGATGGAAAATACATCCCGTGATATAAATATCGCCATTGCAAATGAATTCTCGCGATTAGCTCAACGATTTGGCGTTGATATCTGGGAAGCGATCAAGATTGCTAATCACCATCCAAGGGTAAAGATACTAAATCCCGGGCCGGGTGTTGGTGGGCACTGCATCAGTGTTGATCCTTGGTTTTTTGTTGAAGCCGCACCGGATTTGACTGAGATAATATCTACTGCCAGACATGTCAATGATAGCCAGCCTCTTTTTGTTTTAGAGTTAATCAAAACTACTCTTGGAAATGACCTAAAAGGGAAGCACATCGCAGCCTTAGGTTTAGCATTTAAACCCGATGTGGATGACCTGCGTGAAAGCCCTGCGATCGAGGTAGTTAAACTTCTCACTCAAGCAGGTGCAATTGTCCGGAGTTATGAGCCGTATAAGACCGATGCGATCATTCCGGGAATCAGTATATACCCCTCAATCGAAGAAGCAATTACAGATGCGGATTTGCTGGTGTTATTAGTAGGTCACAAAGAATTTAAAGAGCTCAATCCGATGAACTTGTGTGAGTTAACCCCGGCACGTATTGCTTTGGATGCAGTGGGAGGATGGGATATTCATTCCTGGACAAGAGCAGGGTTTAGACTTATCCGGCTAGGCGTGGGAGATAATTCATCATTGTAGGATTAACTCACAATTATCTTGGGCGAAACGATTCCAAATAGAGATAAATGAAGCGTGACATATATTCCCGGTTGGTAAATGCACGAGCAACCCCTTTGATTGGGGGGGTTGCTTATTACCTGCTGAAACTCTTGGGCGTTGAGATACCACGTCCGGTTAAAATTGGGGAAGAATTCGAACTGGCACACGGGGGGGTTGGCGTAGTAATCCATCCAAAAACTACCATTGGGAATCGAGTGAAGGTCTATCCTGGTGTGACATTGGGCCGTGCAGATATTTTCCGTCCAGCTACGCAATCACTGTTTGAAGGTATTGTGGTTGAGGATGATACCATCCTGTGCCCAGGTGCAAAGATCTTATGCAAAGAAGGGTTGCTGAGGGTTAGTAGAGGCAGTGTCGTGGGAGCAAATGCAGTCCTGCTTGAATCGACGGGTGTGAACGAGATTTGGGCAGGAGTGCCAGCAAGATGCGTGGGGAAGCGGGATGGGGATAATTAACCACAAGGGCAGAGTTTGCCTGGTCCCGAAAGTATCTGGTGTCGGGGGCATGGTCTCTTTTCGAGAAAAGCTGGTGAAAGGCTTATATGAACGTGGTATTGGTGTTTCGTACGATTTAGCTGATACACCATACGGTGCCATTCTCGTGATCGGAGGGACGCGCAACTTGCCCGGTTTATGGAGTGCCAGACGACGTGGAATCCGTATTGTCCAACGCCTGAATGGGATGAACTGGATCCATCATAAAATGCGCACTGGATGGCGGCACTATCTACGAGCAGAATACGGAAATATCATCCTGTCTCAGATCCGGTCACATCTGGCAGATCATATCGTCTATCAATCTGAATTCTCCCACCGATGGTGGGAACGGGTTTATGGGGATGGTGGGATACCATGGAAAGTTGTGTTTAATGGAGTTGATCTAGAGCGATTTTCACCCACCGGAGAGGGAACGATACCGGAAGACCATAAACGGATTTTATTGGTAGAAGGATCCATTGGTGGTGGCTATGAATGGGGGTTGGAAACCGCAATTAAAATGGCTGAACGGGTTAAAACTGCGTATAGTCATAATGTTGAGTTGATGGTTGTCGGGCGAGTAGCCGCATCCTTACAGCGGAAATGGAAAAAAAAGGCTGAGGTTCAGTTGAAATTTGCAGGGCAGGTACCAACCGAAAAAATCCCAGAGATGGATCGCTCTGCCCATGTGCTTTATGCTGCCGATGTGAATGCTGCATGTCCAAATTCTGTTATAGAGGCTCTGGCATGTGGGTTGCCTGTGGTGGCATTTGACACAGGTGCTCTGTCTGAATTATTATCGATAGATGCTGGAAGGCTTGTTCCCTATAATGGAAACCCTTGGAATTTGGACCCTCCGGATATTGAGAGATTGGCTCAAGCAACAAATCATGTGATTAAAAACCGGGCTAGTTTCAGTGTAGATGCCAGGAAGAGAGCTGAAGAAGGTTTTGGGTTGGATCATATGGTGGAAGGCTACTTGGACGCATTAAATCTATGACGAATGATATTTTTCCTGGTCGGTTAGGGCTTCAACAGCGGGTCGTTCCTTCCTACCGGGGAGTATTTATTGATACATTGGCTAAAGCCTGTGAAGGCGGATTAAGTGTTTTCGCTGGTAGACCACTCCCAGTAGAGGGTATTGAACCCGTTGAAGATTTACAAATAGCCAGGCTTGTTCATGCGAAAAATAGGAATTTCGTTGACCCAGGCTCTTCCCTATATATATGCTGGCAAAATGGTTTTATAAAGTGGCTTGAAGATTGGCAGCCAGAGGTTTTAATTGTGGAGGCTAATCCGCGTTACCCGAATACACGCAAGGCAATCGCGTGGATGCACAACCAGGGACGGAAAGTGATTGGCTGGGGACTGGGAGCACCACCCCTTGGCGATCCACTTGCAATTCTACGGCAGCGCGAACGATTAAGTCTCTTGCATTCTTTAGATGCAATCATAGCTTATAGTCGGCAAGGGGCAGAGCAGTACCGACAGCTAGGAATACCTGCGGATAAGGTTTATGTAGCTTTCAATGCTGTGGAACTGCCTCCACAAAATCCACCATTGCATAGACCAGCGGAATATAATGAAAAAGCAACAGTATTGTTCATTGGGCGTTTGCAATCACGAAAACGGGTGGATCTACTCTTACAGGCATGTGCAGCATTACCTAATGAGCTTCAACCTGATGTGGTAATCGTTGGTGATGGACCAGCACGCAGAGAGTATGAAAATCTCGCGGAGCGAATATATCCTAATGCGAATTTCGTAGGTGCAAAGCAGGGTGCTGAGCTAGAGCAATTTTTTGCCAAGGCTGATCTGTTCGTATTACCTGGAACCGGTGGGTTAGCCATCCAGCAGGCAATGGCGCATGGCTTACCAGTTATCGTCGCGCATGGCGATGGCACTCAGGATGACCTGGTGCGAAGGGAAAATGGCTGGCAGGTCATACCGGATGACCTGCCAGAATTAACACATTTTCTACAGAAAGCGTTGTCTGATCCAGCAGAGCTACGGCGTATGGGAGAGGCTTCCTACCGCATTGTAGCCGAGGAAATCAATGTCGAAACGATGGTTAGGGTATTCATTCATGCCCTGAATAACCTCAGTCAAGTTTAACTACAACTCAACGAATGGTGAGCGGTAGATATAGCTGATGAATCACCAGGCATGGTCCATTTGGATCAAGGGGGTCAATTGATCCAGCAGTGATAGCCCGCTTTACCCAATCGAGCTGGGTGCGCACACCCGAAGGGATGGAAGCCTCTGTCTCATGGAAGGGGGCTAATCCCATAACATCATGTGCCAGACCATACCAGACTAATCCAGGGGTGAATGTTCCGGAAACCACATCAGAAATTGTCAGGAATACTGCATTGTCGAAATGTTTCATTGCACTGGTTAGCAGATAATCGGATCCAGGCACGGTGCCACTCATGAAGAGGGTCAGGTATTGATCAGTGTCTACACCAATCCCCCAAACTTCTGATTGGGTGGCAGTGAAGATGACACCATTACCAGTCAATCCTCCCACGCCAAATACCACATCCGCTCCCAGTGCAATCTGGTCTTGGGCTAATTGTGCTCCCAGATCGGGATCAACGAAGGTATCGGTAAAGCTGATGATCGTGGTTATAGCAGGATTGGCACAGTGTGCCCCATTATTATAACCTTCAGTAAATGCAGTCACTGGAGGGATTTCCATGCCACACACAGCACCGATGGTATCGCTTTGGCTCATCAACCCTGCTAATGTGCCTGCTAAGTAACCAACGTCTTGCGAGTCGAACCCCACGGCGCGTAAGTTGGGAGGATAATTGTCATACCCACCATAGATATTTGCGAATTTGGCATTGGTGTAAACAGGGGCTAAATCTAAGAGTGCTTGGGCAGTCATATAGCTAATACCGATACACAGGTCATTTCCCTCTAGAGCACATTTTTTGGTATCGGTCAAAATTTCTGTGGAAGCATAAACTGTTCCGATTACCCCAAACTCAAGTTCTGCGCGTAATAACTCTTGAACACTTTGCCAATTTAGCGAATTCTCGGGAAAGTCACCATCTAAGATCAACCCCACTTTGACAGTGGAAGCCTGCGCTGACATCGCCCTGAACCCAGCTTGAAGTGCGACAACTACAAGAATTGCTACAACGATACTGGTGCTTATATATAATCAACGATGATGCTTATTCGTAATTCCCCCACTTTGTTAAACAGTACTTCTATCCATAATTTCCTCCTCCTAAATATTACAATATTGCTTAGGACCCCATGAAACTTTAATGGACAATCCTGCTCTCCCTAGATAGAATTCATTCTATACCATTTTTTCGGTATGTCAATTCACTTTCCCTGATTTTCAAACTACCTGTTCTGTAAAGATATTGTAAGGAAAACTTAAAAATTCAATTCTATTCTCAACAAATGAGAGGTTTATTATATGTGAGGAAATCAAATGAACATATCACTGGCGGAAAACTTGCATAAATGACGTTATAGACCCATTTCCAGCAACTTTACTCCCCTCTTTTAGGATGGAATACATGCGTGGATTATCATCAACTAGAAGTAAGAAATGTAGACTATCTGAAGATGATTGGTAATACTAGGATCAAGAAAAGTGACCAAACTAAATATGCAATGCTACCTTTGCTAAAAACTCTTTGTATACGCTCATGCCAGCCAGACATGTCTTTTCGCGGCTGAGTAAGGATCAGGGTAAAGAGAATCACAATGTTAATAATGTTCCAACCTATGATCGTTGTGCGGTTGAGGGTAATACCATCCATGGCAGTCCGGTAGATAACGGCTGATAGGGCATAGAGGCTGATTGCCAGCGCCAGAATTGATACAGCAATGATCCCTCGTCGAAGCCAGGTTTGCAATTTTATAGATAGGTCATCCACACGGAGTGGGGTAGCACCAATTAATAATCCGATTATGGCAAACTGCATCACGTTGTAAACGATGAGTAAATCACGGTTGATGAAGGGTGCCATGAAGTTAAACGGAATTACGAAGATGTAAACCAACAAAACTAGTATGGTAAGGGGCAATAATAGACGAACCAAAGTGAAAATAAACTTACTCAAACCCTGGGTAAAGTCTTGCATTTCCGGTGGTACCTGTGGATCGTAAATGGTAGCAATTGCCATGATCGTGATCAATCCAAAACCTCCCGCAGCGATCAAACGAATAATGACATCTGGGGGTGTCATACCCAGTGCAGCAAATAATCCTAGCGTAATCCCACCAAAGGCCATACCAAAGATCAAGTAGACCCCAGCAGTGATCATTACTTCAATGGATTTAATGAGAAATGCAAAACGGTTGGTATCATTGGAACGGAAACCCATTACTGCCACACCAATACCGATCCAGCATAGCAGGGGGAGCGTGATTAGCATAAGAATTAGATAATCCTGACTGACTAAATCCGGCAAGCTCGGCGTAATTACTAGAACATAAGCGCATGCCACGATCAAGCTAATACTTGATATGGCAGCATACAGGTAATTTCTTTTCGAAACTACAGCCAGGAAAATTATGCATGGGATTGTGGCGATTGGTGCCCAAAGAAGCAGAAAGTAAGGTAGCGTGTCTACGAAGAGAACGTTGAAGTCTGAAATTGCCCACAGGAGAAGACCGGTGATAACTCCAAAGACAACGGCCAATCCCCAATGGGTGGTTCGCTTTGGCTTAGTTATTAAAGGGAGGCGGGTTAAGCGTGAATGCCAGGCTGATAAAAGTAAATTATCCGGCGTTTTTTCGAACATTTCCTGTAGGTCAGTCCGAAATTCAGCCTCTTCATTCGCTTGCCTGGATAGCTGGTAAAGTTCTTCGAGTCCTTCAGGGTCAGTAATAACATCCTTGATTTCCGTCATGTATTTCATAGGTCATTCTCCATTCCAAAGTAAATGACTGTTCACTCTATATCAATAACGTTTCCTGATAATAATAATGACATATTAAGCTGGAATCTTCAGAAACAACTTTTCAGTACACGTCCCGGATCTATTGCATTTCTAACAGTTGTGTTGTACCCTATACCTAATGAAATTATTATACATCGCAGATGGTCGTTCACCGATTGCGCTTAACTGGATAAGCTATTTTATCCGAATAGGTCATGAAGTTCATCTTGCCTCCACCTTTCCGTGCCCACCAATCGAAGGGTTAGCATCTTTGATGTTGATCCCGGTGGCAATGAGTGGAGTGTACGGTCAGCCAGAGATAAGGAGCGGGAATCGTGGAAGAATACTTCGGCAAATCGTGCCTGTTTCATTACGCACCAAGTTACGACATTGGGTTGCACCCTTATCATTCTCTCGCGCAGCTAACATATTGCGTGAAGTTACTGAGCAGATCCAACCTGACCTTATCCACGCGATGCGCATCCCGTATGAGGGAATGATCGCCTCCATTGCGTTGAGGCGTAGTATGGGGGCGGGAGCAAGAAACATAACCCCCCCACTACTGATCTCAGTATGGGGCAACGATTTTACATTGCATGCCAGGTCCACATCAGTAATGGGTAATTACACCCGCCAAGCCCTACGTGATAGTGATGCTTTGCATACCGATTGCCAGCGAGATCAAGACCTAGCTATGGAGCTCGGATTTGCACCAACCAAACCTAGCATTATCCTGCCAGGTGGAGGTGGGATTAAACTGGATGTCTTTTATCCAACTGAAACGCTGAGTAAGGATAGCGGTATTCATCATTTCGTGGATGAATTGCCTGTGACGATCATCAACCCACGTGGATTTAGAGCTTATGTCAGTAACGATACCTTCTTCCAAGCCATTCCGTCGGTTCTAAGTAAATACCCGGATGTACGATTTATATGCCCGGGTATGGCTGGCGAAACCCAGGCATATAAGTGGATTATGGAATTGGGGATTGGACAACAGGTTGAATTGTTACCAGTCCAATCACAGCTAGAAATGGCAAAGTTGTTCAGGCGTTCTCAGATCAGCGTGTCTATCACAACCCATGATGGCACTCCCAATAGCCTCCTGGAAGCAATGGCATCTGGTTGTTTCCCAATCGCAGGGGACATCCAATCGTTACATGAATGGATAACCCCCGACGAAAACGGCTTACTGGTGGACCCTGGTGACCCAAACGCTCTTGCTAAAGCGATCCAAAAGGTTCTATCCCAACGTGAACTGCGAAGGCAGGCTAGGGAACGGAATCTCCAAATAGTGAAAGAGCGGGCTGAGTATGAGACTATCATGCATACAGCAGAAGAGTTTTGTAGCCGTTTGATTTCCAAGATATAGTGACTGTCTCAATATATTTTGATTTGTGATGTTGGGATCACAACCTGTGTTATCTGTTTCGTTGTACCGTTATTCCTAAAGATGATAGGGATCCTGTGCTTCTCATCCAAATTATCCACAGCATGTCAGATGGATTGGTCAACCTCATTTTGAATCATGTGTTCTTCTGTTGTTGGTGATGTGCGTTTCTGCAGGTGAAGCGATTGAAGAGTGGAGGTCAAAAGCTGGTGAGTCTTGTGTATGCGTAGCCGACCCCGACAGGCATTAACTGCAATAGCGGTCAACCAGGTCTTAGGCTCAGCTTCATTACGGAATTCTATCAATGCACGATGGGCAGAAATGAAGGTCTCCTGGGTAGCATCATCAGCCTCTGGCAAGTCATCCAGAATAGAGAATGCTAACCGACGGATATAAAGAAAATATTCTCTCACCAGAGATTCAATGCTTAATTCCAATGCTATCTCTTGCTGCGATGTTCGGCTGATCCGAGTCATTTGATACACACTTTGATTGGGCATCTTACTATATTAGATGCATCCCGAATGGAATCCCTTCATCAAAAAGAATTGCATGGTTGCAAATCTTTGACAACCATGCAATCATATCAGGGAATAGATTATCGCTTAAATCATTGGCAAAGGCTCATCAAACGAACGACCAGGGAAATATTCCCATTCTTGATCCAGCTGATGGCGAATATGTCTAAAGATAACCGAGAGGGGAAGGTGGCTGGGGCAGGATTGTTCGCACATCCCACAACCTGCACAGGAAACCAGCCAGCGCACTACGTCTGATCGATCAACATGGCCATCTGAATAACGGGTTGGCCGGTCGATGGAGCAAATTGGGCAAACATCCATGCATTTTTGGCAATCACCGCAGCTTTCCAATTGGTGGATAACTGCATCCACATTTGCCGGAAGGAACTCACCCAAACCTTCAGTAATACGTTCGAACGTCCGCTGATACTGTTCATTCTTTTTCGAAACGATCCGCTCATGTTGCAGAATAAGATCTTCATCGGCTTCGCAGTCAGTAAGAGGCTTGAGATTATAACGCGTCGCGAGAGCTGGGTCATTCAAGATCACCAGGATCTGCTGGCGGACGGGCAGCCCTAAAATGTGAATATTAATATCAGCATGTTTTGCTGCTGGTGAGATGCAGATCTGACATGCAGAACGATACCGGTAAGGCACAATGCCTCCCTGACGGGCAAATTTCAAGGCTTCGCGCGCCAATTCGTCAGATGATTTGCTAACGATAATTCCTTGGTCTGGATTACTTTTCTCAATTCTATCCAAGCGCCATTGGTATTCATCTGCTGGAAAGGTTCCCAGGCAGTCCACACTGATTGTAAGCAGACGATCGATCGTAATCGATGAATGCTTGGTCATCTCAATCAATGCGCGCATTTCACAAGGTCGTAGCAATGCGCCGATCTTTTCATCTGGATGGTTTGCGAGTAACTCTGGAATCAGTCTGGCAACATTAATTTCCATAAGAGGCTGAAAGGGATTAACCTCATTTAAAAACTTGATATTGGTAATAAAACGAGGAGTCGTTCTGACCTCATTGCCCCCAACCATCGTCACGAGCATTCCAGCCAGTCCAGTTTCTAGCCAAATTTGCGCGATAAAATCGCGTACTTTACCGAGGGGATCACCATTAGTTTCAAGCGACCATACGTTGTTCACCACAATGCCTCCAGAATTACCCGTCGAGATGATGTATCAGGATGACAATTGCCTTTCCAAAACCTCTGCAATATCCATTACCTTAAGCTGCTCGCTCAAACCTTTGGATCGGATCGCATCATCGAACATCAGCAAGCAGTATGGGCACGCAGTGGCTACCACATCTGCCTTGACTTGAAGTGCTTCAGCCAGCCGGCGATGGCTAATGCGGGTATTGGGATCAGTCTCGAGCCACATCTGACCGCCACCTCCACCGCAACAAAAGCTGTTTTCCCGCTGGCGGGGTAACTCAATTGGATTGACTTTTGCGTCCTGGAGTAACTGTCGGGGTGCCTTGTAGATCTGGTTGTAACGTCCAAGATAGCATGAATCGTGGTAAGTCAATCGACCTTTCAAGCCATTTCCATTCGGAGAGATATTCTTCATGAGAGATAATTCAGATAAGAATTCGGTATAGTGCTGGACTTTATAAATGCTACCGAATTGTGGGTATTCGTTTTTAAGAGTATTGAAGCAGTGGGGGCATTGAGTTACGATACGATTGAATTTTATCTTGCTCATAGCCTCCAGATTCTGCTCAGCGAAGACCTGAAAAAGATACTCATTGCCCATCCGACGGGCGGTTTCACCACAGCAAGTCTCATCCAGACCTAATATCCCAAAATTTACCCCAGCTTTATTCAGTAAATTAACAAAAGAACGGGCGACTTTCTTGTTTCTGTCATCAAATGCAGAAGCACAACCAACATAATACAAGACATCCGTCTCGTCTCCAGGAGACAGCTCGCGCAATTCAAGACCTGCGGACCAGTTCAAGCGGTCCTGGGCAGGTATGCCCCATGGGTTGCCCTGCCGTTCAAAATTACGCAACGTATCAGAAATCGATTTGGGTAGTTTACCCGTGGTGAGTGCCTGATAACGGCGCATATCTACGACCTCATCCACAGGATTAATAAATGCAGGGCAGAGAAGTGTGCACGCTCCGCAGGTGGTACATTGCCAGGTATAAAAATCTGAAAACGGCCCAGCATACAGTTCCTGGCTAGATTTCCCATTGGATGTTTGCAAGGATTCAACCATTGTATTGCGTAAGATCTGGACCAAAGTACGGGGTGAGTAATCCATACCGCTGATATTGGATGGACAGGCTACTTCACAGCGCCCGCAGTTCAAACAGGCATCAAAGGATAACAGTTGTTCAGAGGTGAATTCCGATACTTTTCCTACTCCCAATATCTCAGCCTGATCAATATTCTCTATTTTCTCCAGCGCTCCCATCTTACGTAAGGGTCGGAAGATTATGTTGAGTGGGGTATTTACCAGATGTCGCATTTTGGTAAAAGGAATACTGGCAACTAATAAAAGCGCAACACCGGCGTGAACCCAAAACAGGATATCATGCAAATGGGTTGCCCCTAGGGGTGTCATACCCAAGCCAGCGAGTATATGGGCAGTCAGGTTACCAATGGGGGAGTAGGCAGCCCAGGGAGAGCTGGTCGCAAGCAGGCGTGTCGCCTCCATGCTGAAGCCCAATAATGGGATTAATGCCAGCAAGGTTAAGGCATAATAATCATCCCAACGGGTCTCGAGTGATTTTGGGCGCAGGGCGATGCGCCTAAAAAATGCCATGGTGACCCCTAAGAGAATTGCGAAACCACCAAGGTCCATGACAAATTCATAGACGAGGTAAGCGGTACCACGTGGAAAGGTAATCACCCAGGGGAAAAACAACGCCATATTTAATATATTGATGATCGTACCCACGACCTGAATCATCACCCCCCAGAAAATGAGGAAATGCATGATCCCTGGATAGACTTTCTTCAGGATGCGCACTTGAGCTAAAACATGTAAAAAGAAGTCACGAATGCGTGGTTGGGCTTTTTTAAACCAGGCACCTAGCGCTTGTAATGGAGATTTTTTTACCTCGGGTTGAGTGATTTCCTGGGTGGTCATGACGCACCTCCGATGAAAATCTCATTGTTGACCACACTGACTGGAATGGGAGTCAGTGGGAGAGGGGGAGGTCCAGAAATTACATGACCATCCAACGGGTCGAAGTAACCATCATGGCAAGGACAGTAAATAAGTCCCTTTGTGACATCCCATTTGACTATGCAAGCAAAGTGAGTACACACTGCAGAAAATGCTTGTAAGCCGTCGGGTGTGTTAATGACAAGGGCAGGGTAACGACCATAGCTTATGGTTTTACTTTCACCAGCAGGTAATTCATCAACGGTACAGACCCGGACGGGCTCTGAGGGCGTCTCTTGCAAATTCTTTGGATAAAAGTAAGCAACCACCGGTCCTGCAATGACAACAGCACCTGTGACAACCAGTCCCTTATTTACCAACTTCATAAAATCACGACGCGTAATCGGGCTCATGGTTAACTTACCTCTCCCCAAATCGTCAGGGCAATAATGGTTATGACGGCAACACTGACAAAGGCCAGTCGGATCCAGTATATTTTCTTGGATTTATCAGGTTTGTTATCCAGAAATGGCCAGATAAATATTAGGCCAACCAATATAATTGGGATAACAACCCCAATGACTTTTCCCTGAATTCCCAAAACAATGGGTGGGATTTTCTTAAGGATCTGGTATAAAGATAGGAAATACCATTCTGGTTTGACATGAAGTGGAGTATTTAGTGGATCAGCTGGCTCCCCAATACCAACTGGTTTGATCATCGCTACAATTGCAATGATCAGGACAACTGCCAAAACCCCTAAAACAACATAAAACTCTGTTCGTATATGGTCGGGGTAGAACGGAATGGTGTCTTCATTTGAATTTTCGTTCTCAGACATTGAAATTCTCCTCGAAGATTATAGGGGTTTGGCGATGCCTTGACGGCGGATCATCAGGAAATGAGCGGCCATGAAAGTTACGGTTGCCAACGGCACAACAATCACGTGCAATCCGTAGAAGCGGCTGAGAGTTTCACCGGTCACATTCCACCCAACCCGCAGAAAGATAATTGCAAGATTCCCAATGGCGGGTATCGCTCCGGCTATCTCCGAGCCAACCGTAGTTGCCCAAAAAGCCCTTTGATCCCAGGGGAGCAGATAACCGGTAAAACCAAATACCAGTGTGAGGATTAATAATAGTACTCCAGATACCCAGTTCAGCTCCCTGGGTCTTTTATATGCACCCATAATAAAAACCCGTAGCATATGTGCGACACAAACGACGATCATGCCATTCGCACACCAGTGATGGATAGCACGGATTGATGAACCAAAGTAAACCTGGCTTTCGATATATTGAATGCTTGCATATGCTGCTTCAGGTGTGGGTTTATAGTAGAACGCTAATAAAATGCCTGTTACGCCTTGTACAACAAAGAGAAATGCTGTAATCCCACCCAGGCAATACCACCAGTTGAGGGCATATCTGGGTACGGGTTTATTAAGGATCTTTGAAAGGGGTTCGGATATCTGGTAGCGTTCATCAACCCAATCCGCAGCCCGGTTGGTGAGCGGTTTCCATGGAGATTTTGTCACCCAAGTGCTGGCACTGCGATAGACACCAAACACGAAGACCATACCCAGGCTACCAAAGAGGACCCAACGTGCAAGAGGTGTCCACAAACCTTTGTTTTGCCCTAAAATATGGCAGCTCAAACAGGTGTCCGTATTGGGTGGTGGAGGGGTAACAACGAGTGCTGGTGAGGAGGGTTGGACTCCAGCTAAAGACCAATTGGGTGATGTAGGCGGATTTGATTGGTCGCCCGTAGGGAGTGTATTTGCTTTAGCGTGTGTGGAGATGAATATGAACAGGCCGAGTGCAATCACCAGCATAGCAAGCAAGCCAAAACGTTTCAGTGAAAAAAATCGCATAGAGCCTCCTCGTATTCAGCTTTTATGTGATGTTTGCAGGGATAAGATCCCTGCGAATTGTGACAACCGTCACTTACGAAGTATAAACGAAATTCCACCAGTTGCAACCAATTTTTAACCTGAATAAAGCCAGTATAAACGCCTTATTTTTAAATATCAATAATTTTGCGTTGAATAGCGTATTTGATCAGGTCTGCACGGTTGTGCAAATCCAGCTTGGTCATTAGGTTCATACGATGAGCCTGGACGGTTTTAATGGAGATACAAAGGATCTCTGCGATATGCTTGTTGGAATAACCTTCTGCAATCAGCTGAAGGACTTCGCGTTCACGCGAGCTTAACCCATTAGTGAAAGAATCCTTTTTAATATCTCCCCAGCGCAGGTAATTCTCAATAACGAGGCGAGTGATGGCAGGTGAGAGGATGGCTTCACCCCGTTGGATTGCATGGATGGCATCCAAAAGCTCACGCGCGGTAGCATCTTTGAGAATATATCCCATCGCCCCATTGGTAAGGGCCTGGTGGATATATTCATCATTCTCATGCATGGTTAAGATCAGTACTTTTACACCTGGGCAATCGTGCCTAATCTGGAGCGTGGCTTCCAAACCATTTAACAGTGGCATGGCGATGTCCATCAAAACAACATCAGGTTTTAATTGGCAAGCGAGTCTGACTGCAGTGCGACCATCCTCAGCTTCGCCAATCACAGCCATATCTGGCTCATCTTCCAGCAAGGCTCGAATTCCTTCCCTCAGGATAGCATGATCATCAACGAGTAATATGCGTATTTTATCCATCAGAAAATATTTCAGATATCCTCGTTGGAGGATATACCATTAAGGTTGTATCTTACCCAAAGCCAGAGAATATGTTAATTTTGCCCTTCAATCTGCCCGATTTGCTCTTGAAAGCCCAGCAATCCCAATTGAATTAGTCCAGAAATTTGGTAATGACAGATCATAACAGGGTGGAGTATTTGAAAAAGTATATCATAAACAAAAAAGGGTTACCTGGTGCGGTAACCCTGTAAGGATCTCCAACTCGTTTAGATGTGGATCGCATGTCCTTCCGTCCCATGGGCTGCTTCCATAAGGACTTCACTCAAAGTGGGGTGGGCATGGACATTTCGAGCGATCTCAGCAGTAGTAAGTTCCATCATCTGCGCAATCGTTAATTCTGGCAACAACTCGGTCACTTCAGGACCAATCATGTGGGCACCTAAAATCTCACCATATCTGGCATCGGTAATGATTTTCACCCAACCAGTGTAATCCCCCAATCCAAGCGCTTTTCCATTCGCCTGGAATGGGAATCTACCCACTTTTATTTCCAATCCACGTTCTATTGCCTGCCTTTCAGTTAGTCCAAAAGAAGCAACCTGAGGCTGGCAGTAAGTGGCATGTGGCATCATTTCGTAATTGAGCTGAATAGTTTCAACTCCTGCTATATTCTCAGCGCACACAATCCCTTGGGCTGAACCAACGTGGGCAAGCATGAGCTTGGCAGTCACATCACCAATTGCCCAAATCCCTGGTACATTGGTTCCCATACGCTCATCAATCTCTACGGG
>Ga0315276_10001425_pt1 | contig 21467 bp, 14 predicted proteins | sample YL17G05_0_MG_FD_204542 | JGI IMG/M metagenome (GOLD analysis project Ga0315276, IMG submission 204542) | Sediment microbial communities from Yellowstone Lake, YNP, Wyoming, USA - YL17G05_0 | ecosystem: Environmental > Aquatic > Freshwater > Lake > Sediment | place: USA: Wyoming | collected... | reverse complement strand
ATCCCCGATCAACTCAAGGGAATCTTCAAAGCGGTGCACGGTGACTTGTTCACAGTCAAGTTCTGGCAACTAATGCAGGCAAGAGTGCGCCGCGGCGAGCTGTTTGATATCACTCCTTACGACCGCCGGAGAAGGTTCACCCACCACCACTATTCAGGCTGATCTTCGCCGGCAATCGATAGGTATCACCCGCCCACTTCCAAGGACGTTCGGCGCGAAAATATGATTTAACCGTCTATCCTACAACGATATAAATCGACAGGTCGCGACGGTCTCGATTCGTTCGGGAACCCGGCAGTCGTCCCTCTCAAATATCTCAGCCAAAACACGCAGATTATAGTTTACATTTCTGTAAACTTTTCATAGATTGGACGATTATAAAGATGTAGTAAGCTCTAGCGAGACAAACGATGCGAATATCAGCAGTTGAAGAATACGGATTGCGGTGCCTGCTGGCTCTTGCCCGGCAAGGCACGGAAAATCAATTGTCTATCTCTGAAATCGCAGAGGTGGAAGGGTTGTCCGTTCCCTATGCTTCAAAGCTGCTGGCCATACTTCGGCGTGCCGGTCTCGTGACGGCCGAACGAGGCCGTGGCGGTGGGTTCAGCATCGCGACCGATCCGGCCAACATCAATCTGTATGAGGCCTTGACGGCCCTTGGTGGACCGATGATTGATCCGAAGCACTGCAGCCGCTTCGCCGGTCAAAAGGACCAATGTGTGCACACGGAAAGATGTAGCATCCACGATGTTCTCGGCGGCCTTGCCGGCTATGTACAGTCGTTCCTCTCCAGAACAACGCTCAGCGATCTCATCACTGCCGATAGCAGCGGATTGCTCGTTCGGACCGGCGGCCACATAGAGATTGCGGCGACAGCGCTTGAACAGGAGTTGGAGTCGCGAGGCGAGCGAACCATAGAATAGATGATAGAAAGTCTGGGATTGGCGAAAGGGCTATTGAAGCATGTCGAATAGAAAACCGATTCTCGAATTCAGGAATGTCCATGTCGAAGTGGAAGATAAAGAGGTCGTGCGCGGCGTCTCCCTCACCATTCGATCCGGCGAGACTCACGCGATCATGGGACCGAATGGTTCCGGCAAGTCCTCGCTCTCGAACGCGCTCATGGGACATCCAGCATATCAGATTACTCGCGGCGAAGTGCAGTTGGAGGGCAATGATATATTGACGATGTCGGCCGACGAACGCTCGCGCGCTGGACTTTTTCTGGCTTTCCAGTACCCGCTCGCCATACCGGGTGTGACGGTTGCCAATTTCCTTCGGTCGGCACTTCAGGCACATCGCGGCAAGGACGCCGACATGGCTGACTTCCGCAAACTTCTTAAGGGGAAGATGGCTGAGTTAGAGATCGACGAGGTCTTTGCCTCCCGCTACCTCAATGACGGCTTCTCCGGCGGCGAGAAGAAGCGGATTGAAATTCTCCAGATGTCGGTCCTTAACCCTCGCATGGCGATTTTGGACGAAACCGACTCCGGACTCGATATCGATGCCCTTAAGAGGGTCGCCGAGGGGATCAATCGTTTTCACAATACCGAGAATGCCGTTCTGATGGTGACCCACTACCAGCGATTGCTCGATTATGTGAAACCGGATTTTGTGCATGTCATGATGGCCGGGCAGATAGTAACGTCGGGCGGTCCCGAACTGGCGCTCAAGCTGGAAGATCAAGGGTACGACTGGCTTGAGAAGGAGCCGGCACAGAGTGCAGGAGCATAACAGATGTCCGACCAGATAGAACAGCAAAAGCAGGAATTGTCGGAACTTGGCAACGATTACGCCACCAAGTACGGCTTTCGCGATCCCGTAGACTACTTCCACAAAGGAGCCAAGGGGCTAAATCATGAGGTGGTCGAGATGATCTCGCGAATGAAGAAGGAGCCGAAGTGGATGAATGACATTCGCCATCTGGCTCTCGACACGTTTTATGCCAAACCAATGCCGGGATGGGGCAACACCCAACTCCTCGGCGAAATTGATTTCGAAAACATCTTCTACTTCATGAAGCCGATCGAATCGCAACAGAAAAACTGGGACGACGTCCCGGAGTATATCCGCAAGACATTTGACCGGCTCGGCATTCCAGAAGCGGAGAGAACGTTCTTGGGCGGCGTTTCAGCGCAGTACGAATCCGAGGTTGTCTATCACTCGATGCGGGACGACCTGAAAAAGCAGGGCGTGATCTTTCTCGACATGGACAGCGGTCTTCGGGAACATCCGGAAATCGTCCAGAAATACTTCGGCTCGGTAATTCCGCCCACCGACAACAAGTTTGCCGCGCTCAACACGTCGGTCTGGTCCGGTGGCTCATTTATATATGTCCCCGAAGGACTGAATGTAACCGTTCCGCTGCAGGCGTATTTCCGAATCAATGCCGAAAACATGGGACAGTTCGAGCGGACACTGATCATTGCCGACAAAGGCTCCCGCGTACATTATATTGAGGGTTGCACGGCGCCGGTCTATTCGACCGACTCACTGCACTCGGCTGTAGTTGAGCTAATCGCGATGGAAGGGGCTTACATTCGATACACCACTATTCAAAACTGGTCGCGAAATATCTACAATCTCGTGACCAAGCGCGCCACTGCCCACAAGAATGCGACTGTCGAGTGGGTAGACGGCAATATCGGCTCGCGCTTGACTATGAAATACCCGTGTATTCAACTGGTCGGCGAGGGAGCCAGGGGCGAAATTCTTACGGTGGCGTTTGCCGGAGTCGATCAGCATCAGGATGCCGGTGCTAAGGTGATTCACGTTGCTCCGAATACCTCGTCACGCATCACCTCTAAGTCAATCTCAAAAGACAACGGCCGTGCCTCCTATCGCGGCCTGGTCAAAATTCACAAACAGGCCGTGAACTCCCGGGTATCTGTTGAATGCGACGCCCTTTTGATAGGCAAAGAAGCGCGCAGCGACACGTACCCTACGATGGAGATTGATGCCAGTAATGTCCGGGTCGAACATGAAGCGCGCGTCTCGAAAGTAGCCGAGGAGCAGCTCTTTTACCTGACCAGTCGCGGCTTGACTGAGGATGACGCCCGGCTGCTGATCGTAAACGGATTCATGGAACCATTCACCAAAGAACTGCCGCTGGAATATGCAGTCGAATTGAATCGGCTGATCCAGCTTGAAATGGAAGGTTCCATAGGATGACACCGATGGATTCGACTGATTATTCAATACCGGAACTCGCTGCGGAACTCGAACGGGGACCCAAGTGGCTTCGGGATCGGAGGAAACTCTCGCGGGACGCATTCAACCGAACACCCGTTCCCCAGCGCGGGCTGCACCTCTGGCGCTACACCGACCCGATGCGGTTTCTCTTTGACCGCCGGAGCGTCAATGATTCGACGTTCACGCGCGACGATTCTATCCAGCATATTGGGCCGAAGCATCTGCGCGAAGGTCATATTGCGGCGTTTGTCACCGATTTGGCCGGAAGAGATATTCAGATTCACTCGACCGAAAAGCTCGACGCGCAGAGTGTTATCGTCTCAACTCTTTCCGAAGCGGTCGAGAAGCATCGCGCTCTCGTCGAGCTGTACCTGTATCAACTAATCAACCAGCAGACCGGTAAGTTCGAGGCCATGAATGGCGCTCTTTGGAACGACGGCATCTTTGTGTATGTGCCGAACAACACCGTCGTCGAGCAGCCGATTCACTTGTTACGAGAAGCCGGTCAGGCGCATTCGGCACAGTTCCCGCGCCTGCTGGTTGTGGCCGGCAAGAATGCCGAATTGACCGTGGTCGATGAATACGCCGGCGGTTCCGCTCGCGCTGAAGACGGCATCACCTACTCAAATGGTGCGGTCGAGATCTTCGGCCTTCAGGACAGCCGCGTCCGATATGTTTCGGTGCAGCGACAGGCGCCGGGCGTGCAGTCATATCTGACTCATCGCGCCAGAATCGAGCGAGGCGCTACCATGATGACAATTCCACTCGCATTCGGTGCGGCGATCTCCAAGCAGAACTTCGGCGTGATCATGAACGGCCCCTCGGCCGAGAGCAAGATATATGGCGTGTTGTTCGGAACCGACCATCAGCAATTTGACAATCATACGCTGCATCACCATGCTCATGGTCATACGACTTCGAACATCAACTTCAAAGTAGTGCTGGGAGACAAGGCGACTTCGGCCTACACCGGCTTGATTCGCATTGACCACAATGCGCAGGTCTGCGAAGCGTATCAGGAAAATCGCAATCTACTTCTCAACCCGGGTACAAGAGCAGAATCGATTCCAGAACTCGAGATTCTGAACGAGGAAGTTATCTGTACTCACGGCGCTACCGTTGGGCCGATCGATCCGATGGAATTGTTCTATTTGAACAGCCGGGGCATCCCGAAACGAGAAGCTGTGCAGATGGCGGTATCCGGATTTGTGGCTTCGACTCTCAAGCTGGTGCCGGAGGACCTTCGTGAGCGGATTACGCAAATAGTCGAACAGCGATTGGAGGCCATCTAAGACATGAGTCGATTCGTCCGGGCAGCTGCGGCTATTGACATTCCGGAGGGGACAATGAAGACGTTCGAGTTGGAGCACACTCGCTTCGTTATTGCGCACACTGCGGAGGGATTCTTTGCGGTGGCTGACGAATGCTCTCATGATTCCGGGCCGATCGGCCGCGGTCATTTATTGGGGTCCGAAGTAGTCTGCCCGCGGCACGGTGCGCGATTCGACCTGAAGACCGGCACACCTACTGCCCCGCCCGCGATTGTGCCGATTGATAGCTATCGCGTGAAACTCGAGAACGGCGATCTGTTCGTTTGCTTGGACTGACTGGAAGCCTGGAGTTGAAATATGTCTGCGGACGCTGTAAATAAAGCCGGACGGCCCATCGCTCTGGAGCCGTTTGATACTCAACGGATAATTGCGGATTTCCCGATCTTGCAGGAGCAGATAAACGGGCATCGTCTCGTCTACCTCGATAACGCCGCCACCACACAGAAGCCGCGCGCGGTTATCAACGCTTTAATCGAGCACTATCGCAGAAACAACGCGAATGTTCATCGTGGTCTGCACACACTGGCGGAACGTTCGACCGAAGGGTTCGAGAAGACTCGCGCTCACATCGCGCGCTTTATCAATGTCCCGGACACAGGCGAAGTGATTCTTACTAAGGGAGCAACTGAATCCATCAACCTAATCGCCTATGGCTGGGGCGAGCAAAACATCAGGTCCGGTGACGAAATCGTTCTCACTGAAATGGAGCACCACGCCAATTTCGTTCCGTGGTTCATGCTGGCGCAGCGAAAAGGGGCGGTAATCAAAAGAATTCCGATAACAGTCTGCGGACATCTGGACCTCAGCGACATTGACCGAATTATTACGCCAAGGACAAAGCTCCTGGCTATATGTCATGCTTCAAATGTGCTTGGCACAATCAACCCGGTTGCCCAACTGGCGCAGCGCGCACGTGAAATGGGCGCGGTAGTCGTTGCTGACGGGGCGCAGGCAGCGCCGCACATGACAGTTAACCTCCAGAAACTCGGTGTCGACTTCTATGCCTTCTCCGCTCACAAAATGCTTGGCCCGACCGGCGTGGGCGTCCTGTGGGGGCGACGCGATCTGCTGGAACACATGGCTCCGTTCAACTTCGGTGGCGAAATGATTAGGGAAGTCCGTTACGAACGAATCACTTTCAACGATCTCCCCTGGAAATTTGAGGCCGGCACGCCGAATATCGCCGATGTCGTCGCGTTCGACGAAGCGCTGTCCTATCTGGAGGAAATTGGGATGGACCGCATTCGGGCGCACGAGATGTCGCTGACCAAATACGCCCTTGAACGACTCTCTGAAATCAGGGGCATAGAGATTCAGGGGCCGCAGGATATCGAATCCCGCGGCGCCGCCATTTCGTTCACCGATCCGAATATTCATCCCCACGATATCAGCACGTTTCTCGATTCGCGCGGCATTGCCATCCGCGCGGGACATCACTGTGCTCAGCCGCTCATGCGGACGCTCGGCAAAGTTGCCACTGCGCGGGCCTCACTGTATATTTACAACACTGAATTGGATATCGACGTCCTTTACAATGCGCTGGTTGAAATGAGAAAGTACTTTGGCGTATGAGTTCCAACCTGGATGACATGTACCGCGAGATAATTCTGGACCATTATCGGTCCCCTCGCGGCAAGAAGCAGGTCGGTAAGATCGATATCTCCTCCGACGGTCAAAATCCGTCTTGCGGCGACGAGTTGTCGCTGCAGGTGGAAATGGATCACGACGTGCTCAAGGATGTTCATGTCAGTTGTCGAGGCTGCGCGATATCGGTGGCCTCGGCATCAATGTTGGCCGAGACGATTAAGGGGAAGTCGTTCGAAGAGGTCAAGAAGCTTGCTGAAATCGTGAAGAAAATGCTCAAGGGGGAACCAACCGAACTGCCGGCTGATCTCGGCGATATTGAGGCGCTACAGGGCGTGCGGCAGTTCCCGGTACGGATCAAGTGCGCCCTGTTGGCATGGGTGACTCTCGTTGAAGGTCTCAAGTCGTACGAAAATGGCCACGCTGATGAGCCGCCGACTGTGTCGACCGAATCCTCCGATGACTCTTCCACTACGTAAACGAGTATGGCCATCCCAACCAAAGAACAGATCATTGAGGCGCTGAAGCCGATACATGACCCGGAAATTCGAATTGGGATTGTTGACCTTGGGTTGGTATACGACGTCACGATATCTGATGATGGTGTTGTCCGCGTCAAGATGACACTGACAACTCCCGCCTGCCCTTACGGCGAAATGCTCCTTTCCATGGTGCATCGAGAGGTAGAGCAGCTTGAAGGGGTCACCAAAGTCGAAGTCGTCCTGGTATGGGACCCTCCATGGGATCCCAAAGAAATGTGCTCGGATTTCGCGAAAGATGCTTTGGGAATCTGGTGAATTCTCGTCCCGCCGCCGAATGGCTGCCGTTCTTGAGGCACGGTGATTTGCAACCTCGACATCAATCGCAGCGTAATTGAGTTTCAGCCCGCTCTGTTCGAGCGGGCTTCTTTCCTCCTCTCGGAACCACTTCGCCATTGCCTTCGTTTCAATAATTGATTATATTGCCGTCGTCCTTCCTCACGGACGCTATGTACACACTGGAACTAGTAACATCGAGGAGCATCGCAGCATGTCGCACACTCACACCAGAATGACCTTGTTTGTGGCCGCCTGTTTGGCCTGCATCCTGGCGTCGGTATCGTTTGCCGCACGCAAAGACGTCACAATCACAAGCCGTGTTGACAATGTCATCATCGACAACGAGCGAGGCACATCGGAAGTCGTTGCCGGCGAGTTCAAGCTGGCAGTGCCGACCGATTACGCCGTGGCCGCAGTGGACCTCATCAGTTCTCGGCCGGACCTTTTCAACCTGCGCGATGCCAAAAACGAACTCAAGGTGCTGCGTCAGGAAACGGATAGACTCGGCGACACGCACGTCCGGCTCGATCAGGTGTATCAGGGCCTCAAAGTGTGGGGTTGTCAGAAGGTCGTCCACTTTCGCGATGCTTCAACCATATACATGGTGGCCGGGCAGACCATCCCGACCCCAAGCATCAGCACCACCCCCAAAATTCCATCTTCTGCTGCTGAAGCAACGGCAGTAAGCGCCGTCAAATCGGCCATCGGTATAGAACCGGTTAAGACCCACCCGGAATTGGTGATTTATCCGGACGGCAATACGAGTCGGCTCGTCTGGCAAGTCGTGGTAGCCGGCGAGCACAGTCCACTGATCAAGTGGCAAGTGTTCGTCGACGCCGTTACCGGGGCAGTTATTCATCAGTATAACGATGTTAAAGAGGATGGTCCCACCGTGTCGACCGGCATAGGCGTTGGTCACAAAGCTTGCACGTTGCAGACCTATCAAATCGGCCTGGATTACGAAATGATCGACGCCACCCGTCCGATGTATGTTCCGCCAATCGGCAATCTGCAGGGTGTAATTGTCACCTATGATATGCGCAATGGTCAGATTTACCTTGATCCGGACCGCGACAATGTCTTCGACGATGATTCGGCTATGCAGGCGGCGGTCTCCGCCCAGACGTTCGGGAGTGCCACGTACAAGTACTTCTCAGATGCATTTGGCCGCAACAGTTACGACAATGCAGGCGGCGGTTTGACCATGAATGTGCACTATGGCACGAATGTGAACAACGCCTATGGCGGCGGCGGAACAATCACGTATGGTGACGGCGACGGCGTGAACTATCTGCCGTTCTCGGGCGACCTTGACGTCGTCGCGCATGAGTTCACCCACAGCGTGACCGACTTCACCGCCAATCTGATTTATGAGTTCCAGTCCGGAGCGCTGAATGAATCGTACTCTGATTTCTTCGGCAAAATGGTCGACAGCAACAACTGGTTGCTCGGAGACGACATTCGTCTTACCACGCCCGGGTTCTTGCGAAGTATGCAGGACCCGCACCAGGGGCCAAACCCATCTCGATATCCCTTTGGTTATCAACCGGCTAAAATGAGTGAGTGGGTTACGTTACCGGCCAGCAACGACGGCGGCGGTGTCCATACGAATTCCGGGGTTCCGAACAAAGCCGGCTACCTCGTGGCAAATGTTATAGGCCGCCCTAAGGCCGGCCAGATATGGTATCGTACGCTGTCGGTCTACTTGACACCAAGTTCTGACATGAATTACTGGAGTTCTATGACTCTGCAATCGGCAAAGGATCTGTTTGGTGATCTAAGCCCGGAGGTCATGGCGGTCGCCAATGCCCTTGACTCAATCGGCTTTTCTCTGGTTCTTGCCACTCCGACTGCCATTGTCCCGATGAACGCCAGGCTTGGTGCTGTTTCCGACACCACCCTGAAGATCAGCAGCTATCGCACCGAAACGGTCACGATTCAGACCATTACCAGCGCCCGAGGGAAACTGAGTATCGCCGGTACTGTGCCGCAGGCGCTGCCTACCGGCGCCACGGCCACCTTCACCGTGTCGTTTGATGCTACATCCGGCTATTCTCTCTGCGATATCGGGGCAATACGCGACACTATTATTGTAACGACGTCGTCCGTTGCACAGCCCACGATAAGAGTCCCCGTCGAGATCGATCTTGGCTACATCTTGGCACCATACGCGACAAGGTCCTTCAGCAATGCCTGCCTGACGGCTAACGTGTCGAACCTGCCGGGATTTGACGGCTTCACTCGCAACGGCTTCGATGCCCTCGCAAAGGCTACATTATTGGTGGGTCTTGCTGACACGCTCGTCTATCAGGATTTCTACGCAGTCCCCAACTACGCTATAGTCGACAGCATCGTCACCACCACGATGGGTAATGGCGATATTACGAAGGCCGTGAGGATCTCTTCGTCTGACGGAGCGGTGAAGGGAACGATTACTTATCAATATGAGCCGACCAATGTACCCGGATGTGGCTATATGGTCGCCGACTACAAGCTCTATAACACGTGTCCGACTCCAATAACCATCCTCTCGGGCTTACTCGCCGATTTCGATCTGCCTGCTTCAGCGCAGACCAACTATGCGGATTTTGACTCCGGCAGAAAGCTCGTCTACGTTCGCGACAACGGCAACACAGTGGCCTGCGCGCTGGCGTTCTTGAAAGGGACGCCGCGCAATCTGCGGTCCATCAACAACCCAGCTATTATCTGGGACGGATTTACCCCTATCGAAGCCTACTATGAGATGGACGCCACTACCAACAGCTCGGGCAATTCGCCGGATGACTGGTCGGCGTTGCTGACATTTGGAAAGAAGACACTCGCCGTCGGCGACACAGTCGACTACCGGACCGCCCTGCTGTACTCCACCAGCGGAACTTCCGGATTCGATGCTATTCTAACACAAATCAATCCGGTGTCCTGTTGTGTCGGCACTACCGGTAACGTGAATATGACCGGCATTGTCGATTTGGCTGATCTAAGTGCCTTAGTCAGTTACCTAACGGGCGGCGGATACGTGCTATCTTGCCAACCGGAGGCAAACGTGAATAGTGCCGGCATTGTCGATTTGGCCGACCTTAGTGCTTTGGTGAGCTACTTGACAGGCGGCGGATACGTGCTGCCTAACTGCATGTAGTATATCGACTTTCCTTCGGTCTCGGATTTGGTGCAGTGGTATCCCCACTGCGCCTCTTCGTTTCCTCATGGGTAGTAGTCACGTACTGTCTAGCTTCCTGCGGAAGATGGAACCGGACCAATCCCTCGGCGCGACACTGGGCACCCATCTGGAGTCGAACTTCCGGTTCCCCAAGATTTCTTGCACAGAAAGGCCATGATTGTACATCACATAGATGATGCAGTAACCTCCGGCACAAGCATATCATCCGAGCAGGAGGTTCAGTTTCAGTCTGTTGCAGAACGTCTTGTTCCCCAATGAGGGCTCGAAAGAATGATGCAGAAAAGCCGTATGGCCGTGGACTAAATTGACTTTAGCCGTGTCCTCTTGATTGGGAATCAATGTGTGGCGACAAATGAGTGCGCGAGAACGTTCAACCTCAGGAGGCTAACGACATGAAGCAAAGATTACTGTTCACCGCTTTGAGTGCCGCTTCACTACTTCTTGTCTTGGTTGCCGATCTTGCGGCTGCTGTCTCCGCGACTCGTCAGCAACAAATCGAACGGGTCTCGGTCGATCCCAAATCAGGAACTGCTTCCGTCGTAGAGTGCAATTTCCAGATGGCAGCATCACAAACACCCAGACAGGTGGCTCTGGACCTCATCACGTCTCGACCCGACCTGTTCCAGCTCAGCGAACCGTCCGCCGAACTCCAAGCGACGGCAGAAGAATCCGATAAGTTGGGTTATACACACATCAGGTTTGACCAAGTCTACCAGGGTTTGCCGGTCTGGGGATGCCGGACCGTAGCCCACTTCCGAGATGCAAACACCCTTTACCTTTTGGCCGGCCAAACGGTTCCTACACCGACGGTCTCGACAAGTCCCGCGATATCTAGTGAGCAAGCGAAGGCAACTGCCTTGGCGTCCTTTGCCGGTCAGATCGATCCAAGTCAGGTCGAGCTATCATCAGAACTGCTCATATACCCGGACAGCAGTACAAGCCATCTCGCGTGGATGGTTCTCGTGAATGGCGTGCACCGGCAGCCAGTGCGCTGGCGGGTATTCGTCGACGCTCACAGCGGCGAGATGCTTCTGAAGTATAATGATCTCCACGACGATGGTCCGGCGGTCGGCACCGGTATCGGGGTTGGTCACGTCCAGTGTACTCTCCAGACCTATAACCGGGGGGCAGCGTACCTGTTGTTCGATGCCTCTCGGCCTATGTATGTTCCGCCGCCTGCGGAGCAGGGATATATTGTCACCCTTGACTACGGGTCGGACCACATCATCGCAGACCCCGACGCAGACAACGTCTTTGATGACGACTCTTCTTTGCAGGCAGCGGTGTCGGCTCATTACTACGCCGGGGAGACTTACCGCTACTACAATGAGGTTCTCGGACGCAATAGCTGGGATGACGGCGGCTCTTTCTTTACATGCTATGTCCATTATGGGAGTAACTACAACAACGCTTTTGGCGGTGACGGTACTGTGGTCTTCGGCGATGGGGATGGGACGACGTTTCGTCCTTTCTCCGGTTCGCTCGATGTTACTGCTCACGAGTTCACCCACAGTGTAATAGACGCGGAAGGCGGCCTCATTTACACTTTTCAATCAGGCGCCCTCAACGAATCATACGCCGATTTCATGGCTGCCATGGTGGACAGCGCTAACTGGCTATTGGCTGAACAGATTGTGCTCGCTGCGCCGGGGTTCCTAAGGAATCTCCAAGACCCTCATCAGGGGCTCGACCCTGACATGTTTCCCTTCGGTTACCAGCCGGCGCACATGAGCGAGTACGTAGATACGTCGATCGCCTTCGACAACGGCGGGGTACACGTTAACTCCGGCATACCCAACAAGGTCGGCTATTTGACCGCTGCGGCCATCGGCCGGTACCAGGCCTCCCGAATCTGGTACCGAACCCTCACGACCTACCTTACCCCAAAATCCGATTTCCTGTTTTGGGCGAAAATGACAATTCAGGCTGCGCGCGACCTCTTCGGATTTCCAAGTCCGGAAGTAGCCGCTGTCTCCGCCGCCATGGAGGCAGTTGGTTTTGGGCCGCTGTGGGTCTCGCCGCCGAAAATCATGTCCCTGGCAGTCAAGTTCGGCGAAGCCGCCGATACAGCCGTGACCGTTACCAATTGGTTCTCCGAACCAGTGACCATAACCGCCGTGAGTTCCAAGTCCGGCAGTTTTGACATCACGGGCTCGATACCGACAACGTTGGCGCACGGTCAATCAGCTCAATATCGCATATCGTTTGATGCGACTTCGCGAACGGAATGCGATCTGGGATCGCTGGCTGATACAATCGTATTTGCGACGACGGCGGCGGTTACTCCGCTGGTTGCTTTCCCGGTCACAGTCGATATCGGCCTTGTCGGGAGCCCATTGTCACGCATGCAGTTTGCTACCTCCTGCTTGGCGGTGGGTGCATTCAACGTTCCGGGACTGGATTCGTTCCAGCACAAATACTCAGGGACGTATCCACGTACTTTGAATAAGTCATCTTTGTTATTGGGGTGGGTCGAGGGCAGCGACACTGTCGTTTATATGGATCCGCTATACGACATAGACAGTACCCAAGTCTGCTTCCTCCGGCGTTACACGGCGATCGACACCGTCGCGACCGCTATCCTTCCAAACGGGAACATCACAAAGAGCTTCAGGTTTGCCACCGACGATGGCCACTTTCAGGGCCGAGTCAGTTACCAGTTCGAGCCGACCGGCACTGCCGGGTGCGCGTACATCACCGCGGACTATGCAATCTGGCGTAACCCATGTGACAGCGGCGCTCCCAATCAGGTTCTGACCGGTCTCTTCGCCGATTTCGACGTCCAGGCTAAGAATCCGACCAGAGCCGCGTATGATTTTTCACGGTCTTTGGTCTGGGTCATGGATCAGGGGTGGACCAACGCATGTGCGCTGGCTTCCCTCTCGGGCACGGCGAGGAATCTGAGGAATTTTGACATGGTCTATTTCTTCATAGACGGATTCTATTCAGGAGAGGCATATCAGGAACTGGCGGAGACCACATGCTTGCTCCCGGATTTTTCCGATAGAGACTGGGCCACGCTGCTGACATTTGGCAGCGACACATTGGGGATTAGTGATACAGCGCATTACCGTGCAGCAATCCTCCAGTCGATAAACGGTCCCGATGGGCTATACCCGATTCTCGACCGGATCAGCCCGGCGCTCTGCCACTGTGTCGGTGTAACCGGAAACGTGAATATGACGGGGATTGTCGATTTGAGCGATCTGAGCGCCTTAGTCAGCTATCTCACTGGCGGGGGATATGTCCTGCCGTGTATAGACGAGGCGAACATCAATAACACTGGAATTGTCGATTTGATGGACCTCAGCGCGCTTGTCAGCTACCTCACTGGGGGCGGGTACATGCTGCCGGATTGCGCACACTAGTGTCGGATGATCATGGAAAGTCGAGGGCGTCGAGCTTCTGCCCGACGCCTTTTCCATTTGCCCACCTACGGTTGTTCATGGCTTGCAGTTGCGGCACGGGCTAAGCCCCTCGGCCAAACCCTCTTCCCGCGTGGCGAATTTCCGAAAATGCCCCGGCTTGAGATTGGCGACCGATTCGCACGACGGCCGGTGCAGACGAAACGATCTCTCCGTCGCAACATAGTACAGTTCCGGCGAACGCTGAATCGACCACAGCCCGGCATGACGGGCCATCGCCTCTTTCTGCGCCTGCAGCATTCGTTTGACTTCAGGCCTCTGCATATCAGTGTCTTCAAACAGATACAAATACGCCATGCCGCTGTCGACAATCACCTTGTTCACCAGCAGGGTGTCGTCGACATAAAGATACCCCAAGAGCCGTCCGTAGCGGTCTCGTCGGTTGCGTGCATACTCTATCCGCCCGGCTTTCCCTTGCGCAATAGCCGCGAGAAGATACATGGCTTCATCATGCAACTTCTCCCCCTTCTCCGGTGTATCGATAGACAGCAATCGCAACCGGTCCCCACCCAGCAGTTCGATCGTGTCGCCATCGATCACCCGTTTCACGGTAAATCGATCCCCCGGCTTCTTCTCCGGACCGATTCGCTCAACCAATCGATACGATACGACCACAGCCGCGAGCACGACTATAATGAGGAAACTCCAAAGTCGCCTCCTCCGTTTCGGTCGCCTACGCCACAATGCCATCCACCCTCACTTCCGACCATCCGCCGCCGGTCGGCACGATTTCGATTAGTGTCTCCACCCGGTTCTTCAACTCTTCAATATGCGTGATTGCTATGATCTGTGGGAATCGCGGTTTCAGGGCTGCCAATCCCTGGTAAATCAACTCCCGCCTGTTTTCATCCTGCGATCCGAAAACTTCATCCAGAATCACCAGCGATCGCTCCAGCCCGGCCGACTCAGCCAGCGCCAACGAGACCGCCAACCTCAGACAGAGATTGGCCAGATCACTCTCGCCGCCGGAAAAACGTTCGATGCCAAAAGCCTGTCCATTGTCGTAGATGCTGATAGTATAGTCCTCATCCAACTCCATTGATGTATATCGGCCGGCGGTCATATCGTCCAGCAATTGACTCCCAATCTCCGCCAGTCTCGGTCTGATACCGGCGACAAGGCTGCGGCGAAGGTCCCCGAACAGCCGCACTAAGCGATCGGTGCGGGACCGGCGGTCGCGCACTGTCTTCAAGTCGTCAATCAGTTCTCGCAATGCGGTCAGGCGCTGCTCCGTTGATGTCACTTCTCTTGTCAGCAGCTCCTTCACATGGACTGCCTCAATATGCCTATCATGGGCTGTCTGAGCCGCTGTGACCGCTCGCTGGAGTTCCGTTTTGGAATCTATGAATGATCGAGGATCGAACGCAATCGAAGCCCGTCGTTTCTCCAACTCCTCAATTCGAGCACCGGCCGTAAGAACCTCATTGGTCAGTTTCTTAAGCGATTCTTCTACGACCGGCAATCTCTTGAGTTGGCCATCGGCATCAGCGATGCTGCGATCAGCTGTTTCGAGCTCTATCAGTCGGGCCGACATCTCCTCCCATCGCGTCTCGTCGTATGCAACTTCACCTGTATCTACCATCTGCCGCTTTAGCGAAGCTGTCCGATCGGCGAGTATCGTTCGCCGCGATTCCGTCTGCCTTCGCTCCGATTCGGCCAATTCAAGCGCCTGCTGCAATGTCCGCGTTTGTTCAAGAGTCGTCTCAAGGCTGCGGACTTTCTCTTTGAGCGCTGCGCCCGATTGGGCAGTCTGGCGCTGCTTCCCTTCGAGTTTGCCCGCCACTGCCTCAGCCTGTCGAAGCTCTTCTTTGAGATGCCTGCTGATCTGTTCCAGATCCGTGCCGTAAGGTCGGAGACAGCGACTGCACACTGCCTCGCCTCCCAGGCTCGCGATCTGGGCCAAATTGTTTCTGATCTTCTGCGCTTCCTGGTCCGCCTGCTTCTTCTGCTCCGACACTTGCTGGTACAGCTCTCTCTCGCGCTCCAGCTCACTTCGGGCAGCCTCTATGTCTTGCCGGCTCAGGATTGGAGTTGCGGCGATCGAACTTCTGATATCCGCAAGCCTGACGGCCAGCTTCTTGATCGTATCCTCAACTGCCAACCACTCATGTTGCGCGGATTCCAGTTCCTGTGCGATTCGAGTCCGGGCAGCAACCGATTCTTTCGATTTCTCCATCTTCCTGATCTCTGCCCGCAGCGGCTCCAGATTTCCAAGAAGTGGCCGTCTTTCTTCGGTCTTCAACCGGAGTTGCTTCAAGCTCTCTTCTTCGGTGGTCAGTTGTTCCAAACGCTCAGACAAATGGCCGCGTTCGGTCCGTACTATCTCAAGCTGAGTTTCTATCTGGGAGCACGAGGCGCTCCTGCCCTCATGCTCCGTGTATCGTACCTCGATTTCCCTTAGCTGGCGGGTCGCCGCCTCGCGTGCTCCGGAAGTAACTTGAAGTACCGCCTTCGCCTGGGCCAGCCGCTCCCGAAGCCGGACCAACGTAGCCTCCAGCTCGCCAAACGGAGCGGCTTGTTTTTCAAGGAGCACCATCCGTTCCAGGTCGATTCGCGCATCCGTCTTAGCCCGGTCCATCGCCCGATCCAGCCTGTCGATACCGAGCATCGCGGCCAAGTGCTCCCGGCGCTTGGCCGGTTGCAGTCCGCTGAACGCATCGAGATCGGACTGCCGCGCGAAAACCGAAGTGACATATCCCCGCCAATCCAAACCGAGTAGCCGCTCAATGTACTGTTGGGTCTCCATGCTCCCGACCACTTCCAACGTGCCTCCCCGAAACAGTTCAACCTCCAGCCGCTGACCTGCCCCAACCAGCCGACGAACCACTCGATGCTCCTCCCCCCGTACTTCAAAGACCAGCTGTACTTCGCATGATTCAGCGGGCGACGCAAAGGTCGATTTCACTTCCGAGCGAGCCGAACGCGCTGCCTGCTGACCGTAGAGCGCCCACGAAATCGCCTCCACCAGAGACGACTTCCCCGCTCCGTTCGGCCCGATTATCCCGATCAACGAATCCGGCAATTGAATTGCCGCGTGTCGGATGACCCGGTAATTCGCTATCTCGACCGCGATCAATCTCATGGCCACAACAATCCGGCATTCCTGCGATCAAGTCAAGGCTCAATGCCCTACCGGGTCGTCAAGCCGCTTCAAAGTGATTCCTGTCTCATTTGCTTTCCACGGCTTCGTGCTCCGAACGTGGATTGTTCGTGCTCCAAAGCACAATTCCCCGGTGGCCCACCTTTCAGGGATTGTTTAAAAAAGCACTACTGTCATCGCGAGGAGTGCGAAGCACGACGTGACGATCTCAGTTCTTCTTGTCCTACAACAAACTGAGATTGCTTCGTCGTTCGAATCGAACTCCTCGCAGTGACGGAGCATGGCCTTTTCAACGCGCCGTTCATGGTGGGCCTGGGCCGGGTGGCCCAGCATTCATGCTGGGTTTGACCAAGTCCCGAACCAACCTGCCTCAAACTGCGCTATGGCATTGAAGAATCAGAAGAAAGCTCCCAATTTTGTGTTGACAATCACCGGGAATGCTATACCTTGTATCCGGAACGTGTGCATGCCCGATAGAGTCGGAGAGCCAAATTTGACTCGCAAGGGCAGATTCTTCTTGTAGAACAACGAGTCGTTAATGCTTTGAGCCGCTGGTCGTGGCTGGTTGTGGCATTGCGTCGAGTTTACTCCGTGGCTTCCAATCGAAACGCTTTCGGCCTCGTTAACATCTTGCTCGTTCATGTCCTCGCTTCTATCCACTATTACTGCTCTTTACAACAGTAACGACAACCCTTTAGTGGATTATTTCAGGAGGTGACGATTCGTACGAACCTGAAATGAGCGTTCAGAAGCACGAAAAGTTTTAACACGATTATGAAAATTTGGGAGTATCTCTCAGTACGACAGATCAGAACAGAATGCTCCTGACTCCAAGATAGGAATATAATTGAACTCGAAGACTGATGTTATGATCTCACCATTCCCTAGACATATGGAGATTCGTGGCGGCAGCCGCATGGCCGGCCTAAAGCTGGCTTGGTTGTTGGCCGAACATCAGAAAGCGAGTTTGCTTGTTCCTTTTTTAAGGAGGAATTAAATGTTGAAAAGACTGTTAACCGCGGTACTCGTTTTAGGCCTTATTCTGGCCTTTAGCAGTACAGCATTTACCGATCCAACAAACGTGCCCGGTGGCAAAGACGAGGCTGTCAATCTTCCGGCTTATACCGGCAAGATTCCTAGTCACGCTATGAAGGTGCCGACGCCTTCGATAGTCTTCCGCCACACCGGGCAGCGTATTCTTGAGACTGGCGCTATACCGCCGCGTCCTGCCCCTGCAGGCGTGGACACGGCTGCGTGTTATGAGCCCGAGAACTTCTCAGGCAGTACCCGCTATCGGGTCGAGTTGTTTACCGGCACTATGCCGGACGACACCGACAACTCGCTGTCTGAGATGTTCGAAGTGGTCAATTACCCGAAGTATCACGTGGCAGTCGACAGAATCGACGCGATCATTCGTATCGCGGATCACCGGAGCGCCGGCGGCACGGGTCCCGGCCTCAGAGTTCGCGTGAGAGTCCATGACGACAATATGGGCCTCCCGGGCGCTGTGCTTCGCAGTGAGATCTTTACGATTCCGACTCAGGTTAGCTCTGGAACCTGGTTCACTTTCACGTTCGCTACTCCAGTAGCTATTACCGGTGCTCGCTATCATGTATCCATTGGATACGATCCGGCTCAGGCCGCTGATGGCGACAGGCTCGCTTTGTGGGTTGCGCTAAACGGCCCGCATTACTGCTCGTTCGGCGCCAGTGGTACCTGGATACCGTTGGCGGATTCTTGGTGGGGCACCGACGAAGATCTCGTCTTAGTCCCTCACCAGTGTGAGTACTACGCGAGCTGCTACAACGTCAGGACCCCCCTGGGCACTGGCGCGGGTTATATCCATCCGATGCCTGACAATGTTGGCTGGACCGGTGGCGCTACGGTCAACGGCGTAGGCCAGCGTTTCGTCTCCGGCACTCCCGAGACGCTTACTCAGGTCAGGGTCGCCCATTATAGCCTTCCCGGCTATTACACGGGAACCAGCACCAACGGTCTGGTCGTCCAGATCTGGAAAGATGATGGCACAGGCAGCATCGACAATACTGCTGGTCCCATCTCTACCACGGTTGTTCCCGGCGGCGCCGGTCTGTTCCCGACTACGGGTATCGGCGGCTCCGGCTGGAACTACGTTGATGTGTTTCCCTCGCCAAGGCCTGTATTGACCGGTCCATGGCATGTCACGATGAAGACATCGAGCGACATTCCGACCGACGGCCAGATAATATTCTGGTACTCCAACCCGACGACCAATCCTGGTCCTTCCGGCCTGTCCGTTGGTATGACCGCTCCGTTCTCACCGTACTGGCAGAGATCGTATCTCAATGCGGACTGGGGATTCGACGCTGGAAACAACGTTCGCGTCTATCTTTGCAAAGACGAATTCTCTGTTTGCAGGACAGGCCTGACGTATGACATGGCTGGCTCTTTCACCAGCTTTATGACAATGCAGCCTTGCTTCAATGGCACAGGTGGCTATCGTAAAGCTGTGGGCCAGAGAGTGTCTGCTGGGAAGTTCAACAAGGTGAGCAAGATCCGTTTCCGTCTCATATCGGACGGCACGTTCTGGGAACCGGATGTTTTGAACACGAAGCCTGATGTAAAGGTCCAGATACTTGCCTCAGTGGCAGGTGTTCCTGGAGCTGAAATCTGGTCAACAGTTGTTCCTGGCGCCAGCTTAGGCTCATATCCTGGGTGGACGGAAGTGGTAATCCCCGGAGGCAGCCCTATTATAGTCAACGACTTCTTTGTCGCTTGGACGCCTCTGTTTGTTAACGCAACAGATCAAGTATGGCTGTCACGCGAGCGGGAGAGTGCTAATCCGGCTCACGCGATCAACGGCGGCTACTGGGTCAGACTGTGCCAAGCAATTGCCCCCGGTGGCGATTCGACGTCATGGTTTGCCAATACCGCTGTTGGCGGACTGGCTGACAATGCTTGTATCGAGGCGGATTTCTGCTCAATTCCGCCTGATCGCTGGACTTGCACCACTCCTTCGGACTTCATGACGGCCGGCGCCGACTACGCGCGTGACGGCCACACGAGTGTCCCGTTGAGTGATGCGTACTGCGATCTCTCCTTCAAGTGGAAATACACGGACCCGCTTTACAACGTCGCTACTAACCGTATCAACAACTCCGGTCCGGTGGTGTATGATACGTTCGTAGTCTGCGGCTTTGCCAGCAGGTACCGCTTCCTTAGCTTGAATGACGGCCACGTGATCGGCGAAATCACCGGCCCCGGCGCCCCGTATTATCTGCCGAGTTCGGGTATGAACTGCGTTCCGACCATCGCGATGGTCCCCGTGGGTGGTACTCCGAAGCCGATCATGTATGTCGGCAGCGGCAACTCTTCGGGCTACCGAGTCTTCTCGGCATATGATCTGTCCAGCTGGACAGGCACGGCTCCGACGGCCGTACCGACCCAGTTGTTCTCGATCAATGCGGGCAACTACGGCGCGATGGGCTATACGTTCCCAGCGACTCCGATGCCCCAGCACATTGGTGCAACCAACTATACCACGCCAATCGTGTTGACAATCGGTACTACTCCTATGGTGTTCTTCAACACCAATGATCAGTATGTCTGGGCTGCCAACGCGGCCACAGGTGTAAGGATTTGGGGTCCGATCATTATCGGTGGTCTTACCTACCACGGTATGGCTACTGACGGGACCAACCTCTATATCTCGAACGCCGCCCTTCCGCCGGGATATGATCTCGGTGACATTTCTTGTTGGGATGCGGCTACCGGCGCGGCTAAGTGGAAACTCTCCACTGCGGCAGGTGGCGGTCTCAGAGGTGCAGCCATCGGAGAAGACTTCGTCAACGAGGAATTCGTCGACGGCCTGGCCTACTTTGACAACACGATCTTCGCGGTGAGCAGCTCCAGAGTGCTTGATAATCCGACCGGCAACCCGGGTGGTGTGCTGTATCGGATCAACGCCACTAACGGAGCAGTACTCACCGCCGTGCTGTGCAACCAGTACAGGCAGGATGGCGGTCTCGCTATCCAGTCCCTGCCCATGATCGATGCCAACATGATCGTCCTCGCTGGAGGTTCACGGTGGGTGCCTAACAACAGCGGTCGCCAGCTGTTTGGCTTCAACCGGTTCACCAGCGCGTTGGTCTGGCAGAGCCTTGAAGGTAATGCCACTGACCCGCGTCACTTCAACGACGGTCTGCTGACGTGCGAAACGGGTGAAACCGATCTTGGCTTCATCGCCAATAGTAAAGGTTTCCTCACCTGCTTCAACCCCGTCACCGGCGAAGACATCTTCAGCCGTCGCTTCGCTCGTGCCTCGGGTGGCGCCTCGCTGGCTATGTCCAATGATGGCGACCTTCTGGTGGGTGATCGCAACGGCCAGATTGTCTGCTTGTCAAAGAAGGATATTGGTGGCATCAATGTGCCGAATCGTCCGCGCCTTGAGATTATCAACTATACTCCTCAGGGGAACACCTACGGTCCTCTGAATCAGGTCTTTGTGACGATTCCTGGCGTGTACGCCAATACCGGTTGCGCCCCTCTGACCGGTACGATCAATCTCTTAACGGCCAGCAACGGCTCTCCTCTTACCAGCGTTCCGGCTGGTGCGGCTCAGGCAGCGTCCATAGCCGACCAGTTGACGGAAAACAGCGGCAAGATGATGTCTGTTGCTGAACCGGCTGAGATCTTCGGACCCGATGCAACGGCTGACCAGCGTCCGGCGCTCAACGGCGCCGCTCTCGCGACTCCGCCGTTCTTCAATGTGGGCACCCTGCCGGTTAGCCTCAATCCTGGTCAGGTCGGTGACTTGGTTCTCGACGTGCACCAGAGTCTCGTGTACCGCGGTGAGAACGT
>Ga0315276_10001423_pt1 | contig 21485 bp, 15 predicted proteins | sample YL17G05_0_MG_FD_204542 | JGI IMG/M metagenome (GOLD analysis project Ga0315276, IMG submission 204542) | Sediment microbial communities from Yellowstone Lake, YNP, Wyoming, USA - YL17G05_0 | ecosystem: Environmental > Aquatic > Freshwater > Lake > Sediment | place: USA: Wyoming | collected... | reverse complement strand
TTCAAGTATTATCAATGCTATCGCGGCAATAGCGACGATAATGTTTCTTACTAAATGATTTTTTTGGGGGTTTGTTTGGGTGTCCATATTTCGTATTGTGGCTAGGATTGTGGCTAGGATTGTGGCTAGGATTGTGGCTGGTTTCGTGGTTTAATCCACTATTCTAGCCACTACTCTAGCCACTATTCTGTCCACTATCCTGCCAATTATTAGATATTTAAATTAATCAATTCCGCTTGCGCAATCGCAGGCGGGTTTATGTGATTAAGGTAAGTCTCGGCTTCGATTTTCTGGAATGCGCCGAAAAAGCTTAGAGCAAGAAGCAGGCCCAAAGTCATGGAAAGCGCCTCTTCCATCAGGTTAAAGTTGATATGCCTTACAACCGGTAAATGGTTCCAGATCCTTGAAAAATATTCAAACCTGTCCCTGTGCGGCTCTGCCTTCTTCAGCATTTCAATAAGTTCATACTGGGCGTGTTTTCCCCAGTCTTCCGCATGTTGTTCGACCAATATGTAGCGGATTGTGGCGATGGTTATCAGAGTGACAAAATAAACTGTCAGCGCCACGGCGAAAGTCTGCGAGAACACGTAAACCACGCATGACCCGAGAACCGCAAAAATCAATGCGACAGTTGTTTGCGCCGGGCTGATGTAATCCTCTTTCTGTTTAAAATAAATTTTTATCAGACCGTGCGTGAAATACGCGAGGCCCGCGAACACCGGCAACCAAAAACCGCTTGGCCGTGAGAGTATGCTGAAATCAAAAATGTTCCATGTGCCGTAAAGTGTCTCAGGCGCCCTGGTCATAAGATTAAGTCCCCAGAAAGTGAAGAAAAAAACGATTATCTGGGCGGTAACCATTAAAGCTCCGCGCTGATGGATCTTTTCATTCACATCATAAAGTTTGTAAAGTTCCTCTTCGGTTTTGCTAACCCTCAGTATTCCGCTATTAAAGCGGTCGATAAGTTTTCTATGGAAAATGTGTATCTTTTTTTGTTTAAGCTGTAACCGCGCGCTTGGATAGATGAGCACGAGTTCGACCAAAAGCGCCAAACCGATTATCGAAAGGATTATGCTTTTCCCCATGAAATGCATCAGCGCGTTGAACACGGAAATGAATATTTTAGCAACAACGCCTTTAAAGCCTGTATAAATTATCGGGCTCATCGTTACTCCAGCCAGCGCTGTGTCCGAGGCGCTCTGATGGAGCCCATTAGTTATGCTTCCCTGCTTAAACGCGAGGTAGACGCTGAAGACGAAAATCGCGAGTGTGGTGAGTATTAAACCGAGACGTTTCATGTTTATTTTTTAGAAATTTGTAGCTCAATTTTCCAATATCCAATTTCGAGTTTCGATTTTGTTAAATCTTTATATTATACCAAAAAACAGTCCGACTATCAATGTCTTACCATTGACACAATTTAAATATGTTTTCGTCAAAAAATTGGTCGGATATTATGGGTTTTTCTGAAATCTATGTTGCTGTTTTTCCAATATCCAAAAAACGGATTAACGAGACGTATGTTTTCCAGGCAATATTTAATAATTATTTCATAAATTTAATTCATCACAATAACCATTGTACGGGATTTTCGTTATCCTTCTTTATTTTGTTCAGCCGTAACCTTACGCTTTTTTAGCGGCAAAGGCCGCGACTGTCGTTTTGGCTGTAATGTTGCTTTTAGGTGCTGAGTAGCTGTTCTTACCCATACTTCCTACTTTTTTGAAGCCAAAAAAGTAGGCAAAAAACCTTCCGGGGGCGCACAAAGCAAGCCCATCTTATTGCCCTATATCTTCATTTACATCTTTTAGCGCCCCCGGACCCCCCATTTGGCTTTTTTACTTCCGATGTGCATCCAAGGTGTTTTGTGATGTTTAGGAAACTACGTTTTGGGTGGGTGGTTTAATTCAGTATGTCTGACTAATAACCACAAGCGCTGAAATATAAAATAACAGCAATGACCAAAATTGGATGCACAGAGAGAATAAAAAAGTGCGCTCAGGGGGGACCCGGGGGATAACGGCCGTGAGAAACGACAGGCTGCTTGGCGACAACGATGATTACACGGCTCGTTAGCCCCCAGGCGGGTTTTTTCCGCCCGCTTTTTTCCCCGCTGAAAAAAGCGGGCAACAACGCAATGTATAGCCACAAAGAAACATGAGACATGAATATAGTTAAGCCATCAAGGCGGCGTTAGCCGTAAAAATCGGTTAACTGAAAATCCCGTACAATGGTTATTGTACAAATTTTAATAAAAATGATTTAATAATTCATACCGTACAACTGTTGACAGATTTAAGATTTATGAAGTCTGAATTCTGTTTTATTTAAAAGGAAAAATTATAATATAGCAATAAGATTTATGAGCCGGAAAAATCTATTGGTTTGCAAATAATATATTAATGAAATAAACTAAAATCTATTTTAAATTTTAAAAAATTTTTTATGTCTTGTGGTGCTTTAAAACTTGGCGAGGGAAGATATTTAAACCTCGCTAACAAATCTATCCAGGCTGAAGACTTTGAAAGGGTGGAATATATTTCTGCCAACCAATTACTTACTCAGGGTTTGCGTATTCCTGAATCATTCATTCCTGAAATAAACAGAATAATCGGCAGGTTTCTTGTGGCGATACAAGAGGCAAGTTTTGTCCATCGTGGAATTTTAAGTGTCGTATCACAAACCGATTACACCGATTACTGCGATGAGCCGTATGGTGATGAAACATGTGTATACGGTTCAACGCTTTCAGCAAATACACTTGTGGCCACCATTCGCCAAAATATCGCCAATGCAGTGCGGGATGTCCTCGCGCTTATGCCAGACTTAAATGCCGCGAAATCAATGGAAGAAGGAGAAGATAAAACGCAAAAACCTTTTACCAAAAATGCCACATTGGCCTTTTCCGACGGCGTATCGCACGATGGCGAATTAGGCCGCGCGGAACTTCTGACTGTCGAAGCGCGCAAGCTAATCGACCAGTTCGGTGAAGGCTGCGCAGATGTAATTCACGACTTACTGCGAAAAATCGGCGAAGCCATTTTGTGCAGGGCAGACCTTTCTTACCCATCAATATCGTGTGATGTGACCAGATTATCCCAAGGTCAGAAAACTGATCTACCTGAAGAGGCCAAAAAAGCGCAATATTCAACACTTAATCCCACTGATCTGATTGAAAGGATGAAAAGACAATTGGAATTCTACCCCGCTGGCTTCATATTTAATCTGCCGGATGAAATAAAAGAACGCATTTTGAGCCGTATACCTAAAAAAGAAGCAGAACCGGTACAGGCATCCACGTAAAATAGTGTTATTTTAATACAAGTTTTTAAGGCAAGCCTTCATTGACAGATTTAAAATTTGTGAAGTCTAAATTTTGTTTTGTTTAAAAGAAAAAGTGGATACCATAAAAAACTTGTTACGCAATTTGTTACAAGGTTTGTTACATAAAATGACTGAAAGGCAAGGAAAAAGGCGGCCCCGCCTTTTTAAGGCGGGGAGGAAGGGGCGGTCATGATTTGTTTAGAATGAAGTGTGACATCACATCGTAAATTCAGGACCCCTCCTTCATCCCCTTGCTTTTCACCACGCCACAGGCGGGCAGGCAAGGATGGGCCACCTTCCCCCTAGACTAACCCATTATACCTTACACGTTTTCTCGTAAAGATCCCTTAAAATATTATCAGGGTCTGTTTTGGCTTTTACCTTATCGTAATTATCTTTGTTCCATATCTTCCAGAATTCATCTTCGGTGTAATGGTTTGTGGAGATAAGTGTTTTAAGCGCGTTTAGCTCTGTAAGTTTGTCTTCAAGGATTTTATAATAATCTTTGTCGGTGCGTTTTTTAAGGCCGTAAATCGCGATGTCCAAAAATAGTTCGTCCTTGATGTTATTCATATATTGTGTGTTTACCCACTCATAATCGCGCACGCGCTTATACGGCACATACCAGAGGGGGAAGAAATTCACTTCTTTGGTGTACCACTCCAGGAATTCAGGCATTTTTGAGAAAGGTATGAATGTGTCCACAGTAACGGGTATTTTGCTTGCAGGGATGATTTTATGAAATTTTTCCACAAGCCGTAGGACGTTGGAAGAATTTAAAAACCACCCGAACAAAAGCCTGCCTAAAAACGAACTTGGTGTTACATTCGTTACGCCCTTATCGTAACGGAAAAAATAGTCAGGTATTTTCAGGTAATCTTCTTTACGCGTCTTAGTGCTATTGTAATAAACCCTCATCCAATCGTAATTATGGGTGTAAGGGGCCTTATCGGTAAAATTCCCCAAACTGAGTACCAGTTCAGTCGGCGAATGTATTATGCCATCCATAAAATCAAAATCCTTTTCTGTATAAACTCTCCATGTCTCTTTCAGTAAGTCAGATAAATTGTCGAATTTTTTATAGATCACATGGACATATTTTTTCGCGGGTATCAGTTTAAATGTCAGTTTTGTGATGATTCCTAATGTGCCGAATGTGCCATGCATCATCTGGAAAATAAGGCTGTTTTCATTATCAGGCGTGCATGTCAAAACATCGCCTTTTGCCGTAACTACTTCATATTCCATACACGAGTCATGGAAACCGCCAAATTTATATGACATGGATTCAATAGAACAGCCCGCGACCGCCCCGCCGATTGTGATGGTTTTTAATTCTGGAACCGTTATTGGCACAAGCCCGTGCCTCATTGTTTCTCTGACCAAATCCACAAACGTAACACCTGGTTCCGCGACGCATATTTTTTTATCGCGGTCGATGAGCAGGATTTCATTCAGATCACTGACATCGAGTTTTTCATCGGAATATTTATGGTGGCCCGGTTTAGGGACCTGATGTGAAACCGCTTTCTTTTTGAGAGACAAAGGATTAGTGCTTTTTCGCTCTTTAAGCAGTTTTGTGATTCTGTTTACTTTTTCATTATGGGTTGGCATAAAATTTAGGTTACGAAAGGTATTATATAAAAAAAAGGGCGTTAAGTAATGGGTTTTACAATGGACTTGCGATTTTTTTATCACGTTATGCATAACCTGTGCGTTCCATCGAAAGAGATTAAGTCTAGAGGTTTTCCTCACCGCACTATTTTACATTCACGGAACGGCTACAGCCTTTCGGAGATACTTCGCCAAAGATGGAGGTTTACTTAATTTAATAACAAATGAGACGATTAACGTATTTCCCGCCACAGCCCTCCACGGCGGGCAAGCCTGCCCGAGCTGAGCCCATTCAGGCGGGCGGGCAGGCGCGATTCACTAGACAACCGACAGGCTTACTTGGTAGATTAATCCCCTCTAATTACAATATAAATGCAAACCAAACCTATAGTTTTGATCGATGCCGGTGTGGAAAAAATCCAGCTGGATATCATGCATCCGGATAAAACGAATGAAGGTGTGACGGTCAGCAATAACCAGTCGCTCACAGAGATTTTCAATCAGGATGATATCAAACGATTGCTGAGGGAATCGTTGTCTTCGTCCGAAGATGATGGCGAGCCGAAAATTTTTGTCACCGGCAAACTCGCGGAATCGGTGCTAAAAACCTTAGGGAGCGGGGTTGAAATCGGCACAGTAGAGGCGTTGTGGCAGGCTTGCCGCGAGCGGATTTGGTCACCGGAAAATAAAGATGTGGCTTCCGTGGGCTTAATAGATCTGTCAGCTTCAGGCTATACTGTCATGGCGGTGGGTAAAGACGGCAACCTGCACAATAACCTGCTTGTGTGTAACCCTCATTGCGGGGCTGGTTCCGGGATGAATCTGAGGCGCATTTTACAGAAACTTGATTTAGCCAACGAAGATGTAGATGACAAGCTTAAGGATTATTTGGGACCAGAAAATGCGCAAGCTCGCGATACAGTTACTGTCCGCGCTGACCGCTGTGGGGTATTTGCCTCATCAGCCACGATCTCGGATAAAAATCAGGGTATCCCCATTGACGTCGCCCTCGCCGTTACTTTTAAATCAGAGGTGCTAAAGGCCTGCAAGCGTCTAAATAAAGGGGCTGAACTTGTGGTCCTTACAGGCGGGGTATTTCAATGGCAATTCATGCGTGACTGCGCGGAAGACTGCTTGAAAAAATACGGCGTGAAAAAAGTTACCTATGATCCTGCCGCCATGCACAAGGGCATTGCCAGCTTGGTTTGCACGGTTGGCCCTAAAAATTTTCGGGTTCCAGGCAAAAAATTGCGCCGACCAGAATGCGATATCCATTATCCGGCTTTTTCAGCATTACAAGAAGAACTTCAGGCTACGCACCGCTATCTGCGCCAGCCGGATTTCCCTCTTGGTGAACTTCCGCCCAACCTTGCAAAGGTTCCTGTCAACATCGCGCTTGATGTCGGTTCCACCATGGCTAAAGTCGCGATCAATAATACGGAGACGGGAGAACGGCTCTTTTTAAGCTCGTTCGATAACCATGGCGACACGATTGAGACGATCAAAAGTATTTTCCGGGAAATCCGCAGCAAGGGCATCACTACGCTCAATATTCAGTATATCGGCGTTACGGGGAGCGGTCGCCAGCAAGTGAAATCTGTATTAGGGGATGTATGGCCAATTTTAAAAAACAAAGCGCGTATCACGGATCTTGTGGAAAATTACGCGCATGCGCGCGGATCAATCAATGAAGCACGCGCGCACATACAGAGGCTGAAAGCGAAAGGGATCGATATCAATGAAGAATTTTGCGTTTTAGTGGATGTTGGGGGCGAAGATACGAAAATTACGATTTTGGATTTAAAACATGGAGAAATGTATGACAATGCGATGAACCAGAAATGTTCCGCGGGTACAGGCAGCTTGATGGACACTTTCAGACGCGCCATGGAAATCCCGACTATCCGCGAGGCTTGCAGACTAGCTATGCAGGCCGAGCAGGGCTACGACATGAACGCTACCTGCGCGGTTTTTATGCAGCAAAATGCCGCCAAAAGACAAGCTGAAGGTTATCCGGTCAACGCCATTTTTGCTTCTTGTTATTGGGCGATTGTCGAAAATATGGCGCGCACGCTATGGTCGCAGGTGGACGTGCCAAAAAACGCCCTTGTCCTTTTGCATGGCCAAACTATGCTAAGTGACCCCCTGCCATTGGCAACAATGCGCCAGATGCAAAAATATACTGGAAGTCCAATGTACGGCCTTGTACCATCCAATGCCGGCCACCGCGCATGCCTTGGATTGCTGGCTGACGCGCCAAAGGGACCAGCGATAACAAACCTTTGCGATTTGGACGACTTGCTTAATATGAAATTTGATAAAAAGTTGATTGTCTGCCATGGGGCAGTGTGCGGCGACAAAGCTTCTTCCTGTAACCGTTCGCAGCTGACTTATTTTGATCGCAATGGAAAAAGCATGCGTTTGCAACTTGGTGGGTGCACGTCTGTCAACGAAGTGATGGCGATGCGCGGGCTCAGAAAAGCGCCTGACGCATATAAAGACATTTGGGAAATGGTTGAGAAAAGCATGCCGCAAAGCGATAACCCGATGCGCGTAATAATCCCAAGGAGTTTTGCCGTTTCAGAACAAGCTTATTTTATCGCTAAAATTTTTGAACGTCTCGGTTTGCCTGTACACGCCGATACAGTTAATACTGACGACGTTTTACGCGCGCAACCATATTTTAATATCGATACCTGCGCCCCAAACATCGGTGCCACTGGTCAAATCTTGCGGCTCGCGGCAACTAAGCATAGCGCGGTTTTAATTCCGCAAATTGATTTTTTGCCCACTGACGGAAAAAGTTTAGGCAAGACCTGCACCACGAATCAGGGAGGGCTCCCGATTGCCATGCATTTTGCGCGTCTCGAAAACCCCTCTGCTAACTTGCACCTTTTTGATCTAAGTCTTCCGGATTTGGACCCAACCCGCATAGCCGCCCAGCTTTACAACCAGTTCCAGCCCATCTTTAAATTACACAATAAACAAATCAGCCCACAACAATTCTTAACCGCAATCACAGAGGCGCTAAAAGACAAAGAGCAGTTAAAAAAACAGATTGCCGAAAAAGCCGCAGAATATATTGAGGAGGCGATAAATACAAAAAGAAATGTCGTACTCGCTTGCGGGCGCGAATATATCCTGAACCCCGGAGTCTATGACAGTTACGTTGGCAAGCTTTTTCGGGACAAAGACGTTGTGACAATCCCCTCATATGCTTTGGATGTTGAGCTCGCGGATGATTACGGTTACCTATACTGGCGCAATCCTCATCACCTTACTTCAATTGTGGACGCTATTAAAGACCAACAGTTGCATGCGATAACTAAGAACACCCGTCTCCGCGCCGCGCTACAATCCTTAGAAGAAGCCCGTGCCATAGGCGACTCGCAATTGGGCCTAGCCTTAGTTTCCACCTTCCGATGCGGACCGGACACCGTAACCCAGCCGATGATCCAGGAACTACTAAAAAATTTCGACTTTCTATTTGTCCAGTCCGATGCTGCTATTAAACAGCTAGCCCATCTCGAAAACCGGACCAATACCTATGTCTTGCGTCGTTTTAAATCAGACCTTAAAAAGAAGACCGGGCGGGATTTTGAAATTCAAATGCTCGGAAGGTATGCGCCAGATAAGCTAAATCCTAAGACGGATATTTTACTTATTCCAACGATGCAGGATAACCGCACGCTCACTTCAGTAATGCGAGCCGCCGGCATCACGTGCATTGATAACTTTGACGATGAACAGTATGACCTGCAAAGCATCATCAAGCGCGGCCGCGAAATCACGGGTGACAGCGTTTGCGCGCCGTTGGCCGGCGTGGCGTATGACTCCATTTACGGCGCCGTGGATGTAATCGCAAAACTTGCGCGCGAAAACGATCCGCGCCTACGTGGTAAGACTCGGATTTATATCTTTAACATCAAAGGTTCGGGTCCTTGCCGACAAGGACAATATTATGAGCTCCATCGTTTGCTAATGCATAAAAATATTGACAATATTTTACAGAAAGCCACCTTGGAAAATGCAGAATTCAGTTTTGAAAACCTGATTATGAAATACTTGATTGGCACTGAAGAAAACAAGTACAATTTTGGCCTTCCTGAATGGGCAGCCATCCAAGCCTTTCATGGTGGCATCATGCAAGGGGTGCTTCATCATCTTTATTTACAAATTGGAGCGCGCTGCCGAGATAACGCGGAATTTAGCGCGTTTACACGGGACTTCCGGGCATTCAAGAAAGAGATCTTTCAAATCCTGGAAAATACTACCCCATTGCCAGGGATCCAAACTCTGGCGGAAAAAACCAAACGCTTCGAATCATTCCAAACACTGCTTCAATATTTCGGCTACGGTTTGTACCGGAACAATGGTTTACGTACGGCCCTCAAGCGCTTTACACAGAAATGGGCGCGTCCGACAAACGGGAAGGCTGACCATTCAAAAAGACTTAAAATTTTTGTGGAAGGCGAGGCGTATATGCGCGCAGCCCAGATCGAGGAACTTTTCAAAAATATCGTAGATCTGATCGGTTTCAAGGCTTTCGAAATGAACTACTCGCCGCTTTGGTGTTACCTGGAATATATGTTGGAATACGATATCATGGTTGCAGAAAATGAAATTGCGCAGTGCCAGAACCAGATGATATTTACGACGGATCCGGACGCTAAAAAGACATTATTCCGAAAAATAGAAGAACAACGTAAAACGATTGCCGCGCGCCAGAATGGCGTTGATAAATTAAGGAACATCTTGGCGGCGCCCCTTTATAAAGCCGCGGGGCTAACCATGCCCCATCCCATGCGTAAAGTGCTGGAAGCAGCGCGGCCAGTCCTGCCGAAACTTAAACCAGAAGGCGAACTCGGCCCATATACCGGCGAGGCCGTGCTACGTTTACGGGAGGGTACCGACTTATTTTTGAACATCGCCCCAGAAGGCTGCATGGTGGCCAGTATGGGCGAAATCCTGACGCCGGCAATTATGGACGCGGTCAAAGGCTGTCGCGGCCGGATCCAGACGCTCATTTCCCATAATGGCGAAATCGACGCTGAAACATTGAGAATGGCCATCTTAAAAATCATCGGGCCGGAGAAATTTTACCGGCAATAATATTGTCTGTATCCAAAGAATATAGGTTGGACAGGCTCAGCTTTTAGTTAATATGTTGTTTGGTATAAAATAGTTTTCTGTTATACTTAGTTTTCTTTAAAAAAATCAGTATATGTTGTTTTTTGTTTATAAAATATATACCATAAATAACGAGGTTTTATAAAAATCTATATGGGCGACAGGAAAAATAAATTTTTAAAAATTTATTCCAATTTACCTCTTGGCATAAGAAAAGAAATAATTGTTACTATGGATGATAAACCTATCACATGGGATGTTGCTTTTATAGAGGTAAACAGTGATACGGAAGTCAGTAAAATCATTTTAGAAAAACTGGAAAAATTAGGTATAATTTAATACTAAGTTATGGCAGAGCAAAAAGAAAATCAGAAAAACCTACTGAATGATGAAGAAATCCGCAAATTAGTTACAGCACGGCTTTCTGTATTATCGGCAGATACAATGATTTCAGTTGGTTCTGAAGGCAGTTTTTCAAGAGACGAGTTGATTCAAAGAGTTGAGTCAGGAGATGAAGTGGGAAATAAAATAGCACAAATAGAAATGGAATGGTTAAGATCTTTTAAGAAGGAATGACATTATGAGTTTTTTGATTACAAGGCCGGATTACGATTCAGCAACTAAATATCTTTCACATTGGAGTGAGGAAATTATTAAGGTGGCTAAAACCAAGGGGAAGAAAATAGTTGATCTGAAGGGAAAAAAGGCCACGAAAAAAGAATTGATGGGAAGGATGGTAAAATTAAATCCCAATTTAGTTGTTTTCAATGGACATGGCAATGAGTTTTCAATATTAGGCCAGGATGATGAAATATTAATTCAAGCTGGCGATAATGAGGATATTTTGCGTTCAAGAATTACATATGCTATTTCGTGTAGTTGTGGTAAAGAACTGGGGCCAAAAAGTGTTATAAAAGGCAAAACAACATTCATCGGTTACGATGACGACTTTGTTTTCACATCTAATAGAAAATTTTTATCCAGACCATTACTTGACGACCGCGCAAAACCTTTTATGGAATCATCTAACCATGTAGCAATTTCTTTACTTAAGGGACACACCGCATCAGATTCTTCTACACGTTCTAAGGCGATGTTTGAAAAAAATTATAAAAAATTACTGACTAGCGAATCAGACCCAAATTCTTTGCAAGATGCCAGGTTTTTATGGTGGGATATGCTTCATCAAGTATGCCTTGGTGATACCAATGCCACATTAAAGTAAACAGTAATACCGCTTTATCGCCTCTTTCGGTTTTTTTATATACCTCACCTCCTCCTTGCGATTTAAGCGAATTTAAGGTATAATATATAGATATATTTGTACCTTAATGAAACATTTGCTGCGCAAAATCTTAGTCGCGCTTCTGATCTGCATACCAGTTGCTGAAATTTTTATTTCTCCTGTACTCATGAAGGCAGCGACGCCGGCGGGCGATCCTGCGATAACGGGTTTTGTGATAACCCCAAAAAAACCTGCCGCTAGCAGTGAGGTGGATTTTCTTGTTACATACAGCAATTTGGGGGCGGGTGCTTCAAATGACGTGACGCTTATCGTGGATTACGAGGAAAACACATTCAAAAAAATTCTTGTAGGCAACCCGAATCGATGCGCGAATACAGGCGTTACGGTTGTTTGCAATATTCCGACAATCGAACCTGGTGTCGAAGACAGTATTGGTTTTACAGCGTTTGTCGCGGATGACGCAGTCATGGGCAAAAGCGTGGTAAGTTACGCGGCAATAGATGAGCCTGAGAACGCTGATGACAATAAGCAGAATAATTTTATGAGCGTAACAGTTGAAATCGGAACAGAAACAAAAGCGAGTGTTGCGGCAGGGATATCAGCCACAGAACTTATTGAAGCCCAGGAAGTATTGGAAGCTCCTTCAGTAAATCAAGGTGTGTCGGTGATGGATGTAAAGTCGAACCCTAACTGGCAAGAAAGTGGGCTTTTTACGGCGGGGCTGAAATTTCTGATTCGCGGAAAAGAGGCGCTGGCGTGGGTTTTGAATATAAACGATTCTGGTTTTCACAGCGCCGCGATCACGGAAAATTACGTGAAGGTGCTTACGATTGTAAATAGCATTTTTATAGTCGGCCTCCTCGCGATTGCCGCGATGTGGATGTTTAGTTTGCTAATACCCAGACGATACTTAAGGCAGGTGATGCTTTTATACGGTATCGCTGTGATATTCGTAAACTTCGCGCTTCCATTAAACCAGTTACTTATTGACGGAACAGGATTGCTTCAGAAAGTTTTTATGTCTGATGTGAATATAACAAATATTGTGCAGGTGCCGAATTACAATGACACTACTGCTGTTGGATACCAGAACAAAGCGGGATTTACAACCAGCACTGAAGAAAAAAATCTGAAGCTGAATGTTGTTGATGACGTAAGTCAGATTTCGGACAACGGTGTTGTCATCGGCAGAATCGAACAGGATTTTCTTCAGCCAAGTTACACTGGCACAATAAGCACAAAAGACGGCGACCAGACGATACAGCTCCGCTCCACTGGTACGAATATGAATGTGACGCTTAATAAAGACCAGACTATTGGGCTTACAAACGATAAGGTCTTTAACCCCGATGAGGAACATTCGATTTTTGCTTTTCTGATGCTCATATTCACCGGACTAGCGTATTTCGGCATGGCGGTTATTTTGATTCTGAGGATTGTAATTTTGTGGGCGCTGATGATTGTTTCCCCCGTGCTCTTTCTGCTCGCGATTTTCAGGGCGACAAGAAGTTATTTTGTAAACTGGCTCGACGTTTACGCGCGCTGGCTTTTGATCGGGCCTCTTATGGCTTTGGGAATCGCAATCGTCGTGCACATTTGGGCGGCAACTGGGCTCCCTATCAAGAGTAGTTATACCGGTTTCGGCGAATTCGGCGTGCTTTCGAATGTAGGGTTTTACCTGCCGGGCAGTACAACGGTAAACACTCTGAGCAACACCCAACAGATGATGGAATATCTGATGTTTTTGATAATGCTGTACTTGCCAATATTATTCGCTTTCATGCTCACACGCCAAAAATTCTGGTCAGCCGCTACAACTGCAATAGCTGAAAAACGGGAAACCGCAAAGCGTGAAGCAGCCGCAGTGCAGGCTATTCCAGTCGAGATGGTTACGAAAGAGGAAAAAACAATTACTGAGGCGAAATCGCTTATGGGCGGAGTGAAAGGATTTTTAGGCACACAGTTCGCGCGCATCACAAAACCTTCCATGCCGGAATCCATGAGGGCTATACCCGGCGCTGAAAAAAGAGCATTAGAAAGCCCAGCGAATTTGCTTCCGCGGAATCTGATATTAACCGATATGCACGAAATGCTCGAAATGGCCGCGGGCGACGCGAAGAGTTCTCGCAAAGCGCGCTCTATTGCTATTGAAAATTTGGCTATGCCAGAAAGCATTACCGATGAAACGGAAAGGCAGAAAGTCATGACAATCAGGCAGGAAATAACTGAACGCGCCGAGGACAATGATCCTGAGGCGATTAGCGTGATGAAGGAAATTGAAGCGCATGTGAAACCAATTGTTGGAACAATAGGGGGGACAATGGGTGGGACAATTGAGGGGGCAATTGTGGAAAAGGGGAAAGAGGAACCGATGAAATTATCTGTGACACCAAAAATTGAAATCGAGGAAGAATTCGAACCTGAAGGCGAGGATCAATATCCTCGCAAACAACCCGATACCAAGAAACCTAAAGAACGAAAATCGAGGCGGGAGAAAATTACAAATTTTAAATTTTAAATTACAAATTTTAATTTGGGAAAAACTTTATCGAAAAAAATAATCGGTGCTGTAACTGCAATCGGACTATTAAGCCCTCTGGTCGCGTACGCGCAGGGGGGAACGCAGACTGCTTTGGGCCAAGCAGATACTTTTGGTGATTTTATATCGCTTATTTGGAGTTACGGGTCGCAGGTAATAATCGCACTTGCAGTGTTTTTTGTAATTTTAGGGGCGTTTTTTTATGTAGCATCAGCAGGTAATGAAGATAGGATATCACAGGGTAAACAGATGATTTTCGGGTCATTCATAGCGATTGTTATAGTCATTTTTTCAGGCGTACTTATCCGCACTTTACACAAACCCGCTGAAAACACCACGGGATATTTAAGCGATGTTCCGAATGTGATAAATAACGCGGCCACCATTCTAGTCGGACTTATCGGAACATTCACGGTACTCATGATGGTATATGCCGGGATCTTATATATTACAGCTCGAGGTGATACTGAAAAAATAACAAAGGCTAATGCTGCTCTTCGCTACTCAGTTTATGGGCTAATTATAGGGGCGCTGGCGTATGTGCTTGTAAATAACGTTTTGAATTACTTTTTAACTTAATTACTAGTCGAATAGTGGCTAGAGTAGTGGCTAGAATAGTGAATTAAACCACAGTACCAGCCCACAATCCTAGCCACAATACGAAATATGAAAACTTTCCTATCCGATCTAAATATCTGGTCCGACATAGACAAGGCTCATGCCCAGGAATTAATACCATGCCCCGATGGAACGATGGCTGAAGAATCGGTAGGTTGCGTGAAAACTCCCGAGGCAATCGTAAAGCCATATACCAGTATGCCCGAATTATTTTTGCGTTTGGCCAGCATTCTTATGAACATTTCCGTGTTTGCCGCGACTGTCATGCTTATGTATGGGGCCATTGTTTACGTTCTTTCCGCTAGCGATGAAAGAAAAATTCAGAAAGCAAAACGTATTATGTTTTGGAGTTTAATAGGTTTAGTTTTGGCATTAATTGCCCGATTTGTCGTGAATTATTTTTTGGGAATTGTTACATAATGTTTTTTGAACACTTTTTTTAATTTTAATAAAAATTGTTACAATTTTTCTGTAACAAATTATTTAATTTTCAGACTTAATTGGATAATTTTGGGAGAAGTTTATTAAATAATATAAAATCAAGCTGTCTATTCTATTTTAATCAAAAACCTTGTGTAACAAAATGGATATTGTATACTTTTTTTGAACAATAAATCCAGTCGCTCGCGAGCGACAAGATAAAAGTCAACCACCCAATGTTCACAAATAGCAAAAAAATAACCAGTTACTTATTTATAGCAATATTCCTTGGTTTTTTTGCAACACCTGCCGCTTTGGCCCTTGAATGCGATAAGGATGCTGATGGTTATATTGTCATACTTACTTCCGTGATGAAAACGGTTGCTCCTGAATTGTCATATACAGAAGACGGTAATTATACCGAAACTGAGTGGGTGAATTTTTTCAATACCTATAAAAATGCTGCTCTTACGGATGAAGAAAAATGCGACGGAATGAATTTCAAAAAAGGTGCTGAACCTGCCAGGTGCGATATGCCGGTCATAGGAGCAAACAGCAATGTATACGACCCAAGCAAACAGACGACGCCGATTCAGGGTAGTTCAGTCCACCCGGGATCCCTTGATGTACCGGATAACGGTATTGATGAAAACTGCGACGGTAAAGACGCCTCTCTGATAGCAGCGACCGGCACCCAGAAAGACCTGGGCGGGCTTGTTGATAAAACAATAACTTTGCTCAGCAGGGTTGTGGTCGTCGTTTCTATTGCTGTCATGATCTGGGGTGGTGTAATGTACTCTACGGCCGCTGGGGATGAGGCAAAAGTTTCAAAAGCAAGAAAAGCCATTATTGGCGCGGTGATTGGGCTGATTGTCGGCCTGTTGGCTCCGACAGTCGTAAACTGGGTAGCAGCCAACCTTATCTAACCAAACAAAAACAAAAATAAAGCAAAAAGGCCTGTCGCAAACTTTTAGAAGAAATGACGGGCCTTTTTTTATTTGTTAATTTTTCATTTTACATTTTACATTTAAAAAACATTCACCATAATCATCAAATGAAAAATGTAAATTGTAAAATGTTAAATGTTTTCCTTCAACTCCTCAATCTGGTCGCGGAATTCGGCGGCCTTTTCGAATTCAAGGTTTTCAGAGGCGATTTCCATCTTATTCGTAAGTTCGTGTATCAGGCGCGGAATTTCTTCTTTGGGCACTTCGGATTTACTGTATTTCTTTTTCGGAGCGTGGGACGTTTGCTGGATGTCATGGATTTTTTTCACGATAGTCTGAGGCGTTATACCGTGCTTTTCGTTGTGATTAAGCTGTATCACGCGGCGGCGGTTCGTCTCGTCTAAAGCACCTTTCATTGCTGCGGTCATCCTATCGCCATACATTATCACTTTTCCATTAACATTTCGCGCAGTTCGGCCGATTGTCTGTATCAAAGCGTCGCGGGAGCGTAGAAAGCCTTCTTTGTCAGCATCGAGTATTGCCACAAGAGACACTTCCGGCAGATCCAGCCCTTCGCGGAGAAGATTGATGCCGACAACTATGTCGATTGTACCCAAGCGCAGGTCGCGAAGTATTTCGATCCTTTCCAGAGTCTCGATGTCAGAGTGTAGATATTTAACCTTAAAATCCGCTTCCAACAGGAAATCTGTCAGCTTTTCAGATGATTTTTTTGTAAGAGTTGTAATAAGCACACGCTCCTTGCGTTCTATGACTTTTCGGATCTCCTCAAGCAAATCGTCGATCTGGTGCTCAGTGGGGCGCACCTCAACAGGCGGATCCACAAGCCCAGTCGGGCGAATAATCTGCTCAATAATATACTGTTTTTTTGTGTTCTTGAATTCATACTTACCAGGAGTCGCGGAAGTGTAAATCGCCTGATAAACGTGCTTCTCAAATTCCTCGAACCGAAGGGGCCTGTTGTCATGCGCGCTAGGCAAACGGAAACCGTGCTCTATAAGGCTTTGCTTGCGGGAATAATTCCCGTTATGCATACCTCCTAACTGAGGGACCGTAATATGTGACTCGTCGATGATGATCAGAGATTCATCCGGGAAATAATCCAGAAGCGTCGCTGGCTGCTGTCCAGGTTCACGGCTATTCAGGTAACGGACATAATTCTCAATGCCGGAGCAATAGCCTGTCTCAAGCATCATTTCGATGTCGTATTCCGTGCGGGTTTTCAGGCGTTCCGCTTCCACGATTTTGCCCATTTGCTGGAACTGTTTGTATCGGATTTCGAGGTCTTTACGGATTTCTTCGACTGCTTTAAGAATCGCCTCACGGGTGGTGACATTATGTTTTGCGGGGAATATTTTGACTTCTTTCAAATCGTGGATGATTTCGCCTGTGAAGGAATCCGCTTCCTGAATTGAGTCGATTTCATCGCCAAAAAATTCAAGGCGTATCATGTTGTCGGAGCTCGGAAAAATGATCTCCACAGTATCGCCAAGGACATGAAACATTCCCGCCTTGAATTCCATATGCGAACGGTTGTACTGCAGGTCAGTAAGTTTGCGAAGCAATTTGTCTCGTTTAATGATCTCACCGACTTTGAGTTCAATAGCTAGATTTTCGTAACTCGACACATCTCCAAGCCCGTAAATCGCTGAAACTGACGCTACAATAAGCACATCTTTGCGAGTGAGCAGGTTATGAGTAGCGGCATGGCGGAACTTGTCGATTTCCTCATTGATCGAAGCGTCTTTTTCTATATAGGTATCGGTTTTCGCGATATAAGCCTCAGGCTGATAATAATCATAATAACTGACAAAATATGAAACCGCATTATCTGGAAAAAAGTCCTTAAATTCGGAGCACAACTGAGCAGCAAGAGTTTTATTATGCGACAGGACTAAAGTCGGACGTTGAATCTCCTGTACCACGTTAGCGATTGAAAAAGTCTTTCCGGAACCTGTTACGCCGAGCAAAGTCTGGTGTTTTTCGCCTTTCTTGATGCCTTCGATCAATTTTGCAATCGCTTCGGGCTGGTCGCCAGTGGGTTTGTAGTTGGATTTGAGGTTGAATTCCATTTTAGCTGGTTAGCTTATTAGCTGCTTAGCTGTTTAGAGCTTCTAATAAGCTAACAAGCTAAACAGCTAATAAGCTAATACGTTAATTTAGCATAGCGAAAAAGGTGCAAAGGGGCAAGAGGCTAAATTAAAAAAGGTTTATTTTTTATCTTTGAAAAGCATATCTGCGATGCGTTCGAAGTGGCCCAATTTTACTCTGCGCACAGTTTCGCCAAGTATTGTGGAGGTGAAAGCAACTCCTTTGCCGAAAGGGGGAAAATCGGTTTTTGCGAATCGCTTTGTGCCGAATGTAAGAAGTGACAGGCGGTCGGTTATGCCATGGGAGGCGAGGGCCGTCAGATATCGCTGTTTTTCTTCGGCTTCTTTAAGCTTAGGAAAACCAAGTTTGTCGGCTATGCGTTCCAGATGGTCTAGTTTTAATATGTGTACTACCTCGCCAAGTATCGCGGAGGTAAATGCCTTTCCTTTACCGAAAGGTGGGAAATCGGTTTTTATGAATTTTTCTGAGCCAAATACAAGAAGGGATTGGCGGTCGGTGATGCCGTGGGAGGAGATAGCGGTCAGGTATTGCTGTTTTATCTCGGCTTCGGTAAGTTTTGGAAAGCCGAGTTTGTCGGCGATACGTTCAAGGTGGTCCAGTTTTAAATCTGGTATAACTTCACCAAGTATCGCAGAGGTGAAAGCAACTCCTTTGCCGAAAGGTGAAAAATCGGTTGTTTTGAATCGTATTGCGTGGAATGCAAAAAGTGACTGGCGGTCGGTGATACCGTGGGAGGCGAGGGCGGACAAGTATCGCTGTTTTGTTGCCTCTGAAATCTGTGGCAGACCAAGAACGTCGGCGATGCGTTCAAGATGTTCCAGTTTTAAATCGTATACAGTTTCATCTAGCATAGCAGTAGTGAAAGCTTTTCCTTTGCCGAAAGGCGGGAAATCGGTTTTTGTGAATTGCCTTGCACTGAATGCAAGAAGGGATTGGCGGTCGGTGATGCCTTGGGAAGCTAAGGTCTGGATTGCCTTTGCCCTTTTTTCTTCAGGCTTCATCAGCAAATCCTCCAAGACTTCACGGATATCGGTCTCGGAATAAAATGAGCCTTTTAATACCCTGCTGACTTTATTTCTTCCGGTTATGCCGATTTTTTTCGCAGCCTTTAATCTGTGTCGTATTATGTCTACAGAAATATCAACACCTTCTGTGTCTTTGAGGAATTTTGCCCAGTTGTCAGGTGTGGAGTATCTCACTTACGTAGATTTAAGATTAAAGATTTAAGATTAAAGTTAAGAATTATTTCTTTTTGCCAAAATATCGGCGCAGATTTTGCGTATAGCGGATTCGGAGTAGAAATCACGGACATGACCATTTTTGTCTTTGCCTTTAATGTTTTGAATATTATGGGTTTTGATACGGTATGATAAAGTTCCTCCAGAAATCTCGAATAATTTTGACAACACATAAATTGTGCCGTATTTTTTGCCATTTTTGATAAAGAGACCGTTTTCATCAGCTTGGGGAATATCCTGGACTAAGTCAGAGCAAATTTGGCGGATGGCGGATTCGGAATAAAAATCAAAAATGCGTCCACCCTTATCTTTACCTTTAATGTTTTGAGGATTATGGGCTCTGACACGAGATCTAATTGCATTCTGTGATATTCTCAAAACTCTGTACCAAGCACCTATTGAGCCGTATTTTTGGCCATCTTTTTCAAAAAAACCGTTTTCATCAGCTTGGGGAATATCCTGGACTAAATCAGAGCAGATTTGGCGGATGGCGGATTCGGGGTAAAAATTACGGACTTGACCATTTTTGTCTTTGCCTTTGATACCTTGGAGATTATGGATTTTTATGCGGGCTTTAATTGTAGGTTTTGGAATACCAATAACTATGGACCAAGTACTAATGATTCCGTATTTTTTGCCGTCTTTAATGAAAAAACCTTCTTCATCTGTCTGAGGGAGGGGTTGAAGAAGGTGAGCGCATATAGTGCGGATATCGGCTTCAGAAAAAAAGGCGTTTCTGAGCACTCTTCCAACCTTATCCCTTCCGGTTTTGCCGATTATCCCGGCTTCATTTAATTTTCTTCTTATTGTCGTACTATCAATCAGAAGCCCTTCGGCTTCTTTAAAATATTTTGCCCAATTTTCTGCTGTACTGTATCTCATGTGGCTTTGGGGTTAAGTTTGCCAGTCCCGAGCGAAGTCGAGGGATTTCGTTTTGCCAAAATATCGGCGCAGATTTCATGGATGGCAGATTCAGGGTAAAAATCCCAAGTGTTACCGCCTTTATCTTTTCCTTTAATACTTAGGGGATTATGGGTTTTAATACGGGATGAGATAGTACTCGCAGAAATTCCAAACGATCTCGCCCAAGCTTCCTTTGTTGCATATTTCTGGCCGTCTTTTTCAAAAAAGCCATCTTCATCAGCTTGGAGAGTATCTTTCAGTAGGTCAGCGCAGATTTCACGAATGGCGGTTTCAGAGTAAAAATCAAAAATACGTCCACCTTTATCTTTACCTTTGATACCTTGGGAATTATGGCTTTTTATGTGCAATCTAATTGTCGACCCTGGTATTCTGAATAATTGTGACCATGCGCTTATTAAGCCGTATCTTTCACCGTTTTGCATAAAGAAACCTACTTCGTCAGCCCAAGGAATATTCTGAAGAAGATCAGCGCAGATTTGGAGGGTGACGGATTCTGGATAGAAATCGCGGACACAGCCATGTATATCTTTGCCTTTGATACTTTGAGGGGTATGGGTTTTAATGCGTTGTATAATTGCTGTTGCAGAAATTCCAAGGAATTTTGACCAGGCTCGTATTGTTCCGTATTTCTGTTTGTCTTTCATGAAAAAGCCGTTCTCGTCCGCTTCTGGGAGAGGCTGAAGGAGATCGGCGCAGATTTCACGCATAACAGATTCGGAGTAGAAATCACAGACCTTGCCACTTTTATCTTTACCTTTGATGTTTTGAAGATTATGTGTTTTTATGCGTAGTAAAATCGATCCATCTGCAATCTCAAACTCTTTTGACCAAGCCCTGACTGTACCGTATCTCTGACCATCTTTTTCAAAAAAACCATTTTCATCAGCTTCGGGGACGAGCTGAAGTATATCGACACAGTTTTTACGTATAACGGATTCGGAGTAGAAATCACATACACGACCTCCTTTATCTTTACCTTTGATATTAGGGAGTTTATGAGTTTTGATACGATGGGTAATTGTTATCGGTGAAATTCTGAGCACTTTCGAAAAGGCACCAATTGTGCCATACCTTTCACCATCTCTTATGAAAAAACCCGTTTCATCTGCTTGAGGGAGGGGCTGAAGAAGATCTGCGCATGCGGTGCGTACATCGGACTCAGAAAAAAAGGCTTTTTTTAGCACCCTTCCAATTTTATCTATGCCAGTAATGCCGTTAATTCCGGCTTCACGGAGTTTTTTACGTATCGTGTCACTATAAATCTGAACCAATTCGGTTTCTTTAAAATATTTTGCCCAATTTTCTGCGGTGGAATATCTCACTTATTTAGTTAAGAGTTAAGAGTTTTTTTTCTT
>Ga0315276_10001422_pt1 | contig 21489 bp, 14 predicted proteins | sample YL17G05_0_MG_FD_204542 | JGI IMG/M metagenome (GOLD analysis project Ga0315276, IMG submission 204542) | Sediment microbial communities from Yellowstone Lake, YNP, Wyoming, USA - YL17G05_0 | ecosystem: Environmental > Aquatic > Freshwater > Lake > Sediment | place: USA: Wyoming | collected... | reverse complement strand
ACAATAATAAAACCGATCCATACACTGAATTCAGATCCGGAATCAAGGTAGTTTTTTATGATGGCAAAAAGGAACCAGTTGCATTTGTTACTGCAAAATATGCAAAGTACACTAAGACCAATAATACCTGGGAACTAAAGGATAGTGTTGTTGTTGTGAATGTTGAAAACGACAGATTGGAAACTGAAGTTCTTTACTGGGATCAGCAAAAAGACCTTATTTATACTGATCGCTTCGTGAAAATCACAAATGAGGACGAGATAATTCAGGGATTCGGATTTGAGTCTGACCCACGGCTGGTTAAGAGGAGAATCAAGAAAGTGACTGCAACAATATATCTTAAAGATGAAGGATAGTTCGGTGCTTATGCTTGAAACTATATTAAGACACAAACAGAGAAAAAAGAGTTAATTTTGATGTATGGACGGAATCCTGATAATATTGCTTGCAATAGTGCTTTCTGCATTCTTTTCCGGTATGGAGATAGCTTATGTTACTTCTAACAAACTCCGGATTGAACTTGACAGAAAACAGGGGGTCTTCGGATCTGAAATATTAAAATTATTTACAAATAATCCGGGTCAGTATATTGCAACAATGCTAATCGGTAACAATATTGCACTGGTTATTTACGGTTTGGTCTTTTCCAGCATCCTGCGACCGGTACTATCGCCGCTTATTGATTCCGACCTATTGATCCTTATACTGAATACCATTATTTCCACTGCTATAATACTATTCGTAGCAGAGTTCCTTCCTAAGACCATCTTCATCATCTCCCCAAACTTTTTCCTTAAGTTTTTAAGCATCCCGACACTGTTTTTCTTTTTCATTTTTTACCCGGTAAGCAAATTTACGCTGGCAGCTTCAAACCTGTTCATCAGAGTATTTTTCAGAATCAAACCCGGCCAGAAGAGGCAGGAGAATCTTGTTTTCAATAAGGTTGATCTCGATCATTTTGTAAATCTGAGCAAGCAGAGTAAAGAGGAGTCCGGGCCGGATCATCATAATATCAGGATTTTTCAGAATGCTCTCGATTTTTCCAGTGTAAAGCTAAGGGAGTGCATGGTTCCCAGGACTGAGATTGAGGCAGTTGAATGTATGAGCCCCGTTGAGGTGCTTAAAGAAAAATTTGTTGATACAAGGCTTTCGAAGATATTGGTTTATCAGAATACCATTGATAATATTATAGGTTATTTCGAGTTGAAGGATATCTTTAAAAATCCTTCGGAGATCAGGTCATCGTTACGAAAGCTGGCAATCGTGCCGGAAACGATGCCTGCAAATAAATTACTGAAATTGTTTGTCGATGAAAAGAAGAATATTGCCCTGGTAGTTGACGAGTTTGGCGGGACATCAGGAATGGTAACCATAGAAGATGTGCTTGAAGAGATTGTGGGCGATATTGAAGATGAACACGATATAAATGATCTCACCGAAAAGGTTATGGGTTACAACGAATATATACTGTCAGGTCGCATTGAAATTGATTACCTGAATGAAAAATATCATCTTAAACTACCTGAAGAAGATGATTATGAAACACTTGCCGGCATGATCTTATTTTATCATGGCAGTATTCCCGGAAATAATGATGTAATCAGGATCGGTAAAATCGTAATAAAGGTACTCAGGGCTACAACCACTAGGCTTGAGCTTGTTAGTCTGAAGGTAGAATAAAAAACCGCCCCAATTTCTTGAGACGGCTTAGTAATAGATTAATCCGATAAGGTGTTACCTTTTCGCTTTGTCAACATGCATAACAAAAGTGTCTGTTCCTTTGGCAGGATTTGTGGTTATAACAGCATCAAAATAAGGTGTTGGCCATCCTGAAACAGCAGCAATCCAGGTTGAACCCTGTTTAAAATCATAGCGTATTGTCCAAACAGGAAATGCTCCACTATTATCAATAGTACCTGTACCCTGAATATAATATTCAGGTTGAGGTGCACCAAGATATGTGGTTTTACAATATTTCTGCAGAGGAATAGTAATTGTAGTTGCAGTATTGGTGTAAGTTAAAGTACCTCCGGAAGTAATTATCTCTCCCCAGTAATCTAACATCCAGCCAAAACCTAAACCGGTCATGGTTTTACCTGCGCAACTGGCTGTAGTTGTAACTTGACTTGGAGAACCGGCATCGGTTCCTTTCCATGTTAAAATAGATGGTATCATATAAGAAACATCTTTTGTAATTGTATATGCAGCACCAACTTTTTTAACAATTGCCAGGTAAGTCCGATATAGATTACAAGGATTCGCATTCGTCATTACATCAGGAAAGTCCAATGTTGTATTTAGTATCCCTAATTGGTCAAATTGTAATGCAAAACTTAAATTAATTGGTGTGTTCAGGTCTCCAAAGTTAAGTGTAGAAAAAATATCTACACCAATCAGATACTCACCATCATCCAAAGTCCCAAAATCAGCGAAGTCTTCGTTTGCATATCCATTATCAACCGTTTCAACGACAGACATATCGCTTTTATCGAGAATTAACATACGTAAATCTACAACTTCATCAGCTGTAAGATCAATACCAACAGCAGATAAAACATCAGTTGTAGTTGTAAGACTTAGGTTGATTTCAGGATTAGTTCCGCTAATCGCCGTAAATGAACTTACTTCGCTGGTAGTTACGATTCCTTCTGAGTCAGCAATTCCAACTTTCCAGAAATAGGTCTGTCCATCCTCTACAGTCACAGTCAAAGACTCTTGGGCAACGTTTTCCTGTAAAGATGGTGGAGGATCGGTAGTTCCAAAATAAACATGCCATTTTTGCGTACCGCTTCCTTCAGAAGTCCATATTAAGTCAACGGTTGTACCCGTAAAGAGAACTGTTCCATCAGTACGCACGGTAGGGGAAGTAGCCAATACAGGTTGTGTCCAGGCCTGTTTGACTTCAGGGGTTATCTTGTCTTCATTTGTGCAACTTTGCATAGCAAACAAGCCGGATAAGACAAGCAACATTACTATAATTATATGTTTTCTTTTCATATTGTTTTTATTTGTTTATCAATAAAATTTTTAGCTGTTTTCATTAAGTCTGATTTATGATCACGATTTTCTGCTTTCCAAATTTTCTTAAAAATCAAATGAATTTATAACCTTGTTATCACTTCGTAGATTATACGTGGAGCAGCTGTATTGTAATAATAATTCAATACAAAAATCTTAGCAACAGGATTATAATAATTCACATCATTAGTCGCAGGAATAGGAACAGCCGTATTATCTCCGGTAAAGGTAGCATACTGACCACCAGCAACAGCTGAACCAGTAGATGGATCCACAACGGTAACCTTAACCTTATAACAATTTACGCCACCAACAACTATTACATCTGTTGTAATCTCAATTTGTGCGTCATAAGAAGGATAGTTTCCAACCCCGGATTTAGCCACAGTTTTACAGTTAATAGTTGACAATGTTTGTGTAGCATCAACAGGTCCAAGACCGAGTGTTGGATGAAGACGATAACCAACAGTATGGTAATCTGCAGCATATGGATTAGAAATCGGTAATGATAATAAATACGATTTCATATTGCTTGCAATTGAAATATTGGCATCACTTACTGATGCGATCGAAATAGCAGCTATGAAATCATCACAGGCATTCAATACATCTGCACCCCAGACTTTACAATTAACCTCAGCCATCCTTGTTCCGGCAGCTACTGTAACAGTTGGAGTCAGAATCTCAACATTGGGAAAAGGTTTATACGCTGTACCTTTATTGGCATTATAAGCGGTAACTGCGGCAGGATCAACCGCCAGGGTTACAGTAATGTCACTTGCAGGTAGCTGGTCAGTTGCAATATTAATCATAAAAGAAAAGGGAACTTCATCTGCAACAGGCTGCAAACCCAGTGTTTGTAAATTAGGAATAAGTACAGTAGCATACATTTTTCCTGCTACATCTTCTTTCCAGTAATCATGATCATCCTTCAGGCAGGAATTCAGTATAAATAATCCTGCCAGGAGAGTAAAGATTACAATTATTTTATTTTTCATGTTTTTCATGTTTAAATGTGAATAAATTTAATTATCGGTTCTGCCAGAATATCTTGGTTTTAAACTCATCTTGCCAACCCTGAGCATCTTGAGCAGCCACATAATTAGCGTTGTTCACGTTAACTTCATCTTGTGGGTATAGTAAACGAACCGGTGGAGTATCAGAAGCTCTGGCAGGATCAACACTAAAATGCAAGAATGTCGGATAGCCTGTTCTCCTGTAATCTGTCCAGATTTCAACAGGAGCAATCCCATTTAAAGAGGCCCATTTTTGATTAAGTATTACTTCCAGTTTATCTGTAACAAGGCTATAATTTGCTCCTGTTTCCAGGGACAGGAAACCAGCAGCAGCGGAACTCGATAAACCCATATAAATAAATGACTGGGTTACAGCACTTTCATACAGTGACTTTGGATCACCTGCTATCAGTGATCTTTGAGCAGCTTCGGCCTGAATAAACAAACTTTCGAAATCTGTTAATAAGGGTGCCGATTTATCAGGAGTGCCTATCATGGTACCTGCATCACCAGCAACATATCCAAGTTTCGAAGTTTTAGCCTGGGGAGTTAAATCACCAGGCAGCTGGCCAAAATAATTTCCCTCGTAGTTAGTACCATCATAGGTGTTAAAGAATTTTCCTAATCGAGGATCAAATGTTGCTTTATAATAATCAACCACATCTTTCCCGGCAAAATAGTAAGTAACACCATCGGATTGGGAAGTAGCAGCGCTGTTGTAAAATGTTTCGTAAAACGGGTTCATCTTACCTTGTGATACCAAATAACCGGGGTTAACCAAAGCGCTCTCACCGGCTCCAATATAACCTATGGAAGCAGTGGTACCGATTGCTGTGGTAATATAAGCAGTTCTCCCGGTCATGTCGGCCTGATGGACTAAAATTCTCAGTTTCAATGTATTAGCGAATTTTAACCACAATGACATATCACCACCATACATAATATCGCTATTGGCAAGAATTGCGTTAGCATCGGCAGGAGCAGCCTGAATAGCAGCCATTGCAGCATCCAGTTGAACAACCAGGTCTTCATAAATATCCTGCTGTTTATCATATTTTGGCTTCAAATTTCCTGTTAAGGTTTGAAATGCCTCATTATAAGGAACATCACCCCAGCAATCAACTAAATTTTGAAAAATGTAAGCTTTTATAATTTTAGCTGTTGCCACATAATAAACATCCTTAGGATCGGTAGTAGCCTTTTCGATAGCGTCCAGGTTATTTCCTGTTATGTAAAACTCAATAAAAGCATTTTGATAGCTGGAATTCAAGAGTTTGTACTGGACCAGAGACTGCGGTTGTGAATACCCGGCACTTACTGACCATAGGCCGTGCCACAGGTACACGAAGGCAAAGCGTTGCGGCGTATTCATTGTAAGCGCCACCTCTTTGAGAGTTGCAGGTAGTACCAATTTTGCAGCGACCACAGAAGGACTATTCGGGTTTACTTCGTTTACAGAAAGAAAATCCTTACTGCATGAACTTCCAAGTAAAATTAATCCTGCTATTAATATTAGATTATTTTTCTTCATCACTTTATAAATTTAAATGTTAGAAAGTAAGTTTTACACTGAAACCATAAACCCTTGTTGGAGGTGTCTGCTGTTCAGAAGTAGCTCCAACAGCATTGGTTGTTGCTGCCGAAGTATTAAATTCCGGATCAGTCCACACATTTGTTTTTGGACGCAACATCACAAGGTTCCTGCCTACAATACCGATCTGCGCTGCTCTTATAACTTTGTTACCAAATAATTTATCAACAGGAACATCGTAGGTTAAAGAGACTTCTCTCAGTTTCCAGAAAGCTGCACTGGTTACATAGGCACGCTGTGTGGTATGATAGTCGGAAGAAACCCAAAAAGGTCTATTAGCGCTGGCCACAGCTATATCGTTATTAGGAACGTAGACCGGTTTATCATCAGTACCGGTATTGATAACTGAATTTGGAATAACAAATGACTGACGGCCATTTAATGCAGAATGTTCGGAAGTGCCTGTAAAATCGAGTGCATTACCTACTGAGTTATAAATATTGTTCCCCGTACGGTAATCAGCAACAATATTTAAACTGAAACCTTTGAAAGTAAAATTATTAACAATACCTAAAAGATGATTTGGGTTTCCATGGCCATCCTGAACGAGTGTGGGATTTGTCGTTGGCAAACCTGTTACTGCATCAACAATCATACGTCCCTGAGGATCTCTGTTTACATCGGTAACTTTTAGAACAGGAAATTGTTGCCCAACTACAGCATAAGAAACACTTGCGTCTGAAGCAAAAAGTGGATTAGGATTAACAATAGGCAATTCAGTTAAGCCCGGAAAAATGGAAATAACTTTACTGTAATTATAAGTATAATTAACAATAAGGTTCCATGTGAAACCTCCAACATCAATCACAGGAGTGAATTTCAGGTCTGTTTCAATACCCTTGGTTTCCAGCTCACCTGCATTAATAAATGCGGAACGATAACCGGTCGCAGAAGAAATGGATGCAGGAATAGTCTGGTCAACAGTATTTGATTTATATAAATTGGTTTCTAAATGGATTCTATTTTTGAGGAAACTCAATTCAATACCAGCTTCTATTTCTGTTGTGAGCTCGGGATTTAAAGTTGGATTACTTAAAGCTGTATTATACCTGAAACCAGCTATATTTCCATAAGGAAATCCCGCAGCTGCCACATAAGAAGGTATAGTAGCATACCAGTTAGATAAGGATACCTGACCTGTTTTTGACCAGCCCCCTCTTAATTTTAAGAACGACAAAACCGGACCATCTTTTAAGGAAGGTAAAATATCGGACAATATAACACTTAAATCGATGGCTGGATAAAAGAAGGAACGATTGTCCTTTACTAACCTGGAATCCCAATCATTACGACCTGACATATGCAGGAATAAGTAATTTTTATATCCTAAAGTAGCATCTGCAAAAACACCTATATATGCTCTTTCAAGTGTAGTTTGCGATGCAACTGGTTCTCCGACACGGTTGCTGATGTTATATAAAAAGGGGATTACCAGTGCGGATGCAGCGTCAGAAATTTGATTATATTTGGTCGTAAATAACGTCGTTCCCAATATTAATTTGCCGGAATAATCACCGAAATTCTTGTTAGCAATGGCTAAAAAGTCGTTCGATAAATTCATCTGGTTGGTCATGTAATAGTTGGATTGACCTGAATAGGGAGTTTGCTGTCCCATGTGGCCCTGGCTCCAGGGATCACTTGCCGAATAGGCACTATAAATTGCCTCGTCCGTGTAATCATTATAGTCTACTGTATTATATGTAAGACCGGGACGATCAGAGAATTCCAGCCATGGTGTCGGTTTGAAAGACAAAAGAGCTGAGCCTAAAAAGTCATTTCGTTTGGTAATTTGGCGTGAATGTGCAATCTGCCAGTAAGGATTGGGATAGTAGGCATTAAAATAACCATCCAAAGCAGCAAATTTATTAGTTTCAATGTCTTTGTAACTGGATATAGGAACATGAGCCGGAGTATTTAAAACGTTCCAGTACACACCTCTTCCCTGGCTCATATCACCACCTGAAACATTGGTATTGGTTTGTGTAAAGCCCATCGTAAAATCGGCGAAAAACTTACCATATCTTTTACCACCAGCCATACGGACACTCGATCTGTTGTTTTTATCATCCATAATTACACCAGTAGTTCTCACATTCTGAGCTGAAAGATAAAAATTACTGTTTTCATCACCACCACTATACGAAATATCGTTTTGCATGGAAACACCGGTTTGGAAGAAATTCTTTTTTTGATCTTTTATGGCCGCGTATGGAACCATTTGATAAGAACCATCCTCTAATTTACCCCCTAAGATTCTCAATGATCCATCATATTCAGGACCAAAGCTCTGGTTTTCAAAGGAGCAATATTGATCTGTATTTCTATCCGGACCTATCCACATTACGTAGTTATTATCTGTATTACCAGATGTTTCGCCCGCAGCTGATCCAAACCGAGACTGTAAATTAGGGAGATAAGAAACCTGTTCAAAAGTGGTAATATTACTGATGTTGACAGTGGGTTTTTGTTTACTTCCTCTTTTAGTTGTAACAACCATAACACCATTGGAAGCCTCATTACCATATAAGGCAGAAGCACTTGCACCTTTCAGAACGTTAACACTTTCAATGTCGTTTGGATTGATAGAATTCAGATAAGTTGCACTGATAGGAACTCCATCCAATACAACCAATGCCTGGTTAGTAGCCAGGAAGTGGCGGTTACCACGCAGTGTAATTTTAGTTTCAGGATTAATACCATTGTTTATGGTATTGATTTGCAAACCTGATACTTTGGCAGTTAGCCCATTCATAACATTGCTTGCACCTCCCTGGGTAAGCTGTTTATCACTTACCTGAGCAGTAGCAACACCAAGTTCTCTGGCCTGCCTTTTAATACCAAAGGCAGTAACAACAACTTCACTTAAACCAACCAGATCAGATTGTAGAACGCCATCAATAACAGAACGTCCTTCAATCAAAACCTCCTGTGATTTCATCCCGATATAGGAGAAAATCAAGGTGGTGGCATTTGTCGGAACTGTAATAGAATATTTCCCATTAGCATCTGTTATTGCTCCAATTGTGGTACCCTTAACAATAACAGTAACACCTGGAATCGGGCCCTCCCCCTCTACCGAGGAGGTAACCGCACCTGTAATCACTTTTGTCTGTGCCAATAAAGTGTAACCACTTACGAACACAAACAAAACAATCAGCAGAAATAGTTTCTTCATACGAATTAGTTTTAGGTTTTAATTTAACCTGCTAAAGATAAAAGTTCTTTTTAAATATACAAATATTTTTAGCTATTAAATATATAGCTGCTACTTAGGCGTAATAGTATTATGCTTCAATTTAATATCAATAAAAAATTAATAAAATAAAGGCAAAGGCTCAATTCTTTTAATAAAATATAAAAGATAATATTTTTCGCCTGAAGAAAGAACTTTATCTGTATCGAAACTAAAACCGGGTAAAATGGTTTTTACACCCGGAACTTCTTAAAAAATGTTTTAACAAATAGAAAATTTAAATTACACTTTAGATTTTTTTCTAAGCTCATTTGCAGCTATACACAACTCTTTATAGAGTTCTTCTCCAAGAGCTCTTATTAATGGTTCCTTTAGAAATTCATACACATATATTCCCTCTTCAGCGCCTTTCTTAAGCGCAGGAGAACAGATAGCTAACTCTTCATAATTGACTGCTTTAAAATCCGAATAACATTTTAAACGGACAGGAAAGAGATGACATGATATTGGTTTGCTGAATGAGATCTTACCATCGGACCAAGCCTGTTCAATTCCACACATGAAAACATTATCCTTCAGATTTGTATATGCACATTCCTCGTTCCCAATAAGTGGTGTCACTCTCTCATCTTCGAAGTCTGTAACGCTTGTCCCTTTCTCTTCTATGGCGGCAACTCCCTCAGGTCTGAGATATGGTTTAACTTCAGCCCAGATATCATCCAGAATATGAGCCTCAGCTGCACTCAAGGGTGCTCCGGAATCTCCATATCTGCAGCAATTGCCCAGACAAACCAGCAGGTTGCATCTGAATTTTTTTTTGAGAATGTCGAAACTGAATATTGTATCGTCGATACGTAGCATATCACATTTTTAAAACATAAACGATCCAAATCACCTTCTTTTATCAAGCTAATACCTCCTTCTAAACGCCACGAACTCACTCCCCGTCCCCCTCTCTGCACCCTCACGAACTCACTCCCCGTCCCCCTCTCTGCTTCGCAAAGAGGGGGTGTAATACACTGAATATAAGTTAGTTTCCCCCCTTTTACGAAGTAGAGAGGGGGAAAAAGAAAGGGGGTGAGTTCATGAGCAACAAAGGGCGAAAGGGAGAAGGTGGATTTAAACCAATACCTTCCCTGTCATATCCTTTGGTATTCCGATACCCATTATAGCCAGCAATGTTGGTGCTACATCTGCGAGGATTCCCTCATCGATCTTTTTATAATCATCGCTCACGAGGATACTTGGAACAGGATTAAGTGAATGAGCAGTATTTGGCGATCCATCCTCATTTATTGCCTTGTCAGCATTACCATGGTCGGCAATTATCAGCACATCATATCCTGAATAGCGTGCCGACTTAATAACGGCCCCTGCACACTCATCAACTGTTTTAACTGCTTTTTCAATCGCTTCATATACACCGGTATGACCAACCATATCTCCATTTGCAAAATTGAGACAGATAAAATCAAACTTTTCTGATTCAATTGCTTTAATTACAGCATCTTTTACAATGTAAGCACTCATTTCAGGCTGCAAGTCGTAAGTAGCCACCTTTGGGGAAGGGATCATTATCCTCTCTTCATTTCTGAATTTCTCCTCCCTCCCTCCGGAGAAAAAGAATGTGACATGTGCATATTTTTCAGTTTCTGCTATCCTGAGTTGGTGTTTCCCGACTGCTGCAAGCACTTCTCCTATTGTATTACCTGCATTCTCTTTTGGATAAATAACATGGAGTCCTTTAAAAGTAGCATCATAAGGGGTCATTGTGCAATAGTACAATGGCATGGTTTTCATCCCTTTCTCAGCCATATCTTTTTGAGTCAACGCTATGGTTAGTTCCTTTGCCCTGTCATTTCTAAAGTTGAAAAAAACAACGATATCGCCCTCCTTTACCTTTCCGATTGCTTTGCCATTCTTGTCGGTTACAACTATCGGTTTCATGAATTCATCTGTAACTCCGCTGTTATACGACTCCTGCATTGCACTAATTATATTACCAGAAGGCATACCTATACCATTGACAATCAGATCATATGCCTCTTTAACTCTCTCCCATCTCTTATCCCGGTCCATAGCATAGTACCTTCCAATGAATGATGCAACCTGTCCGTTCGATTTCTTCAGATGATCTAAAAGACTCTTCATATAACCTATCCCGCTGCGGGGGTCCGTATCGCGACCATCACCAAAACCATGGATAAAGACATTTTTTAGACCATAATCCATTATCATATCACATAGGTAGTAAAGATGCTTATCGAGAGAATGAACGCCTCCATCGGACATCAACCCCAGGAAATGGACCTGCTTGTTATTATCACGGGCATAGGAGAAGGCATCAGTCAACACTTTGTTTTGTCTGATCTCCCCGGTTTTGCATTCCTTGTTAATCTTTACCAGATCCTGGTAAATAACTCTTCCGGCTCCGATATTCAGATGACCCACTTCCGAATTTCCCATTTGCCCATCGGGTAATCCTACATCCTCTCCAGAGGCATGAAGTCTGGAATTTGGATAATTGTTCTTATACCAGGTAAGGTTAGGAGTCGGTACCTGGCTTATCACATCTGATCTTGAACCATCACCAATTCCCCAGCCATCGAGTATCATTAATAAGGTCTTTCGGTTCATCATATTAATACTAAAGGTAAATAAATACTTAAACATAAAATAAAGTACCCTTGTTCAGGGTACCTTTTCAAATAACTAATATTTTGATATACAATAATATTAAGGCTTTTTTATTTGTTACTACTGAAACTATACTGAAACATTTTTGCAATAAATAGCTATTTAAACTTTAGTCTGTTACGTGCTTTAAATATTTGAGAGTACAAAATTATGAAAAATAAATCAATTTGTGTATATTTGGGATTCTGTATTGAGCGTATAAAAACTATAATATAAAGATTTCAGGCGACACTTGCTATTCATTTGTATAAGATAGGATTGCAATTCAGACATTGGTTTCAATCAAGTGTCGCCTTCTTTTAATTTCTTTGAAGGTAGGGACAATTGACTTTTAGGTGGTACATTCTATTAACCATAATACGTGGTAGAAACGTCGCGATTGATCATTTTAATTAGCTATACTTATTATCTTGTTGGAATGTCAAACTGTATATAACCGGTCTAGTGGAAGAAAGATAGGTTAAGAAATGCTGTAATTTCTTACGAAATATTTAGATTAATTCATATGAAACCCACATGTTATGCTAACACAACCGAGCTTTCGAGCTCAGTAAAGCTAAACACTTATAAATATAACTTTATCAACATATGCGGTTTGCCTTCGGACTTCGGCCGATATAGTCCCTCCTTGCGGGACAAAGTCGGGGAGCCCTTCGGGGTTCATCATACCTTTAAAATCAAAATTATATTATGATGAATATAGAAATTGACGAAAAAATATTAACAGAAACAATTCTGTGTAAAAAGAATTTTGAATGTCTGAAAAATGATAATCATGTTATCTGTAAAATTGAAATCGCCATTAATGATAAGTTCCTTATTACTAAATGCGTCGACAATCGATTTTGCAGTTACAAGAAGTCGTTTGGATATTCTCCATTCCAGTGTACCTGTCCGACAAGAAAAGAAATCTTAAACAAATATAGAATATGATCCCAACCTGCTCAACTCATAAACCTGGTGAGCCTTTGTGAAACCCTTTGTGCGACTCGTGGTTAAACTTTATTACCATTCTTGAATTATCCTAATAGCATGGCTCTATTTTACTTTATTATAGTAGTTTGTTCCTACTGTTTCATTACCAGAAAATTTATTGGTGAAATCGATTGTTAATGTTTTTCCTTCATTATCCATTTTCCAGGTTTCTTTTGTGGTAAAGTCTTCTTCTCCATTGTCACCATAAAATGTAGTTGTTGATTCAATAATAAAGGATCCATCAGTGTTTGACCGGGATGCCTTGGCAGTTCTGGGCATATCATAAATGACGATTTTATATTCTTTTCCATCCAGTGAAAGATTTTCCTCAAAAGGATACTCTTCCCCATTCTCGTTTTCATAAACCCGGGTAGTCAGTAAGCTGTCACTTTTTAACTTTATGCTGACTCTGGAAAGGAATACCGGATTATCGGAAAGGACAGTTTTTTCTTTGTTTAATATCCATTCACCTGAAAAGTCAACCTGCTGACCAATAACAGGAACAGAAGAAGTAATAATCAGAAGGATAAAGAGGATAAAAAGGGTTTTTGTTTTCATAACTTTATTGTTTAATTATATAATACGAATATTGGTAAAATTATGTAAAAAATGAATCAGATTAATGAAAGTAAATTATTAATAATGAGCATCGGGTATCAATAACAAAATTGAAATATTTGTTAATAATAAATTATGACTATCAGCAATCAATAATAAAAATGTAATACTATTTGAAAATATAATATATGGTTCTTCCAAACTCTCACGAACTCAACCCCTTCTTTTCCCCCTCGGCCACCCCTGCAGTCTGGCTCGTCGCTAAACTAGCCCCCCGGGCTAGTTCTTTACGCTCCGCCCTGTAAAGAGGGGGAAAGTAACTAATAAACAGTGCATTACACCCCCTCTTTGTGAAACAGAGAGGGGGAATGGGGGGTGAGTTCATGTAGTTTAATATAACGAATTTATTTGTTTATGCATGATTCCTGATACTCATTATATATATTAAGACCAGAGTAGCCATAAAACGTGCATGATAGGAGAATGCTCGTCTCTTATATCAGGCTTTTTTTATTAAGATAAATTTTGTGCCATGGGAAAGATAATCCACAATTTGTATTGTTTCCTGGAGAATAAACAATTAATTTACAATAACTCCTCAATATTCGTCCTTATAACTATGTCTTCTACTCAGATTTAAGTGATTGTGCCGGATTGACCTGTGAGTCCGAAGAGTCTGAGTGATGCAATGAATACTGCCAGGATAGAAAATATCACTGCCATTTTTGCATTCTGTTTTTCCTGGATATACATTTGTTCAAAATCCTCATCAACAAAGTAATACTCTAAAGAATTATCTGCTGTAAACTCTTTCCATCTGCTTTCAACCGCACTGATGGTTTTTGAATAATTCCGGGCCGATATCTTTACAGACAAATATCCCCCAAAAATATCATCAGTCTTGAGACAAAACAAATATGGACCTATTTGATTATGAAGTGATTTGAAATTGAAATTTTTCACTACCCCTATTATCTGCAAATAATTTGCGCCGGTTGGATCTCCCGGCCTTGTGAATCTTGTCTTTTCAAGATCAGTAATTCCAAAATCTTTAACAGCAGTTTCATTGATCAGACATGACTGCTGATCGGTGGTAAATGATTTATTAAATGCTCTTCCGGACACCAGTGTTATTCCATAGGTTTTCAGATAGTCATAATCGATGAAGTTGGTCTCTAACTCGAACATTTCATCTTTCCCTCCTTCCATCTTACAGGCACTGGTCCTGTTGTTGCGACCCGGGACGGCCGTGGAGCTGACAATATTAATAACCCCGGGAATTCCCTTTACAGTCTCTTTAAAGGAATTTATTTTAGTGCCAAGAGTTCCCGCTTTATTAATTACTAAAATCTGTTCTTTGTTGAATCCCAGATCTTTATTCAGCATATAGTTTATCTGTCTGAACATAATAATTGTTGCAACAATCAGAAGAATTGAGACTGCAAACTGGAAAACAACAAGTACTCTCCTGAGATTTCCGTTTTTCATGCTCGCTAACCCCGCGGCAAGCAGCGGGGAACCGAGTTTACGAGCTCGGCGAAGCCAATGCGCTCGCGGGGATTCAAACTGACTCGAGTCGATGCGAAGGGCCGAGCGGACATAAAAAGCCTGGCAGGCTGCTTTAGCGAAGAGCCGGACTTAGTTACTCCAGATCGTAATAACTAAATTTCTTCAGATAATCATATATTGAGGTCCCAAGAACATCTTTCTTATTTATCCTTCCATTTGAACTAAGGAATTTCTTTAATGAACCTGCGCCACCAAGATGCGATGCCGCTATCATTCCTGATTTTGTTATTACGATACCTTTTATTGAATCGCCAATAAAATGTTCATAATCTATTAAATAGCTAAGATTTATCTTAATCAAAGACTTTAAAGCCTCCAGTTGCACTTCCCTGGGAAAAATGTTGGGATTAGCTTTGAACTTTTTAAGGGTTATTTTTTTATACCCGAGATATCGCAAAGTAGATTCGGCAAACTGCCATTCCCCGAAACAACCTATCCGGTTAACAGATAACCAGTTGTTTCCTGATTCTCGGCAACCAAGGTCGATAATAAATCTTGAAAATTCTGATTCATAGTATTTGTTTTCAACGTACTCTATTAACGATCTGATATTCAGCATTTTCAATTCAATATAAATTGCCGGAGCTGTACAGACATGAGAAACAAAAATGAAAAGGATTGTCAGAAATACTTTTGTCATGATTAAAAAGATTAAGAAGTATATCCAATCAATTAAAGTGTTTAATTATCATTGTAAAAGTAGAGTTTTAGAGTATCACTGACAAGCGTCGAAAGCCCAATTATAGACGAAATGAGCCATGATAATTTATTTTCATCCCAGAAATCCGGAAGAATAATTACAGGAAATATCAATTAATAAACAAATAGAGTAGATTCGTCAAAAAGCGGGTAAAATTTACTGATAAACTGGAGTAAATGTGAGGCATCAGACATGATAAGAGGATCTAAAGCAAAAGAAACCAGAGTAATAGAAAAATCTATTCATCATTTATTTAGAATTATTTCTAAAAATGAGATTTTGACTAACGGCTAATTAATAAGGATAAAAAATCAGGAAATTTTTTAAAAATCCCCAACTCATCCGGCTTTAGTCCAAAATAATTATTAAGCGTCAATCACCGGATATTACTAATTATAATTTGCGTAAGGACGTTATTATATTGCATCTATTTTAATATTAAAATCCTTACCCTGGCAAGTCTTCTCAAGGGGTATATCTTTAGCAACGTAATTATTCCATTCATACTGAGTCATGTTTCTGGAAACAATATTGCATATATCCCGAACCAGATAGTCGACATGCGACGGACGACTGACAAGGGTTTGATTCCCTTCATATGACCCGGATATAACCACCTGGCCATCGGGACTGAATTGCATTACAAGGACAAATCCTTCGTTATCTGTAAAAGTAACAGGAGGTTCCGTAAGGTCGGCCGGATCTTTAACATTAAATATTTTAAGTGTTTTGTCATTACTCGCAGTTGCCATCTGCTTCAGAGTTGTATTAAACTGAATATCATTGATCTGAGCACTATGAGCTTTTACTTCTGAAATCTTCTTACGGAGATTGATATCCCATAATTCAACATTCCCATTAACATCGCCGAGTGCCAGAAGATTGTTATCAGGATTGAATCTTATCACATTAATATTTTTACCGGATGTTTCAATTCTGAAGTTATCCGTAGTGCTTTCGGGGTCCCATACAACTACATTACCATCACTGCTTATCCCAGCCAGATAACTACCATTAGAGGATATATCAATTGATGTTATCTGCATTGACCCGGTAGTGACATTGGTACTTGTCCTGGCTACAAAATCCCACTTTAGAACCTTCCCGTCGAGCGATGCAGAATAGAGATATTTCCCGTCGAAAGAGAAGATTAATGATTTTATTTTACCCTTATGTCCGGTCATCTCATATCCAACATTGTTCCCTTTAAGCGGGATCATCCTTATTGTTGAGTTTCCACTTCCGCACGCCAGCCATGAAGCATCAGGACTAACTGCAAGAACCTCAATAATATCACTGCCCGAATACATGATCTGAAGAGTCTGTTCCTTGCCTTCAAGTGACCATTTGAGAACCTGACCATCATATCCGGAAGTAAAGAATTCGTTTTTCCCGGGTACAAATGCAATACTCTTAATTGCGCCATTATGCCCCTTGAACGACTTATAATTAGTGCTGGTATATTGGCGTGAAACATTATACAGACCGGCATAAATATCGGCATCATTCTCCGGCCCGTTATTATTTTTATTAAACAGGTAAGCCTGGTAGGCCAGAAGGGTCTGCAAATCTTTTTGTCCCTGAAGCTGCAACGATTTGATTGACATTAACTTTCCAATAGAGAGCATCCTCAGGCGCATCGCTTCATTTTTTTGTTCTGTGGCAACTCTGGCGATCTTATCTGATCTTAAGCTGGCACTTATGGCAGAATCGGATAAATCAACAGCTATATTTTGCTGGTACACAGCCTCTGCAGCGATTCTCTCGGCCAAATATCTCTGACTGTCAGCTATCTCTTTTTGTTGTCTTGCCTCTTCAGCTTTATGACTGGCAATAGCTGCATTTGAATCTGCTATTGTCCTCTGTTCAATGGCAAAAATTGTTGATGAATCTGCCCTTGCTTTTCCCTTCTCGGCTTGTATCATTTGTTTTTCGGCAAAAATTGTCTGCCTGTCAGCAGCTATCTTCTGAAGAAAAGCAAAGAGCATGAATCCCATAGATATTATTGCAGTGCCACCCAAAATCGTTGCAACTATCTTGGTCCTCTTCATTTGTCTTTTCTGAAGTTTGACCTTATTTTCTTCTTCTTCAAGATATTTCTTCTCGCTTGTTCGCAGGTAAACCATTGCCCGTTCAAAGGCAGGGTTATATTGCTCTGCCCAGGCAAGTGTTGGTTCATGCTGATCGCGCCAGTTAATTGCAAGTTGAATGTCAGGTGGTCTCCACAAGCTCGTCTTCCCTTGCTGATACATTGCTGATGCTTCGGATAACCGCAAATACATCTGAACCGATGCAGCTTCATCATCAACCCATTCCCTGAGCCGGTCCCACAAACGCATAAGGCTTTCGTGTGAGAGGTCGATAATAGAATCATCGGTTAAAGGGACATTCTGCCTGGGTGTAATAAAGGATCTTGATGGGATCCTGAATCTTTCAATTATTTCAATTAACGCTTCACTTGTGCAATCGACAATAGATTTTATCGTTTTAACACTTGATGGATGTCGTAAGCCTTTATTATCTGAGCCTTTCCTGGTGATGGTTCTAAACATCTTCTCGCAGATCTCTTTACCTCTCAGACTAAGCTCTTCAAAAGCTTCATTAGCATGCAGCGACATGGCATCACTCATTGTTCCAACCGAGTCATAGTCTGTTTTGCTAATCGGCCGGTCAGGCTCTTCAAGCTCCTGCCAATGAGTCCATGTCTTCATCAAAGCGTGTTGCAAAACCGGAAGCTGATCGGTCCTGTCACCTATATCATTAAGAAGTTTTTTAACAAGCTCCGGGGCAATTTTTGCTCCGGCATATTTTACAGGTCCCTCAATTGCCTCCCTGTAGTTTTCACTTCCCATTTGTGGAATAAGGTAATTACTGTTATTAATTAGCTGAGTAAGCCTCTTATAATGTGCGCATTCTCCAATAAAATCAGAGCGCATAGAAACTATTGTATAAACATTTGCAGCAGACTGGCTGACAGCATTAACAATAAAATCAATAAACTTTGCAGTTGGCGCAAGGGGAGTATCTGCTTTCCCAACAGTACTATATCTGAAAAGGTCTTCGAACTGGTCGACAACTAAAAGAACTCTTTCGTCAGATTTTATTATAAGTTTCTTCACTGCAGCAGTAATACCTTCAGGGTTATCCTGAAGTTCAGAAAGAACTGAATCTCTGTCAATCTTTTTCTGCCCGGTGGCCGAAATGTTTTCTGATAATGCATCAGCCAGATTTCCTAACGGGTCCTTCCCCGGCTTGAAAAGAATAATCCTCCAGGCAGAAGATTCCTTCATTTCTAAATTTCTGACTTTTGGTAGCACGCCACAATGGATGAGTGATGATTTACCGCTTCCTGAAGCCCCAATTACAGTAACAAACCTGTTTTTCAGCAACTTCCCGATGACCTCCTCGCTCTCTTTTTCCCGCCCGAAGAATAAATCGCTTTCTTCCGGAGCAAATGGTCTCAGTCCGGGAAAAGGATTGAATTTTTTGTTGTCTCTCTTTGGTCCCATAATGATATATACCTTACTATACTTTGATACCGATTACCCGGATGTCAACTACATGGTCATTCTCACCCACCCATTCATATGATCTTTTATGCAACAACTCTTTATGAACTTCCATCTGGTTATTCTTCGTTATTATCAATATATTTAAATATCTCAAATGATCTGTCGGGAAACTGATAATGGTACTCTTCAACAGCATTTAATGGCAGAATATAATAAGCAGCATTATCCTTGTTCTGAAATTTCTCACCGGGGCCTTTCATATGCTCATTATATAATATATAAACTTCATTATCCGGCATATCAGCTGATAACGTCCATATTATACATCCATCAGGAAATAATTGGAATCCTGTCTGAAAATCCTTCATATACTTCATGGCTCCGGCCATTGAGAATAGCTCTTCCTCCGGGATCCCGGTAAAACAATTTGAGAGAAATTGAATCTTTTCGAAAAGTAATTCCTTTTCATTGGTCTCTCCATTAACAATCTTATCGAGTCGCCTTTTTGTTGAAACAGGTATTCTTTGGGAAATTGACTTGTAAAGCTCCCGGTTAGACCGGGCAATCAATTTTGCAGACTCTTCCTGTAATATTCCTTCTGGGCTGAAGAGAAGAGCGACTACCGATTGAGCCATATCATCACTTTCAATCTCTTTCAAATTTCTTAATGTGCAAGCCTTGGTCCATAAACTGAGAAGATTATAGTCGCGGTTTAATATGTCTTCTAATAGTTTATTATATTGTAGAACTTCCCCAGGGAAGAATTGATAAAGATTCTTAATTTTTTTATCGTCCGCAACAACATTGAGAAGAGAAATTAATTTTGGTTTTAATGTATCTTCGATAACAATGTCAAGCATTTCGAGAGCATAATTGACGCTCTCAACAGTTTCACTTTCGAGATTTTCCCTGATTTTGGTTATGGAACCTGAATCATAAGTGATTGAAAGAATATTAAAAAGAAATCTCTTCCACCTGTCAATTTCCTTGCTCATTATTCTGAGAAGAAAAGTATCATTACTCTTTTCAAGGCAAATTTTTGCTGAAAGATTCCAGGTCATAAAACCAACAATATCAGAAATGAACTGGAGAAGGCGGTCTTTATCCTCAACTGACGGCTTGAATTCACAGTCAATAAGGCATTTAAGAGCAACCTCTTTCAGTTGCCTTGAGTTCGACCACAGCCGGGAAAACAGGAATCCGATACTTTCCTTTGTTCGCGTTTTTCCTAATAGCCGCAGTATTGTTTTGCTTGTATTGGCATTCCCTGATGATACAAGGTAAAACCTTACCAATTCAGCTCCTGCACCACTACCAAAGGATCGGAGAACTGAAGAAGCGTCTGTTTCCAGTCCCTGAATATTCAGGCATTCACACACTTCGGGTAACATGTCGGATAATTTGAATTTTCCAATCATGAAAATTGCCAGCCTCTTAGATTCAATTGAGTTATCCCTTAAAAGCCGTAGGATTTCAGTTGTTTGTGGTAATCTTGTTCCCGACAATATTCTCTTTGCATAGACAATCTTTTCATCTTCCTGCTTTCCTAAGGATGAAATCTCTTCCATATTTTGGACCAGCTCAACCGATTGCCGGCGGATTTCACCATCAAGGTTTTTATTGGAGGCTAGTTTCTTCAACACCGGAATTAGGTTGATATCATGTTTTGAGCGGGAATAGTCAATTATCTTTTTAAAATACCACATGTTCTTATTATTTTCCATTACAGAATAATCACCTGAGATGAGGCTGAAATAATCCGTTTTGAAAGTTTTGTCAGCTGAAAATCTGTTATTAAAAATAACGTGTTCGGTTAAAATTCCAGTTCCTGATCCACCATGGCCTCCTTTTTCAAGTGCTCTCCTGATCGACTTTCTGAACTCCGTATATAACCTGAATGCAACAAATATCCATATAAAAATGATAAAGAAAAGAACCCATGAAAAGTGAATGAGCTTTATAAAGCTGAGAACACCAAGACCTGTCAGGATAAGCCCAGATGACAATACAGCGATTTCATTTACGGTACTGTTCATCCCTGATTGGACCTCATATCTTATTTTATCATCAATTGTCTGATAAATGACTTTAATTGAAGGAGATTCTATTGAGTTTTTCAGAGATTTTGAGAAGAGTCTGCTAAGAGCAAGAAGCAGGAAGAATAGAAGGAAGCCACTTGCTGATTCCGGGGTATAACCCATTAACATCCCTATTGTTAAAGCTATTGCGGTAACAGCAGCTACCAGTAGAGGAGAAATGGCAAGACAGGTTCGAACTCCGTAGTTCCGTATCAGATAATTGAATACAAGAAATTTAATGAGTAAGGTGAAGATCATCATACTACCTGTGAAGATACCCAGAAACCTGGCCATATCTTCCTCGGCAGGGTACTGTTCCCTGGTGACTGCCATAAATGAATACTGAACAAAAAATGCAGTTATGACAGAAAGAGCAATGAATATACCCATAATTCTGGTGCAGGGATCTTCACGAAAAACTGTAAAAACAGATTTCTTTTCTTCAGGTTTTTCAGTTTGCTGTTCAACACTCCCGGCAACCAGCTGAAACCGAGCTCCAAGCATTATCTGAATAATAGAAGCAACCAAAACTGAAGATGCACTAACCAGTAAAATATTATGTGATTCGAATTTAAAAGATAA
>Ga0315276_10001421_pt1 | contig 21490 bp, 22 predicted proteins | sample YL17G05_0_MG_FD_204542 | JGI IMG/M metagenome (GOLD analysis project Ga0315276, IMG submission 204542) | Sediment microbial communities from Yellowstone Lake, YNP, Wyoming, USA - YL17G05_0 | ecosystem: Environmental > Aquatic > Freshwater > Lake > Sediment | place: USA: Wyoming | collected... | reverse complement strand
CACATACATCTACGCATGCTCTTGCTAATCTGGAAACCAGTTGTATCGTTGCATCACTAGATAATTTTGAATTTGAAATTATCTGATATGCCTTTGAAAACAGCACGTCACCAGCTAGTATTGCAATGGGCATTCCAAATTTTTTATGAACAGTTGGTACGCCGTGACGCGTCTCATCGTTATCCATAATGTCATCATGAACTAAGGTAAAATTGTGTATCATTTCTACCGCACTAGCGGCTGGTATTGCAACTGCGATATTCCCTCCCAAAATCTTACAACTATTAATTACCATATATGGTCTGAGTCTTTTTCCACCATGGATTATCAAATGAGATGCAGCATCATAAAGCGTCTTTGGTGTTCCGTGTAGTTTTGAATTTAGATATTTATTAACAATAACCGCATTTTTTTCAATTGATTTTGTTTTTTTCATTTTACTAATCTCCATTTATTATCTGGTAAATGAGTTCTAATTGCTTCCTGTAATTCTTTTTGTAAATTCGAATCAATCCATGAAGACAATACAAATTGGTATTTTTTCATCATTGTTTTTTCTGATTTGTTCAATAATTCTAACGCAATTAACATCCAGGGACAATATATTTTTGGATTGTTTTTCAATTCTGAAAGTAATTCATGAGCTGAAATCCATTTGATCTCATCTATCTCATCTTTGATCAGGCTAAGTTTAGTTGAATCATCGATTATTCCAATCATCGTCCCACAAATTTCATTTTCTGAACCTACATCTTTGTATGGTACGTGATACTCGAATTTGAATAAATAATCTAATCTACATGAAATGCCTAACTCTTCTGGCATTCTTCTCTCTGCTGATGTGACGTATGTTTCAGACTTTCTTGGGTGGCTAGCTACTGTTCCATCCCATACTCCTGGCCATAGCATCTTCTCTGAAGCTCTTCTGGTTAAAACTAATCTTCCATTTTTATCAAATAATAGTGCTGTAAATGCTCTATGCAGTATTCCATTTGGTAGGTGACACTTTACTTTCTCTTCTGAACCAATTGGATTGTCATTTCCATCAACTAAAATAAGATATTCTTCAGGCATTTTTCTTTCCTCTAAACAATGTCCCTTCAAATTTCCTATTTTTAACCGCTTTTACAATTCTTTCAGGTTTGTTACCATTTACAAAAAATACATCTATACCCATCTTTGAAATTTTTGATGCCTCTTCAACTTTTCTAGTCATTCCTCCGGTAACATCCATTTTGTTTTCTGAAATAATTGGACTTTTTTTATTTATTTCATAAATTAATTTTTTTGATTTCAAATCTGAATATAATCCGTCTTCATTTAGAACAAAAATACTTAATCTTGGTTTTAAAATTTTTGACAGATACGTCATAATTCTATCTCCAGATAAAATGTATGTTTTTTTCTGACCGTACCAAAGGGCATCTCCAAAAGTAATAGGAATCAATCCTGCATTTGCAATTTTTTGAATTTCCTTTACTTTCTTTATAATGGGATCATTTCCTGCCATAAAATCTGTTGGAGGAAGGCAATATGGATTTAATTTATTTTCTAAAAATAAATCTAAAATAATTTTATTTAATTCGATCATTGAATTTTTGACAGTGGAGACTCCCCGTACACTATAATTCATTGGTTTTGTATGCATATTATATTTTACAGACCAATAATGTCCAAAAGATCCTCCTCCATGAACAATTATGATTGACTCATCAATCTTTTTTAAATTTTTTACAATATTTTTGATTATTTTTTTCCTTGGAGATAATGGTTTTTCTTTGTTAGTAATAATTGAACCACCTAATTTTATTAGAATCATGTTGTCACCAAATATTTAGTCAATTAAAAAGTATCCAATCCTCTGAAGTCAATTTTTGCAGAAAAACACTCATAATTTTTCTCTTTGAAACTCTCAATGACCTTTTCTACATTTGACTCATTTGTTAATGCAATTATGCATCCCCCTCCTCCTGCGCCAGTTATTTTTGCTCCAAATGATAATTTTTGGGCTAATTCAATCATAGAACGTAATTTCTCATTAGATACGCCTATAGCTTCAAGATATTCTTGATTTTTCATCATGTTTTTACCTAACCCTGTCAAATCATTATTTTTCAAAAGAATTAACACATTATTGATCAAATTTGATTCTTCCTTACATAAATTAGAGAATGTATTCTCGTTTTTTTCTTTGAATTGTTTTACATTTGAAACAATAATTTCTGTAGAGTGCTCAATTTTTGAATTTGCAATAACCAAATGAAAATTTGGCTCTAAATTTATCTTTGAAAATCCATTCTTTCTATCGTATTCCATAATTCCTCCAAATGTACACACTGTACAATCTGCTCCTGACGTATTTTGAAAAATAGTTTTTTCAGCTTCAATTGCCAAATCGAGGATTTCTTTTTTTGATGTTTTAGCAAATAATCTTGAGATTGCTGCTGCACCTGCAACACAACTAGCAGAGGATGAACCCAAACCTACTCCTAAAGGAATTTCTGACTGAATTAGAATTTCTATTCCTGTGTTTTGATTATATTTTTCTATCATTTTATTTGCTATAAAATAAAATGGCTTTAACGGAGAATTAATCTCTATAATTGGTTTATTTGGTGTGGTGATTAAATCTCCTATGTTTGATTTAATTGAAATTATATTTCCTTGTATCTTAGTGGCACTTACTGTAATTCGTTTGTTTATTGCACAAAGTACTGCTTTTACTCCATAAACTACAAAATGCTCACCAAAAAGAATTATCTTTCCAGGAGCAGAAGCTGTTGATTTCAAGTGAACACTATAGATCCATAACCAACAACGGAATTTATATCTCCAGTTATATCGCCGCTTGTAGCATATTTGAGCAATTCTCCTTTTGTAGCACCTAATTCTTTGCATGCTATCATGGTGGATGCAATTGCACCATAACCGCAAGCACTTACATCTCTATCTTTTAAAACATTATAAAATTTCTCTACGTCTAATTTCAATATTGGTTCAATTAAAGCCATATCTTGCTCATGTGCAAATTCATTTTGTTCATAATGAGTAAAATCTGAAGAACCAATAATTATGGCATTCTTTTTTTTGGCAATTTTTGCCATCACATGTCCTATTTTTTTAGCTGTATCTTTATTTTGATTAATTAATGATATTGGCAATATTTTGAAATTAGAAAAAACTTCCTGTAATATTGGTATTTGCACCTCTAAACTATGTTCTCGTGTATGGGCCAGACTATCTATATCGATAATTTCTGATAGACGCGAAATTTCTTCCGCTGCTTCTGAATCTACTTCTACATCTCCTAACGGTGTACTCCATTTACAATCTTTCATTGTTGCGACACTACTTCCAATTCCACAATGATTGGGTCCAACTATTATGAATAATTCTGGTATCTCTGATGATATTGCATAAAATGAATGACACGCTATTGGGCCTGAATACATGTACCCTGCATGTGGACAAATAATTCCAAAAATTTTCTTTTTAGCTTTAGATGGAGGAATCCTACCTGGACCAAATCTATGTAAAAAACATTCTTTGATTGATTTTTTTAACTCTTTTTTTTCATTGGAATAGAACATTCCGGCTACTGCCGGTGTTCTAATATGCATTACTCTATTTCCTCTTCCGTTATCTTTGTTTCAAAATCATCAATTTCTAATTTCATTGGTTCATCTTCTCTGAGTTCACCTCTTTCTATGAGAATTTGGCGAACCAATAACCAATAAACTGTAGCAAGAGCCTTTCTTCCTCTGTTATTTGCTGGGATAATCACATCCAGTTTTGATGTAATGTTATCTGTATTTGCTAATCCAATTACAGGAATGCCTGCATTGGTTGCCTCTGTAATTGCTTGTACATCTACTTGAGGATCAGAAATTAAAACCAATCTTGGTTCAATGTAATATGGCAATGAAGGATTGGTAAGGGTTCCTGGCATAAATCTGCCTAGTAATTTTTTAGAGCCCAACATTTCACAAAACTTCTCAATTGGAGTATTTGCATATTGTCTAGCAGAACAGACGATGAGTTTATCGGTTCCAACACGGTTGATGAATTTAGCAGCTGTTTTAATTTTTTCTAGAGTTATATCTATGTCCAGCATGTATAGACCTTCAGGACTAGCTTTTGTGATAAATGGAACCATGAATTTTGTTTTGACCTGAGTCCCTACTCTAATTCCTGTTGACAGGATCTTCTTTTTGATGTCTGTGATTTCTGTTTGTTCACTCATAGCGATTTTAAATCTCTGCCATACCGCGTATTAAATCATGCTCTGATAGACGTATAAGCTCATTTAGCTTCGCTACTCTTTCTCCACCAACTATGCCTACTTTGAGCATTTTTGATTTAGTTGCCAATCCTATATGAGAAATATGCGAATCCGTAGATTCTCCAGATCTATGTGATGTGATTAATTTGATGTTATTCTGATTTGCTACATTGGCAAATTCTAACGCATCATAAAGGCTACCTGCCTGATTAACTTTAAGAATTGCAGCATTACAAGATTTCAATTTAATTGCCTTAGTTAGAATGTCTTTATTGGTCACAGTAAGATCATCTCCTGTCACTAATGTATTTGGAAATTTAGCCGTTAATTCTGCCATACCGTCAAAAGATTCCTCGTGTACTGCATCTTCTGCATAAATTAATTTATATTTTTTAATAATATCTGCAGCAAATTCAATTTGTTGCTCTGAAGAATTTACAAATCCAGCTCTATCATAAACATACTTTTGTTTTTCTTCACTCCACTGAGTTGACGATGCAAAATCTACTCCTAAAGAGACTTCCTTTCCTAATGTAAATCCTAAATTTTCACAAGCTTTTGCTGAAAGTTCTAATGCTTTGTCATTTTTTAATTTTGGGGCCCATCCTCCCTCATCTCCTCTCCCATTAGTAAAATTAGAATCCTCTTTTTCTAAAACACGGCGTAATTCTCTATGAACCAGCAAATTAGTGTCAATAGCCTCTCTGATTGTTTTTGCACCTTTTGCACAAATCAAAATTTCTTGAATATCTGGTGTTCCTGGCCCTGCATGTGCTCCACCTCCTAAAATGTTACCTAATGGAAATGGAAATCTGAAAGATGATTCAGAGGATAATATTTGAAATAAAGATTTATCTTGTGATTTTGCAGCCGATTCCATTGAAGCAATAGTTACTGCAAATGCTAATGCTCCTCCTATTTTTGAATAATTTGATGATTGATCAATACTTCTTAACGTTTCATGTATCGTTTTAAGATCTGATGCTTCCAACCCCACAAATTTTTTAGAATTTTCATTTAACACTCTCAAACTTTCTTCTGGTTTTTCATTTGGAAAACTAACTGCTTCATATTTTCCAACACTAGCTCCAGAAGGTGAACAAACTCTTCCGAGAAATTTACTATCTGATTTAATGTCTATTTCAATGGTTTTACTTCCTCGACTGTTGTAAAGGATACGTCCTTCAATTGAGGTTATTTTTGACAAATTACTCTAGCTCAGATTGGACTTCTTGGTGTCTTTTCTGTATTGCTTCATAAAATGGAATAACCTGCTGAATGGTTTCAACAGTAGTTAATAACATTCTTCTGCAACAATATCTCTTGATTCCTAAAGCATCTAATACTTTTGCTGGATCTTCCCCAGTCCTTATTTTATTTTGATAATCTTCGAATCTATCGGCAACTAAATTTCCACAAGTAAAACACCTTACAGGAATTAGCATATAAAGAAAAAAGTAATCAAGGATTATAAAAACCATACAAGAAATTTTTATTGCGGGTGTCGCCCAGCCTGGCCAAAGGCGCTAGCTTGAGGGGTTAGTCTCTTAGGAGTTCATGGGTTCAAATCCCATCACCCGCACTAAATTTTATTTTGCAAAAACTCTATTTTTGCAGTTTGTTTAATGCTTTGATTAATTCTGAACGTCGTTTCTCTTCGGTGATTGCACTTCTAACATCATCAACTAAGATACGATCTACATCTATTTTCCTTCTAGCTTCTTTTACTACTTTATCATATATTGAAAATGGATACAAATGAAGATACAAGTTTTCCATTATTTCAAAAATCTTTGAGGCATTATCAATATCCCCAACTCTGATTTTATCAAAAACCATTCGTTTTAGCTCTCCTACACAGTCCATTAATCCTAAAACATATGATTCTGGCATCACACCCAATTCTGTTTCTGAAGGAATTTCTCTTTTTTCAACAATGGCAATTAGAGATGCTGCCTCGACAAATTCTTGCTCTGGAGTAATCATATATCTTCGAAGATCCGAAGTAACTTTTTTCTTGTATTTTTTTAGTAATGCATCTGCTTGTTTTAGATTATTTTTTGCCGATTTCATATCTCCTTTATGTGTTGATATAATGGATCTGCTGCAAAGAATTATTATTTCTCTAGTATTTTTCAGCAAAAATTCTCTGGAATCTTGGACATTTGATAATGTTTTTTCAATCTTGTTCAAAGACATCTTTACATTTTTCAATGTCATTATTTGTTTATGAACAAAAACAAGGATAAAGTCGTTTGCCAAAGCTCTTATTTTACTTCTATTTTCTTTCATTTATGGAAATATCTGTAGATCAAATGATGCAAATTGAAAATAAAGGACATCGTATGGGATTTTTAAAAAAATTTATGATGGAAAATGCTGGTGCTATAGCAGTTAAAAGATTAGCCGAAAAATTTGATAATATTGAATCAAAGAATATTTTAGTTTTTGCCGGATTAGGAAATAATGGTGGTGATGGATTGGTTATGGCTCGACATCTTGCAGGTTATGGATCAAAAGTTACGGTAGTTTTACTTGGAACTCCTGATAGAATAAAAAATGAAGAAAGTCAATGGAATTGGGCGTTACTTGAAAAAATGCCATCTGTTCAATTGATCTCTGATATGAATAAAATCACTAATTTGAATCCTGACATAATTGTGGATGGAATACTTGGAACTGGAATTTCAAGAGAGATAAGGGAACCCTATGCAAGTGCAATAAAGTACATTAATGATTCAAACTGTTTCAAAATCTCAGTTGATGTACCTTCTGGTGTTAATCCTGATAACGGAGAAACTGCAAATATCTTTGTACAAAGTAACATGACAGTTACATTTCATAAAATGAAGAGGGGAATGCCAAAAAGAAAAGATTTGTGTGGTGAAATCTATGTTGAAAAAATAGGAATTCCTCCAGAAGCTGAAGAGGGTATACTATGAAGATTCATCAAATTCAAGTTGGAAACATGCAGAATTTTACCTATGTGGTAGAAGACGAAAATACAAATGAAGGAATAATAATTGATCCTTCTTGGGATCTTGATCAAATTGAGAAAATCATTAAACGAAATAATTTGAAAATAAAGTACATCGTTAATACCCACCATCATTTTGATCATACTTTAGGAAATGAAGGAATGAATGAATTAACTAATGCAAAAATAATTCAACATGAGGAATCTGAATTAAAACACGATATTGCAGTTAAGGATGGTGATATAATTGAATTTGGAGATTCAAAATTAACTGTTTTGCATACTCCTGGTCATTCCAAAGACAGTATATGCTTGATAGGCGATGGTTTGTTTTTCTCTGGAGATACTCTTTTTGTAGGAAACTGTGGGCGTACAGATCTTCCCGGAGGAAGTGCAAAGGATCTCTATCATAGTCTTTTTGATATTATTTATTCTTTGAATAATGATCTAGTTATTTACCCCGGTCATAATTATGGACATTCTTCATCATCTACAATTGGACAGGAAAAAATAACCAATCCTGTCATGCAAAAGCGAACAGAACAAGAATTTGTTGATATGATGGGATAATGACATATCTGGAAAATTTTGAATTTTTTGGTAATGTAAGCAAAGCTCAAGATTTTATTCATACAATCAAGCCTGGAAATTTTTTATTCTCACTTGTAATTTCTTATACTGAAACATGTGAAATTCCAGGTATTACATTTGCTGGCGCTGATAAAGATTCGATAAAATTTACTCCACCTGCTGACGCTGAATATCTCTATTATGGTAATTGTAAGACGATTGATAAAATCCCGATGACTCCTGACGGTAAACCCACACCTGCAATACTCACTAAAACTGCATTAGAATCCTCTAGCATTCCACATATTGTAATTAATTCCGGAAGTAAAATCCCTCCACAACTACCTTTCATCCATACTGGCTTGTCTTACGGACGAAATATCCTAGTTGAATCTGCAATGAGTGACTCTCAAGTATCCCAAGCAGTAAATTATGGAAGAATAGTTGGAAGAAACCTTGCTTCTATGACCGACTGTTTGATTATTGGAGAAAGTATTCCTGGTGGTACAACCACCGCCCTTGCAATATTACGGGGATTGGGATTCAAAGCTAAAGTGAGTTCTAGCATTCCAAATAATCCTGTTGAGTTAAAAAATGCCATTGTAAATTCAGCATTAGAGCGATTAACTTCTGATAATCCATACAATGTAATAGCCGAAGTCGGTGACCCCATGATCCCTTTTGTAACTGGTATGTTGAGTGCTGCATCTGAAATAACCAAAGTAATGTTGGCAGGTGGTACACAAATGACTGCAGTTTTAGCATTTGCCTCAAAAATTGGATTCAACGAAAAAAATACCGCTATTGGAACTACTTCTTACATCTCTAATGATGACAGTGCTAATTTTAAATCTCTTGTTTCAGAAATTGCAGATATCCCTGCAATAGCAGTTAACCCATGTCTTGAGAATTCTCAATTTTCTGGACTCCAGGCATTTTCACAAGGATTTGCAAAAGAGGGTGTTGGTGCCGGCGGTAGTATAATTGCTTCTATGATAAAGTCAGGAAACAATGTAGCGACTTTTTTAGCATTGGCCGAAAAAGAATATCGTCGACTTTTTACTTCACTGTGACTGATTTCGCCAAGTTTCTTGGATAATCTGGATCAGTATTTTTTTCGAGTGCTGCATAATAGGAAAGTAATTGGATGGGGATTATCTCTGAAATAATATATGTCAAGTCGCTTGTTTTTGGAATTTCTATCCAATAATCATATGTTTCACTCGGCACATCTGATATCCCAATAATCTTTGCACCCCGTGATTTAATTTGGTTAGCACTGGTTAACGTATCTAAGTATGTTGAATCATTCGGATTGATTATGATGACTAATACGCCTGAATCCATCAACGCTAATGGACCATGTTTTAATTCCCCCCCCGGTATTCCTTCTGCATGAATGTATGTCAGTTCTTTCAGTTTTAACGCAGCTTCTATAGCAATAGGATAGTGAATTCCTCTTCCAAGAACATAGATATCTGAAATTTCTCTCAATTCATTAGCAATTTTTTTAATTTTGTTTCGTTCTTCTAGCATTTTTGAAATTGATCTTGACATTTCCTCAAAATCTACCTTCACCATATTATTGGATAATTTTTCTATAATTTTAAACAAAATGGCTAACTGTGATGTGAAACTCTTTGTTGCTGCAACTCCTATTTCTGGCCCACAATTCATTCCTATTGCTATATCTGATTCTCTAACTAGTGAGGATGTAAGTAAATTCACTATCGATATTATTTTGCATTTTACATTTTTTGCCGTATTGACAGCTTCTAATACATCAGCACTTTCACCACTCTGTGAAATTGCAATTAGGATGGAATTTGGTTCAATGATATCTGGAGAAAATTGTAATTCGCTAGACATTATTGTTTCCACTTTTATTTTTGCATATTTGGAAAAAATATGTTTTGCAATTAAGGCTGAATTATAACTAGTTCCACTTCCAGTGATGTATACATTTTTTGCATGTTTGATAAAATCAGCTGCTTTTATGATTCCATCTTCGCTTCTTTCACCAGCTTTTAAAATCGTTTCATTTTGCTCATAAATCTCTTTTAATGTAAAATGTGCATACTCTCCTTTATACGAATCCGCAAATTCTTTTGAAACTTTTGTAATTTGATATTTTACCGCCTCTCCATTAAAATCCAATATTTTAAACTCATTTTTACTCATTATCGCAAAATTACCGTTTTCTATATAAATGGCGTCATCTGTATATTCAATAAATCCCAAAACATCACTTGAAAAAAAGAAATTACTTAATCCAACTCCTACTATCAACGGCTCATGATATCTGGCTGCTGACAATTGTCCATTGTCAAACATTGCAACAAAGGCATAATGTCCTTTCAATTCTGAAATAGTCCTCATCATCGTATCTTTAACATCTCCAGTTACATCGTAATTTTTTTGGAGAAGATTGGCTATTACTTCACTATCTGTTTCACTTTTGAAAGTGTATCCCTCTTTTTCTAATTCTTTTTTTAATTCTTGATAGTTTTCTATGATTCCATTATGAACTATTGCTATTTTCCCACTACTGCTGGAATGTGGATGAGCATTTTTATCGGTTACCTTTCCATGAGTTGCCCATCTAGTATGACCTATTCCCATTCTTCCAGGTAAACTATCCAGATGAACCATCGAGTTTACTTCTGCAACTTTTCCAACTCCTTTCTTTAATTCGATATGATTATTTGCTTCAGTTGCAACGCCTACGCTATCGTATCCTCTATACTCCATCCTCTTTAATCCTTTAACAATTACTGGTGCGGCAATTTCCAATCCATAATATCCAATTATTGAACACATGACTAATGAAATCGGCAGCTTTCACCCTTATTAACTTCATTATTGGCGATTATGCTAATGTCTGTTATGCGTCTGACAACTGAGATTTAACATCTTCACTAGCCTCTGGTGGAATCTCTTGTTTTTTAGTACTTTGTAAAATATCCTGAATCTTTGACTCTGGAGAAAAATGAATATTTTTCTCTTCCTCTAATTTCACAACATATGATGGAATGTTTACTTTTCTATCTCCTATCATTATATGTCCATGAATTACGGCTTGTCTTGCTTGATATGGTGTTTTAAATCCAAAATTCCTTGATACTATAGTCTGTAATCTACGTGAAAGTAAATCATTAACCTGAAGATTTAACACATCATCTAACGTGGATTCATTACTAACTAATCCAATTCTTGATAAAGAATTCATCAAAATTGGTTCTTTTTCTTGTCTTTCTTCTTGTCTCAACGCAAGTAATGATCTTGCCTGATGTCTTACTCGAGACAATTCAGTATGTGCTTTCCACAATTCTCTTTTTGTTCTTAAACCAAATGTGCCAAGGATTTTCAATTCGGCCATTTTTAATTCATAATTGAGAGGCCTCTTTGGCTTTTTCCACATTCTTCTTGGATTCTTAGGATCTCCCACTCAATTCACCTATTTCTTTTTCTCCGCTGGAGATTCTTTCTTTACTTCAGCAGGTTTTGCTGCCGTGGCTGCACTTGTTGGAGCTGCCACTTCAGCTGATTTTGCTGGCGCTGCTTTACCAGCTTTTGCAACACCTACTGCGCCTCCCTTTCTACCGGTGGTTCTTGTACATTGTCCTCTAACCTTTAGACCGTACATGTGTCTATATCCTCTCCAACTACTAGTGGTTCGTTCTCTTTCAATATCATTTCTTAAAGTAAAAGGAATATCTGATGTTAACAAATGCAAATTTTTTCCAGTTTCAATATCTTTTCTTCTATTAAGAAACCATAAAGGAAAATTTCCTGCTATGGGATTAGCAATTAACTTTTCAATTGATTGAACATCAGATTCAGATAGAAAACCAATATTGATGTTTGTGTTAATTTTTAGAGTATCCAGGATTGCAGTGGCAAAGCTGTATCCAATCCCTTTAATCTGGGTTAGCCCTACTATTGCTTTTCTAGCCCCTGGAATATCATTTCCTATAATTCTGACAATGTGTCTGTATTCTTGAGTGCTCAAGTATTCAAAATTTCTTAGTTGCCCCGATAAAAACCATGCTAGGCATCATTTAGAAGCATTTCAAAAGGATTGGTAACGATCAAATGACTTGTGATAAATACCCACTTTCTTATTTCTAGCCTCAATTCTAAATTATTAGGGGTAATCTTATAAATTATCTAAAGTCTGCGTCTTCGGTCCAATCTCTACCCTGTACATTCCATTGACTACATTTACAGCACTTTTTTATTCCTCTTTGAGCATCAATTGCAATACAGAAACAATGCTCTCCTTTTCCTGATGAATCTTTGATGCATAATTTCTGCATTATTGTAATGGTGTTATTTTATCAATTATATTTTGATGTATTGACGAAAAGCTTAGAAATTCCAACAAAGTTATTAATTCACACTAATATTATTAATCAGAAATGGATGATATTTTTGATAGAGAAAAAGTATTTGATTGCATGTTTGATCCTGTCACATCTACTATTTTAGCAGAGTTAGAAGACGGTGAAAAAGACGGTTTATTCTTGGCAAAAAAATCTGCTATTCCTGAAACCGAAGTTTTGGAAAGGCTTTCTTATTTGATAGAACATGGATTTGTTCATAAAAATTATAATAATGGAAAATCAATTTTCTCTGCAAATGCTGAAAAATTAACTCAAATTATAGAACACTCTGATACTTTTAGTGCAACCATTAACGGATTAGAAAAAATGGACACCTATCTCAATTAAAAGATTTTCCACGATTTTTTATTACGTAAATTGTAACTCCAACCATCCCAAACAAACCAATTATGAGAACGTATAGAGAAATAAACCCTAATGATTTCTTACCTGCATCCGGTTCTGGTCCTATAACTCCAAAAATTTGGACTTCTTTTTCATCTGTATTTTCAATAACTAATTTGTATATCCCTGGAGTTGTCATATCGAATCTACCCTCAAAAACTTTTTCATTGATTGCTTGAGATTGTATTTCTATGTCAAATGGATCTAGTACCTTTGCAGTTATTGTTCCTTCTTTCAAATCCATTACTTGAATTGCGTAAACACCATTTCCTATTTTCGTATTATCTAATTCTGCTTGAATTATCAAATTCTTTCCAACTTTTACTAATCCATCTCCTTTGATTAATTCCTCAAAAATTATTTGATTTCCATAAAATGATAGGATTATTCCTGTACCTATTATGCCCCCTACAATCACAAAAAGAATGGATGATCTTTGCACAATTTTTATGAACTATTCTTTAGTTTAAACCTAATTTTTTTAGTATATTTTGCTTATGTTTTATAAATTTAGATTAGGCTAAAAAAGTTAGTCTTGGCTAACTTTTAAATAAACAAATTAGTTATAGTGATATATCTTTGAAATTTAGTCGTTCAACCACCATGATATTGATCTTATCTGCATTAGTTGGGATTTCGATAACTGTTGTTTTTCCTACACTTACTGAAGCTCAGTTAGAAAAAAAAACATTTGTCACTCACTCCGGCCAAGTAATTCAAACATCTGGTGATGTTTTGGACCCATTATCTGCTTCCTCAACAGTTGAATTCGATCCACAAAAGTTTCTACGAGATTTCAATTATGGCCGTATTTCAGAATCAAAAACTGGTCAAACCATTAGGGATTTTACAATAATTGCAGAAGATGATAAAATACAAGAAATTTCTCCTGGTGTTTTTTACAATGTTTGGACCTTTAATGGAACTGTTCCAGGTCCTACAATTCGTGCAACTGAAGGAGATTTGGTTCGCATTCATTTCATTAACAACGGCTCAAAATCACACACGATGCACTTTCACGGAATTCATAAAGCTGAAATGGATGGGGTGTTTGAAATTGTAGGTCCAGGGGGGGGACAATTTACTTACGAATTTGAAGCCGGTCCTGTGGGAGTTCATCCGTATCACTGTCACGTAATGCCACTTGAAGAACATATTTCTCATGGTCTTTATGGTGTTTTCATAGTAGATCCAAAAGAAGGGAGGCCGGCAGCTGATGAAATGGTTATGGTTCTAAATGGATTTGACACTGATTTTGATACTGACAACAATTTCTATGCGGCTAATACAATTCCATTTTATTATCAACATCATCCAATCCAAATTAAAACAAATAAACTAATTCGTATCTATGTTGTAAATATGGTTGAGTTTGATCCAATTAATAATTTCCACCTGCATGGAAATCTATTCCATTACTATCCTACAGGAACTGATACTGTACCTTCAACTTTTACAGATATGATAACTCTATCCCAAACTGAACGTGGAATTATGGAATTTCAATATTCATATCCTGGAAAGTACTTATTTCATGCCCATAAAGTTGAATTTTCTGAAAAAGGCTGGACTGGTTTATTTCTAGTTCAAAACCCTGAGGATAGCTTAGTAGATTAGTATGAACCAAAGATCATCTCAAATTCGCACAGTTGTAAGTGGTTTAATTCCGTTTGTCTTTCTTGTCATAATGATACTTTACTTATTTGGCCCTGGCTCAAATTTACTAAAATTTGGCATCGCTTTACCTGAGATAACTATTGAAAAAGTTGAATTTTTTGATTCAGAAATACACGCTACAGTAAGAAATACTGGTCCAATTCCTGTGAAAATAGCAATGGCCGATGTTAATGATCGAATCCAACCTGCTGCAATAGAACCTGATAAATCACTAGAACGATTTGAAACCGCCCTTGTAAGAATTCCTTTTTCTTGGAATAAAGCAGAACCGTACACAATTGGAATAACACTTGATGATGGTTTACGTTTTGATAAATTTATTGAAGCTGCCTCTCCTGCAATTAAATCTGATTACAATTTAGCTGGATTTTTTGCTATAATTGGAACTTATGTGGGAATAATCCCTGTAATGATCGGATTACTTTGGTTACCATTTATCAAAAGAATTGGAAAAAACAAGTACAATTTCTTTCTGGCATTAACCGTTGGACTGTTAGTCTTTTTGGGTATTGATGCAATGCAGGAAGGCTTTGAAGTATCACAAAAAAATCTCTCAATTAATTTTAATGGAGGATTGCTAATTGCAACTATTACTTTACTTTCATTTCTTGGCTTGTATTATTCTGCTGAAAAACTAACTTCTAGAACTAAACTTTCAATCGATTCCAAACCACTCGCCATTGGATTGATGATTGCAATTGGAATAGGACTGCATAATCTTGGCGAAGGATTAGCTATTGGGGCTGCTGTAGGTTTGGGGCAGGTAGCTTTAACTACTTTTTTGATTGTTGGGTTTGCACTTCATAACACCACTGAAGGACTTGCAATTGCATCGCCAATTGCTAAAACCAAATCCCCAATATCTAAAATAATTATTCTGGGTTTAATCGCGGGAGCTCCAGCTATTTTAGGTACTTGGATTGGAGGATTTTTCTACTCTCCATATACTGCAATAGTCTTCTTGTCTATAGGTGCAGGAGCAATTTTCCAAGTTGCACTAGTAATTTTGAAATGGCTTTACCAAAGTGAACAAAAACTTGTACAGGCATCTATTGTGTCTGGAATTGGAGTCGGAATGCTTATCATGTATCTTACAAGTATTTTGGTTTGATTTTTCAAATCGGTTCGGGGTGTATTGTAATTACAGCATTTTTAATTTCTGCTCTAATAACATGTTCAATTTCTGAAGTCAGATCATGAACTTTTTCAATGGATAATTCTTTATCAAATGAACAATCAATATCAATTTTAAGAATATTTTCAAAATTTAGAGAAACTATACGGCCTATCTTTCTTATTACTTTATATTTTTTTAAAATTTCCCTTATTTTCTCTTCAGTAATCTTATCTTCCACGTTTAAATTTATTGGAACAATAAGAAATGGCTCAAGATGAATAGTTACATGTTCAATTTCAGGTATGTTTTCTTTAATTTTTTGTTCTATTGCTTCTGATATTTTATGAGCAGAATATAGGTTAATTTCTCTATCTACCATTACGTGTAGATTTGAGTATGTCTTTCCTTTGGTTTTATGAGATATTATATTGTGAACTTCCATGACGCCATCTACACTTTTTGCAATATCGTTAATCTTTGCATCAAGAGGGACATTCTTCCAATCTGGCTCAAAATGAATGGTGATTGCTGCATTTGACATCTTATTTTTAATATTATTTTCAACTTTGCTGCTAATTTCATGTGCTCTATCAAAACTTGTATCTCCTCTCAGTGAGATTGTGACATCCGCAAATATTGTTTCCCCAGATCTTCTCATTAGAATTGCCTCTACTCCTATCACTCCCTCAGTATTTGTAACAATCTCTCTCACTTTTTTTACAAGCTCTGGAGATATGATATCTGTAAGATCTAGTGCTGTTTTGTAAATTAATTTAATACTGAGAAACGCTAGAAATACACCCAAAATTAATGCCGCAAAAAAGTCCCCACTGTAGAATCCATATGAAACTAGTATGATTCCTGCAATTGCAACTATTGTTGAACCCAGATCCATAAATGCATGGTAAAAATCAGCTTTGAGTGTAGTTCCTCCTATTTTTCTAATTGATTTTCTGAGAAGAATTATTCTAAAAATATCTATTCCAATCGTGTATAATCCACCTATGATTGCAAAAAACCCTGGCAATAAAATAGGCAGAGGACTCTGTAATCTTTGAATTGATTCATAAATGAAAAACCCAGCTATTAGAAGAATTGCAATTCCGCCAATCATTCCTCCAAGAGACTCAATTTTTCCATGACCGTATGTATGCTCCTCATCTGGTGGCTTGATTGCCATTCTTGCTGCCAAGAGTAGTATTACTGTGACGACACTATCTAACAATGCATGAATGCTGTCTGTAACTAAACCTAGACTATTTGATACTAACCCAAAAACTAATTCTACAATAAACGCTGAAAATATAGCTAACAGTGAGATTTGTAAAACCTTTGTTTTCTGAACTAACAATTCCATTCATTTTAGTAATTCTTTTCATATATTACAAGTATTCTAAAGATAAATTATACGATAACATTATCTGTCATTAACTGTGATTTTTGGTATGATGCCCAGAAAATCTATCCTTTTACTTGGACTTTTTTCAATTATGTTGCTAACGCCAATTATTAAGGCTGATGCCAGCAGTAATCCAAATCTGGATGTTTCTGCTGAAAATTCAAAATTTAACAATCATTTTTCGGGTTCAATGGTAGTTGAGGTCGTAATCCGTGATCCTAATCTTCAAGATACTGACCAATCAAAAGGGGAGCCAGATGTTACAATTAACGGTAAAACACTACGAATGGTCCAAGCCACTGATGGAAATTATTATGCATATTTTGCTAATGTAGACAAGGCAAAGATTGCTGATTCTACTGTAGGTTTACCTGGTGAGGGATTAGATTTCGGTGTTTTCTGTAGTAGAGATACACCATCATCCATTTTTGGAATATCTCTTTCTGACACTGACGGTTTTTCTGTTCCAAGTTCTGGATTGACAACTTTTACAAATGGTAATTCTTCTTTTCTATCTTGTGATGGAACTCCAGATTCTACAAATCTAAATAATGTTGTAAGAAATCCAAGATCCATTAATACCAATCCTAATGTACTTCCCGGTCAAATCGGACTAAATCCTAATGCATGGCCCTTAATTCAACTATTTTCTTTTGGCGATGTAACTATTCAATATAATGCAGCCGGCGGAGCGCAAAGAGTTGATCTTAAGTATGATGAAATTCCAAATATTTCAATCAACATAGATAGAAACAACTATTCTCCAAATTCAGAAGTTTTTCTTACTGTAAATGATTTTCAATTAAATCAGGATCCTACTGATGAAGATTCATGGACATTTAATGTTGATTCTCCTATATCGACTTTCTATCAAGCATTTGATGAAAATGGCGCTGATTCCGCCAATGGCAATCAGGGATTAGTAAATTTAGTTCCATCTCTTTCTAATTTAGGTTTTGAAGATAATGGAAAACTTTCAATTAGTTTAGGAAAAATAATGGAAATAAAATCAAACGATGAACAACCTTTCACTTTTGTTGATGATGGAGGCGGAAATTCATTTTCACAAATTGTCACTTTGGTTGAAACTGGTCCTAATTCTGGATTATTTGACAATGCTGATCATGGAGACAAAGCCACAATTGCAATTTTAAAATCTACCCCACGAGGGGAAACTGGACAAATAGAGTATAATGAAAAATCACTATCTGTTTTAACAGAACTTTCAACAGCTTCTGTTTCAATTACTAAACCCTCTCTAACTGTAGGCGATGGCTCTCAACCATTAAAATCTGGAACTAAATTTCCTATAATTGTTATGGATTCTGATCAAAATCTAAATTCTGCTTCACGAGATCACTTGGATGTTTTTAGAAATACTGCGTTAATACCAACTCTCAAAATAGGAAATCCAGTGACCCTTGAAAAATCATCAAATGTCAAATTCTATACTACATCTATTGATTCATTGACAGGAACCGCGCGTCAACCTGCCTCTTTGTTGCCTGACAAAAATTCAGCTAGGTTGTTTATTGACACAACTTCAATTTCCAACGGTGGATTTGAAAAAATTTCCTTTAATCTAGGTATTACTGCAGCCTCATTAAGTTCTAGTCTTATTGATACCAGTATTTCAAATAAACAGGGAACAAACTGGCTTAATGTTGATCTTAGATCCTTTGAAAAAGATCTTGATGTAAATGACTTTAGCGATACTACAATTACTCTATATTTTGGTGATCTTTCTGATTCTTCACCTATCGTCATCACTGATCCAGGAGATTTATCTACATCCCGTGGATTAATTCAATTGGACAGTTCGGATGTAAAAGCAATTTCTGCCAAAAATGGTTCTGTTTTTGTTGTAATTAATTTTGATTCTTCTAATAACACATCAAATATTGGTGTTGTATCAGATGAAACTGTTTCACAACCCATAGTTTTTGATTTCTTTTCATTTGGACTTGATAATTCAAATGACATAAACAATTCCATTTACAGATTTGAATTAGAAGAAACTAGCGACAATTCATCTAAATTTGAAGGAACCCTTGAATATTCTATGGCAAATCAACTAAATCTTTTAGATCCTTCTTTTATCAAAACTATTAGACCTATAGATAATGATGTCAAATTCATCGTGTCTAACAGATTAATAGACGAGAAAGGCATTTCTATTTCCTACTCTGATTTGGATAAAGTAGGAGTGACAACCACCACTTCTGCAAAATCTGACATACAAACTAATTCTGGCACTGTGCATACTGGTTCACAATCTTATCGCTTTGGTCAACCTGTTACAATTTCATTAAACGATCCAGATCTTAATTTAAAAAATGATAATGTTGACATCTATGTGGCGATAAATGATCCAAATTCTTCATACGTAGATACTATAGGTAAAGATGGAAATGTTTTGTTGGAAATTTTAATTAAAGACATTAGATACAAACGTTGTACAATAAATGGAGTGGAGTATGGTGGCTTGGCTTCTACTGGTTTTACACTAGTTGAGACCGGACCGAGCACCGGAATATTTGAAGGTTCATTTAATATGCCCTCACAAATTTGTGACAAGTCTGGAACCAAATTAGTTTCTAGTGCCGGAGGTAGTCTAGATGCGAAATACTTTGATTCTAGAGACAGTTCTGGAAATTCAAATATATTCAGTTTGTTAAGGGATAAATCAACTTCATCATTTTCAAGTCAACCACAATTAAGTGCAAATAAAATCACAATTCCTACATCAGGCAACACCCAAGAAATAATTCTCTCTGGTAGTGTGGCTAATCATAAAAGGGGGGTTCCTTTGGAAATTACATTAACCAATCCTGATGGCGTTACCCAAAACTTTGGTGCGGTTTTATCTGATAGCGGAAGTTACCGTGCTTCCTTTTCAATAAATGAAAAGTCTCTATCTGGTGTTTATAAAATACAATTGTCTCACAATGGTGTAAATGTTGGACTAGTATCATTTACTGTTTCTCCGCAAAACATTCCTGATTTGGTAAAAAATAATGCAAAACGTTGGTCTAATTCGTCTATTTCTAATTCTGAATTTATTAACGGATTAGAACAGATGATTGAAGCAAAAATAATTGTGATTTCTCCAACAGAAAAATACTCCATATCTGAAAGAATAATCCCTAACTGGCTAAAAAATAATGCAAAATGGTGGTCAGATGATCAAATTTCAGAAAATGAATTTATAAAATCAATTCAATACTTGATCGAAAAAGGTATAATTCGAGTATGAACAGGTCAATTTTTCTTTCATTGAATACATAAATACCCTCATGGCTGATTCAAAATGAAAATGAGACTTGGAGGGTTCCTAGCATTAGCATTATTATTAATTTCAATCACATTCTACACGTTTAATGGCAGTGCTCTTGGCGCTACCATTGAGACTCCGCCAATTTCTGTAACTACAGAGCTTCCGCTTTATGAAAATGGGGATAGAGTTGTCATAAATGGAAATATTAGAGACTATGACCCTGATGTAGATTCTGGTAAAGGACTCACTTTAATTATTAAATCTCCTGATAACAATATTGTTGCTATAGGACAAATAACTCCTTCATCTGATGGTTCTTTTGCTTATTCTAAAATTGTTGCGGGGGGTCCACTATGGAAATTAAATGGTGATTATATTATTGAGTTTCATTTCGGTTCACTAAAAGGTTCAACTAAGGTTGTTTACACTGGAGGAACATTTGAAGTACCACTGCCTGAACAAATAACTTGTACTCCTAATCAAAATCTCATTGATGGAAAATGTGTCAATAAAGCGCCAAAGCCAGTAAAGGAACCAGAACCAGTAAAAGAACCAGGAACAATAAAGGAACCAGAACCACCAGTTTGTGGTAAAGGAACTGAACTTGTAAATGGAATTTGTAAACCTATCAAAGTAGAGGAACCTGGAAAACCTGGCGGTGGGTGTTTAATTGCAACTGCAGCATATGGTTCTGAATTGGCACCTCAAGTGCAATTCCTTCGAGAAATCAGAGATAATACATTATTGAGTACTTCATCTGGAATGGCATTTATGACTGGATTTAACCAGTTGTACTATTCTTTCTCACCTACAATTGCAGATTTGGAAAGAGAACATCCACTATTCCAAGAAACTGTTAGAGTTTTGATTACTCCAATGCTTTCATCCCTTTCAATCATGACTTTAGCTGAAGACGGTTCTGAAGCTCAGGTACTTGGATTGGGTATCTCTGTCATTGTACTAAACTTGGGAATGTATGTTGCAGCACCTACCGTCATTGGATTCAAGGTCCACAAACACTTGAAATCAAGAAAACAATAGACTTCCCTATAAAAACTATTTTTAGATCGAAATAATCTATAGATGAAACGATCTTAACCTTTTTTACATCGAGGCTGATTTAAAAATTAAAACAGGTTAAGATTGAAAATATGAAAAATAAAACACAGCATCTTTTAATTGGATTTTTATTATTATCTTTTCTATCGCCGAACATTGTATTTGGTCAGCAAATAGCCCTTCCAATTAATGATCAAAATAATCCAATTACATTTCAAACAGATCCTGACACAGATGGTGATGGCATTCCAGATTCTTTAGATCAATGTATTAATGAAGCTGAAACCGTAAATGGATTTCAAGACACAGATGGCTGCCCTGATACAGCCCCACCAGCTGACA
>Ga0315276_10001420_pt1 | contig 21492 bp, 20 predicted proteins | sample YL17G05_0_MG_FD_204542 | JGI IMG/M metagenome (GOLD analysis project Ga0315276, IMG submission 204542) | Sediment microbial communities from Yellowstone Lake, YNP, Wyoming, USA - YL17G05_0 | ecosystem: Environmental > Aquatic > Freshwater > Lake > Sediment | place: USA: Wyoming | collected... | reverse complement strand
GGCTACGCCAGCGTGATCCTGAACCGGCAGCGCGTGCCGCCCATGAGCACGGACCGGACGAGATCCACGTTCACGGGACGGCCGAAGACCCGTTCGTGCATCTCCTTCACGTAGCCGACCGAGCACCAGCAGAAGGTGGGCGGGAGCGTCTTGGCGCCCTGCACCTCGGCCGTCGGACACAGGCAGGTGCCTTCCGGCGAGAGCTCGCCGGTCTCGGCGCTGCCCAGGTATTCGAAGACGATGGCGTCGCCGTCCATCGAGTAACCGCCCGCCTTGCCCCGCTCGGCCACCCACTGCGCGATCCGCTCCGTCGTGGCCCGTTCGGGCCGGCGTTGCAGGTCCGGGGCGTAGGCGCTGAAGCAGGCCTTGCCGTTGGCGGCCATGAGCTTCCTGCGCGTCGGTTCATCGAGTTGCTCGTCCACCGCTTGGAAGAAGCGGGGGACCCAGCCGTCCACGAACTCCATGCGCTTCGCCGCGCGCGCCACGGATCTCTCGCCGGGGTTCGTGAGCGGCGGCTCGGCGGCCTTCTTCTCCGGTTCCGCGGGCTTCGGGGCCTCCGCGCCGAAGGCCGCACGCATGCCCGACACCGCCCCGCACATGCACGTGCCGACGCCCACGCGGCCCAGGGCGGTGATGAACTCCTTGCGATCCATCTTCTCTCGAGCCATCCGGTCCTCCTCGAGGCCTCCGGCCGGCCGTCCCGCAGGCGGAAGCAGAACTGCCTCCGGGAACACCCGGCCCGCCGGACGCGGTGCGGGGGCGACGAGCGCTCTCCGGTGACGCACCGGCGGGGCTCCGGGCCGGACGGTGACTCAGCGGGCCCGAAGGAGGTGTTTGCAACCTTTCCGGCGTCGGGCGCATCGTAGGGTCAGGAATCGGGCGCGCCCCGGGGCCGTCATGTATCTCGACGCTCACCTCACCCGGGGCGCGCCTTCCGGATCCGCGCCGCTCCCTGCCACGAGGATCATGAACACCACACCCGCCGACCTGTCGAGCCTGCGCATCCAGCGGGACGCTCCACCCGCCGGCCCCGCCGCGGGGAGTGGGCGCGCATGGTGGATCGCGCTCGTCGTGGTCGCGGTCCTGGCGATCGCCGGCTTCTTCCTTCGCTCGCGCGTGACCGAGGTCGAGGTCGCGTCCGCGACCCTGACCGGGGGACCCGCCGCGGCCGGGACGGGCATCACCGCCAACGGCTACGTCGTGGCGCGCACCAAGGCCTCGGTCGCGGCCAAGGTCACGGGCCAGCTCGAGTACCTGGGCGTCAGCGAGGGCGCCCGCCTGCGCCGCGGCGAGGTGCTCGCCCGGATCGAGAGCGGCAACCAGCAGGCCGCCCTTAGCGCGGCCCAGGCGGCGCTGGCTCAGGCAGGGACGAGCCTCGAGCAGGGCCGGCGCGACCTCGAGCGCGCGCAGCGCCTCGCGACCGAGCAGGTGCTCTCCCCCGCGGACCTCGAGAACGCGAAGACGCGCGTCGGCGTGCTGGCCGCGCAGGCGGACCAGGCGCGCGCGCAGGTGCAACTCGCCGAGGTGGGCCTCGAGAACACGCGCGTGCGCGCGCCCTTCGACGGCACCGTGCTGCGCAAGGATGCCGAGGTGGGCGAGATCGTGGCGCCGGCCTCCGCGGGCGGCTCGCTCACGCGCACCTCCATCGTGACCATGGCCGACCTCGCCACGCTCGAGGTCGAGGTGGACGTGAACGAGGCCTACATCGCGCAGATCCTCAACGGCCAGCCCGCGCGCATCACGCTCGACGCCTACCCCGACACCTCGTTCGCCGGGCGCGTGCGGCAGGTGGTGCCCACCGCCGACCGCCAGAAGGCCACGGTGCTCGTCAAGGTCTCGATCCTCGACCGTGACCCGAGGATCCTGCCCGAGATGGGCGCCAAGGTCGTCTTCCTGCGCGAGCCGGACCCCGCGCACGCCGCGCCGCGCCGCGTGCTGGTGCCCGAGGCCGCGATCGTGCGCGCGGGCGGCGCGACGAGCGTCTGGGTGATCGAGGGCGACCGGGTCGCCGCGCGCTCCGTCACGCTGGGCGCCGGGCGTGGCACCGACCTCGAGGTGCGCGACGGGCTCGCCGGCGGCGAGCGCGTCGTGCTGCGGCCCCCCGCCGGACTCAAGCCGGGCGCGCGCGTGCGCGTCGGATCTTCCTAGGAGCGCGCATGGCCTCGGTCCAGGTACGCGATCTCAGCAAGGTCTACCAGCGCGACTCGCAGAAGATCCCCGTCCTCGACGGCCTGGCCCTCGACATCCCGGACGGCGACTTCGTCGCGCTCATGGGCCCCTCGGGCAGCGGCAAGACCACGCTCCTGAACCTCATCGGCGGCATCGACACGCCGACCTCCGGGCAACTGCTCGTGGGCGGCACGGACATCGCGCGGCTGAGCGGACCGGCGCTGGCAAAGTGGCGCTCGCGCAACATCGGCTACATCTTCCAGCTCTACAACCTGGTGCCCGTGCTCACCGCGCACCAGAACGTGGAGTTGCCGCTGCTGCTGGTGAAGATGAGCGCGAAGGAACGCAAGCAGCGCGCGAAGCTCGCCCTCGAGATCGTGGGCCTCGGGGACCGCCTGAACCACTACCCGCGCCAGCTCTCGGGCGGCCAGGAGCAGCGCGTCGCCATCGCGCGCGCGGTCGTGAGCGACCCGGAGCTGCTGCTGGCCGACGAGCCCACCGGCGATCTCGACCGCACATCGGGGGGCGAGATCCTGGACCTTCTCCAGCGACTCAACACCGAGTTCAAGAAGACCATCGTCATGGTCACGCACGACCCGCACGCCGCCGAGCGGGCGCACCGCGTGTTCCACCTCGACAAGGGCGTGCTGTCGCAGTAGCGCCCGAGCGATCCCGCCCATGCCCGCCGTCCTGATCCCGCTCGCCGTCCTCGTCCTCGTGCCGCTCCTGCTGTGGGGCGTGGCGAAGGCCTCCGACCGCCTGCAGCAGCGCCTGACGCTCTCGACCGTCACGCTGGTCTTCGTCAACCTGAGCCGCAACAAGTTGCGCACGCTGCTCACGACGCTGAGCGTGGCGGTGGCGCTGTTCCTGTTCAGCGCCCTGGGCGGCGTCCTCGACACGATCTCCGACTCGATCCGGATCGGCAGCGAGACCCGGATCATCACGCGCAACGCCATCGCGCTGGTCTTCCCGCTGCCCCTCTCCTACCTCGAGCGCATCCGCGCGGTGCCTGGCGTGAGGGCGGTGAGTTGGTCCAACTGGTTCGGCGGGCGCGACCCCGTGAACCCGCGCAACTTCTTCCCGCAGTTCGCCGTGGACGCCGCCACGTTCTTCCCCATGTACGCGAAGGACCTCGAGATCGTGCAGGCCACCCCCGCGGCCGGCACCGCGCCGCCCGGCGTGGACCCGAAGCTCGCCTCGTTCCTCGAGGAGCGCACGGCCTGCGTGGTGGGCGAGGACCTGCTCCGCAAGCAGGGCTGGAAGCTGGGCCAGACCATCCGGCTCAATGGCACGATCTACCCGGGCTCGTGGGAGTTCACCATCCGCGCGGTCTACCGGCCGAGGTCGAAGTCGTTCTACGGCGAATCCATGTATTTCGACTGGAAGTACCTCTACGAGAACAGCGAGCGGCGCGCGGGCGTCGGCGTCTACTACCTGAGCCTCGACGACCCGGGGGCCGCGGCGGACATCGCGAGACGGGTGGACCTGCTGTTCGAGAACTCGGCGGCCGCCACGCACACCGAGAGCGAGCAGGCGTTCCAGGCCGGCTTCATCTCCTTCTACGGCAACCTGCCGTTCGTGATCCGCATCATCGGGTTCGCGGTGGTCTTCGCCATCCTGCTCGTGGCGGCGAACACCATGGCCATGGCGGTCCGCGAGCGCACCGCCGAGGTGGCGGTGCTCAAGACCCTGGGCTTCCGCGACGGCACGGTCTTCCGCCTCGTGCTGGCCGAGGGCGCGCTCATCACGCTGGGCGGCGGCCTGCTGGGGGCGCTGCTCGCGAAGCTGCTCATCGACACCTCGGGCTTCAACGCCGGCGGCCTGCTGCCGCCCATGCGCGTGCACTGGTCCACGGTGATGACCGCGGTGGCCGCGGCCGTGGTCGTGGGCGCGGCGAGCGGGCTCCTCCCCGCCTGGCAGGCCTCGCGCATGCGCATCGTCGACGCGCTGCGGCGGGTGGAGTAGCCATGGCGCTGCCGCTCTCCTACAACGTCCGCAACGTCATGCAGCGGCCGGTCTCCACCCTCACGACCGCGGTCGGGGTCGGCCTCACGGTCGCCATCTTCATCGGCGCCCTGTCGCTGGCCGCCGGCTTCCGCGCGGCGCTCGTCCGCACCGGCTCGCCCGACAACCTCATCGTGCTGCGCAAAGGCGCCGACAGCGAGATCTCCAGCGGCATCTCGCGCCAGGCCGCCGCTATCCTGCACGCTTACGGGGAGGTCGCGACCGATGCGCAGAGCCGCCCGCTCGTGAGCCCCGAGGTCGTGGTCGTCAACAACCGCCGCCGCCTCGGCCAGCCCGGCAATTCGAACGTCACCGTGCGCGGCCTCGACCACGAGGCCGTGGCCCTGCGCCGCGGCATCCTGGTCGTCGAAGGCCGCTGGTACGAGCCCGGCGCGGCCGAGGTCGTCGTGGGCCGGCGCATCTCGGGCCGCTTCGAGGGCTGCCGGCTCGGCGATCGCCTCCGCTTCGGCCAGCGCGACTTCACCGTGGTCGGCCTGTTCACCGCGAACGGCGCCAGCTTCGAGTCGGAGATCTGGGGCGACAACGAGGTGCTGATGCCCGTCTTCCGCGGCGAGGTGTTCCAGAGCGTCACCTTCCGCATGCGGGACCCCGCGCGCTTCGACGCCATCCGGCGCGAGCTCGAGAGCGACCCGCGCCTCGGCGTGGACGTACAGCGCGAGAGCGAGTTCTACGCGAAGCAGTCCGAGACCCTCGCGAACCTGATCCGCATCCTGGGCGGGTTCATCACGGTCATCATGGGCGTGGGCGCCATCTTCGGCGCCATGAACACCATGTTCGCCGCGGTCGGCGCGCGCGGACGCGAGATCGCCATGCTCCTCGTGCTCGGCTTCAGTCCGCTCTCGATCCTGATCTCGTTCGTGATCGAATCGGTGATCCTGTCGCTCTTCGGCGGCCTGATCGGCTGCCTCATGGCGCTGCCCCTGAACCGGATCGTGACCAGCACGACGAACTTCTCCTCGTTCAGCGAGCTGGCATTCGGCTTCCGGGTGACGCCGGGCATCCTGCTCACCGGCCTCGCCGCGGCCGCGGTGATGGGCCTGGTGGGCGGCTTCCTGCCCGCGCTCAAGGCCTCCCGCCAGCCGCTGGCTGCCGCGCTCCGCGGCGCGTAGCCCGCGCCGCTCCCGTCGGCGGTTCGGCCGCGTCCGGCACGCCTTCGCTGCGTGCGGAATCGGCGCCCTCCCGCACACCCCTTCCTGCGGCAGACTCACGGCTGAAGAGGTGCTGCGGACCCACCGGCCCCGATCGTTGTCGAGGATTCGAAGAACCGTGAGGGACAAGATGGCAACCGACATCGAGGCGGTCCTCCGGAACATCGAGTCGTGCTACGACTTCACCGGCAAGTCGGTGATCCACGTGGGCGCCGGCGGCGGGCAGTTCGTCCGCTACGCCGGTAGAGCGCACAAGGTGCTCGGGGTGGATCCCGACCCAGCCGCGGTGGAGCGGCTGAAGCAGACCATCCGCGAGCAGGGACTGGAGAGCCGTTTCAGCGCGCTGCGGGGCGACCTCCTGACGGTCACGGCACGCGCGGACGTGGTCTTCCTCGAGTTCTGCCTCCACGAGATCGTGGACCCGCGCGCGGCGCTGCGGCGCGCCCGCACCCTGGCGCCCGAGACGCTCGTGGTGGACCCGGCGGTGGATTCCCGCTGGGCCTGGTATCTGTGCGAGACGGAGAAGGCCCAGCGCGGCTGGGCGGCCGTCGAGCGATTCCCGCTCGCGCTCGACCGGACCTTCCCGGGTGTGCAGCGCTTCCGCGACCACGCGGAGCTGCTCGCCAAGGTCGGGGTGCTGGGCGAGTGCGTGATCCGGCGCGTGCGGGATTTCGAGGGGCGGCAGGACTTCTCGATCGACATGCCTTACCGCGTGGCGCTGCTGGCCGGATGAAGGCCCCACGATCGTCCGGCGCCTCCTCCCGTGTTCCCGGCTTGCGGTGCGCGCGCGCTCGGGGCTAGGTTCGAAGCTCGTCGCGTTCCCAACCCCGAGGTGACCCATGCCCGCTCCAGTCCATCGCGTTCTCCCTGCCGCCGCCCTGGCGGCGCTCCTCTCCCTCGGCACCGGGTTCAGCGCGCAACCCGCCGCCGGATCGTCCGGTGCCGCGCCCGCCGCCGGGCGTCCGCCATGGCTGGGCGCGTCCATGCAGGCCCAGGAGCAGGCCCTGGTGGCCAGGCATGGCGAGGCCGAGCGCGGCCGCATCGCCACCGGCCTGGCGCAGGTGGGCGACTACTGGCGCGCCGAGGACGGCACGGCCGAGGACTTCGCCACGTTCGTGGTGACCTACTTCGCGCCCACGGGCCCGCAACTGGATGCGCTCTTCGCGCGCATGGAGACCCATCTCGAAAGCCTGGACGGGCACCTGCTCGAGATCTCGCGTGACTGGCGGAGCCAGTCCGAGCTGGAGCTGGGGCCCGCCTACGCCTTCGACGAACTGATGGCCGCCTACGCCCCCGGCGCGCACTTCCTGGATGACAGCTACCGGAACAAGCTGGCCTTCGTCGTGCTCCTGAACTTCCCCCTGAGCACGCTCGAGCAGCGCCAGAGCGCGGGCGCGACCTGGACGCGCCGGCAGTGGGCCGAGGCGAGGCTCGCGGACCGCTTCGCCAAGCGCATCCCTGCCGAGGTGAACCAGGCCTTCGCCGAGGCCAGCGCCGAGGCCGAGACCTACATCGCGGGCTACAACCTGTGGGTGCATCACCTGCTCGACGCCCGGGGCCAGCGTCCGTTCGCCGCCGGCAAGCGTCTGCTCAGTCACTGGAACCTGCGCGACGAGCTGAAGGCCCACTATGCCCGGGGCGCAGCGGGCCTCGACGCACAGCGGACCATGGCCCGGGCCATGGAGCGCATCGTCGACCAGACGATCCCCGCCTGCGTCATCGACGACCCGTTCGTGGACTGGAACCCCTTCAGCAACGTCGTGGCTCCGGCCGCTGTTAAGGACAGCGACCGGCCCGTGCCGGCCGGCCTGCAGGTCACCAACGCGCCCGAGCCCGACCGCCGCTACGAGGTGCTCCTCAAGTGCTTCCAGGCCGTGAAGCGGCAGGACCCCTACAGCCCGCGCACGCCCACCCACATCGCCCGCAGCTTCGAGGAGAGCCGCCAGATCCCCGAGGCCCGGGTGAAGAAGATGCTCGAGGACATCTGCGGCAGCCCCCGGGTGAAGGACGTGGCGCGCGTCATCGAGAAGCGCCTCGGCCGCAAGCTCGAGCCTTTCGACATCTGGTACAACGGCCTGCGCCCCGCCAGCAGCGTGAGCGAGGCCGAGTTGGACGCCGTCACCCGGAAGCGCTATCCGACGCCCGCCGCCTTCGACCAGGACCTGCCCAACATCCTGAAGGCCCTCGGCTTCAGCGCGGAGCGCGCCGCCTTCCTGGCCGGCAAGATCGAGGTGGACCCCGCGCGCGGCTCCGGCCACGCGGCCGGCGCGGACCGCCGGGACGACAACGCCCGCCTGCGCACCCGCGTGGGCCGGGACGGCATGGACTACAAGGGCTTCAACATCGCCGTCCACGAGCTGGGCCACAACGTCGAGCAGGTCTTCGGCCTGAACCTGGTGGACCACACGCTGCTGCAGGGCGTGCCCAACACCGCCTTCACGGAGGCCATGGCGTATACCTTCCAGAACCGCGACCTGGAGATCCTCGGCGTGCCGCGCAAGGCGGCGGATGCCCAGACCCAGGCACTGAAGACGCTGGGCGAGTTCTGGCAGACCTACGAGATCTCCGGCGTGTCCCTGGTGGACATGGCCATCTGGCACTGGATGTACGATCACCCCGACGCCACGCCGGCCGAGCTGAAGGCCGCCGTGCTCCAGATCTCCAGGGACGTGTGGAACGCCTACTTCGCTCCCGTCTTCGGCCAGAAGGATTGCACGCTGCTGGCCGTCTACAGCCACATCGTCCACTCGTTCCTCTACCTTCCCGACTACGCCGTCGGGCACCTCATCGGCGTCCAGGTGGAGGCGCAGATCGCGAAGAGCGGTGACGTGGCCGCTGAGGTCGAGCGCATGTGCCGCCTGGGCAACATCGCCCCGGACCTCTGGATGACGCAGGCCACCGGTAGCCCCGTGGGCCCCGAGGCCCTGCTGGCGGCCACCGCGGAGGCGTTGAAGCAGGTCGGGAAGTAGCCGAGAGCTGAGGATCCGCCACAGCCGGGCGAGCCGGGCGACCACGTCCGGCTCTTCGCGGCCGGAGGCCTGACTGCGCATGCTCACCTACCTGATCATCGGGATGACCTACGCCTTCGCGGCGGCCGTGCAGCCCGGCCCGCTGCAGGCCTACACCATCTCGCAGACCCTGAGCCACGGCTGGCGCCGCGCGCTGCCCGCCGCGTTCTCGCCGCTGCTGAGCGACGGGCCCATCATCGTCTTCGTGCTGCTGGTCCTCAGTCGCCTGCCCGCCTGGCTGATCCCTGCGGTGCGGCTCGCCGGCGGCGTGCTCCTGCTCTTCTTCGCCTTCCTCGCGGCGCGGACCTGGCGAAGCTTCGACGCCGGTCGCGCGGCGCCAGCCCGCACGGAGCCGCGCAGCCTGCTGGGCGCGACCCTGGTGAACCTGATGAGCCCGGGGCCGTACCTGGGCTGGAGCCTGGTGATGGGCCCGCTGCTGCTGAAGGGCTGGCGCGAGGCCCCGGCGCACGGCATCGCGCTGCTCGCGGGCTTCTACGGCGTGATGGTCCTGGGCATGGCCGCGATCATCATGCTCGCCGGGGCCGCGCGCGGCCTGGGCCCGCGCGTGAGCCGGGCCATGATCGGCGCCTCCGCGCTGGCGCTCGCCGGGCTCGGGGTCTACCAGCTGTGGTCCTGGGCGGCGGCGCTTCCGCCCGGGTGACGCCGCTCACCCCTCCCGACCGCCGCCCCGCAGGTGGCCGAAGCCGGAGTCCTCGCCCAGCAGCTGATCGTCGAGCCAGCGGTCGATGACGCTGCGCCGGAAGCGCCACTCCTTGCCCAGTTTCACCGCCGGGATGCGCTTCTCCTGCGCCCACTTGTAGATGGTCTGCGGTTTCAGGCGCAGGTAGTGCGCGACCTCTTCGAGCGTGAGGATCTCGTGATCCGCGCCCGCGGGGTCCCGTGGCGCGCCACTCACGGCCGGCCCGCCCGCGTGCTGTCGAAGGGCGGCAACGTCAGAGGGAGATAGTGCTCCGGCAGATCGCCCGGCGTGCGGCGGACGGCGGCGGGAGCCCGCCTCTCGCCCTCACCCTGCGAGAGCTTCTGCAGCGAGTAGATGACCCCCGTGTAGAAGTTGCCCTCGTAGTGCCGGAACACCTGGAAGGGCACCGCGCGGTCTCCGACGAAGGGGCGCAGGTTCCAGGCCATCTGCACGCCCACGAAGGCGAACAGGACGGCCCAGACCTGCATGATCGTCATCGCCCGGCGTGGATAGACTCCGCGCTTTTCGCAGGCGAAGGCCAGCCCCTCGTGCAGCGCGGCCATGCCGACCAGGCCCGAGCCGAGGACGATGGCGACGTGCAGCAGCTCGAGGAAGTGGTAGTTCGCCCCCGTCAGCAGGAAGAAGAGCGCGACCGGGACGATGGCGGCCAGCACGATGGCGCTGAGGGCCAGGGCCCCGGTGATGAGCGCGAGCACCTGGGCCAGGCGCAGCCGGGACCCGACCAGGACCTGGATGACGAAGAACCCGGGGAAGCAGATCGCCAGGGTGCCGAGGAACAACACCGGGAGCTTGATCGCAGCGGACAGGGCCTGGGCCGGACCGGCGTACGCCCCGGCCGACGCGCCGTAGAACGCGCAGAGGACGAGCAAGGTGGTGAGTGAGCGCCTGATCTTGCTGCCGAGGTCCCGCCCGTCAGCGACCTCGGTGAAGAACTGCTCGCGGTCGCTCAGGAGTTGGGAGAGAAAGAGCCCGTAACCCGGGGCGCCGGGCCGGGCGGGGACTTGAACAAGCGTGGAATCTGTCATTGCCTGACCTCCTTCCTGACATGATTATGAGCGATATGAAATGATTTGCAACTGTTTTATTATGTTTCCTGCAGAGGCGGACATCCGGTCGAGGAGCGCCCGCGTGCGGCTGGCGGTTCGCGAACCCTCCGGGCTAGTATCCCGCGGCCCAACCACCTTCCATCCCGGAGTCCAGCGTGCCCCGTATCCACGACGTCGTCATCATCGGCTCGGGCCCGGCCGGCTACACGGCCGCCATCTACGCCGCCCGCGCCAATCTGCAGCCGCTCATGCTCGTCGGGCCGCAGCCCGGCGGGCAGCTCACCATCACCACCGAGGTCGAGAACTACCCGGGCTTCCCCGAGGGCATCCAGGGGCCCGAGCTGATGCAGAAGATGCGCGACCAGGCGGCGCGCTTCGGCACCGAGATCGTCGGGGCCACGGTCGAGAGCGTGGACTTCGCGAAGCGCCCGTTCACGATCCGCACCGACCAGGGCGAGTTCCAGGCGAAGACGGTCATCATTTCGACCGGCGCCTCGGCCCGCCTGCTGGAGATCCCGAGCGAGAAGAAGTTCTTCGGCTTCGGCGTCTCGGCCTGCGCCACCTGCGACGGTTTCTTCTTTAAGGGCAAGCGCGTCATGGTCGTGGGCGGCGGCGACACGGCGCTCGAGGAGGCCAACTTCCTGACGCGCTTCTGCGCCGAGGTGCTGATCGTGCACCGGCGCGACCAGATGCGGGCATCCAAGATCATGCAGGAGCGCTCGCTCGCGAACCCGAAGATCCGCTTCCTCCTCAACGCGACGGTGGACGAGGTGCTGGGCCAGGAGGAGCCGCCGAAGGTGACGGGCGTGAAGCTGCGTGACACGAAGACGGGCGCCGTCAGCGAACATGCGATCGACGGCATCTTCGTGGCCATCGGGCACCAGCCCAACACGGCGTTCCTGAAGGGCCAGCTCGCCATCGACGGGAAGGACTACGTGATCGTGGAGCCGGGCTCGTCGCGCACGAGCGTGCCCGGCGTCTTCGCGGCGGGCGACGTGGCCGACCCGGTCTACCGCCAGGCGGTCACGGCCGCCGGCAGCGGCTGCCAGGCGGCGATTGACGCCGAGCGCTGGCTCGAAGCTCAGGGTCACGGCGCATAGCAGGTCTGCGGAGAGCGACATGGAGCGCGAGGTCCTCGAGTTCGACGTGCAGTTCGTGGGCGCGGGCCCGGCCGGTCTGGCGGGCGCCATCCATCTCGCGAACCTGATCGCGCGGCACGACGCGAACGTGGCTGCGGGCACGCCGGGCGAGCCGCTGGGCGAGGTCGCGATCGCCGTGCTCGAGAAGGGCAGGACCGTGGGCGCGCACGGCATCTCGGGCGCGGTGCTCGACCCGCGCGCGCTGAACGAGCTGATCCCCGACTGGCGGGAGAAGGGCTGCCCCGTCGCCAGCGAGGTGACCGGGGACGACGTCTACTTCCTGTGGGAGACGGGACAGTTCCGGCTGCCGATCCTGCCGCCCATCCTCCGGAACCACGGCAACTCGATCGTCTCGCTCGGCCGCCTGGTCGGGTGGCTGGCCGGCATCGCCGAGGAGAAGGGCGTGCTGGTCGTGACCGAGACCGCCGCCACGCGGCCGCTGATCGAGAACGGCCGGCTCGCGGGCGTGCGCACGGGCGACAAGGGCCTGGACAAGTCGGGCGCGCAGAAGCCCAACTACCAGCCGGGCGCCGACTGCAGGGCGAAGGCAACGGTGCTGTGCGAGGGCCCGCGCGGCACGCTCGCGAAATCGCTCGAGACGTCGCTCGGGCTCACGGTCGGGAGGAACGCCCAGGTCTACTCGACGGGCGTGAAGGAGGTCTGGGAGGTCCCCGCGGGCCGCGCGCAGAAGGGGCGCGTGATCCACACCCTGGGCTGGCCGCTCCTGGACGACACCTTCGGCGGCGGCTTCGCCTACGGCATGGACGAATCGCACTGGGCGCTCGGGCTCGTCACCGGGCTCGACTCGCCCGACCCCGCGAACGACCCGCACGGCAACTTCCAGCGCTGGAAGACGCACCCGTTCCTGCGTCCGCTGCTCGCGGGCGGCAAGCCCGTCGCCTACGGCGCCAAGGCCATCCCCGAGGGCGGCTGGTGGGCCATGCCGAGGCTCTCGGCCGACGGCCTGCTCCTCGCGGGCGACTCGGGCGGGTTCCTGAACGGCGCGCGCCTGAAGGGCATCCACCTCGCCATCAAGTCGGGCATGCTCGCGGCCGAGACGCTGTTCGAGTGCCTGCTGGCGAAGGACTTCTCGAAGGAGCGCCTGGCGAAGTACGAAGAACGAGTCCGGCATTCCTGGGCCGCGGACGAGCTGAAGAGCGTGCGCAACTTCCACCAGGGCTTCGCGGGCGGGCTCTACGCCGGCATGGTGAGCGCCGGCCTCCAGATGCTGCTCGGCGGCCGCGACCCCTTCGGCGACCGGCTCAAGAGCGTGCCCGGGCACGAGCACATGCGCAGGCTGCGCGAGCGCCACCCGGGCGGCAAGCCCGCGCCGCAGAGGTTCGACGGCGTGCTCACCTTCGACAAGCTGGCCGACGTGTACCTCTCGGGCACCAAGCACGACGAGGACCAGCCCGTGCACCTCGTCGTGACCGACACGAACGTCTGCGCCACGAAGTGCCGCGAGGAATACGGCAACCCCTGCCAGCATTTCTGCCCGGCGGGCGTCTACGAGATGGTGCCGGACGAGTCGAAGCCCGGCGCCCTGCGGCTGCAGATCAACGCCTCGAACTGCGTGCACTGCAAGACCTGCGACATCGCCGACCCGTACCAGATCATCACCTGGGTCACCCCCGAAGGCGGCGACGGCCCGGACTACAAGGATCTGTAGGGGCTTGGAGCGGATGAGGTAGACTGCCTGCCTCTCGCAGGGGCCGCGCCTCTTCCCCCACAGAGGAGTCCAGGATGAGTCCCGTCGCGCGCCGCTGGCTGTTCTGGACGCCTCGCGTCCTCACCATCCTCTTTGCGGTCTTCATCAGCCTCTTCGCGATGGACGTCTTCGAAGGGCACCAGCCGCTGGGCCAGGTGCTCCTCGCCCTCGCCATGCACCTCATCCCCACCGGCTTGGTCCTGCTCTCGCTGGCCATCGCCTGGCGCTGGGAGTGGGTCGGCGCCGTGCTGTTCTTCGGCCTGGGCGTGGCCTACATCGTGACCGTGCGCGGCCGCGCCCAGTGGGACTGGTACCTGTTCATCGCGGGCCCGCTCTTCCTGGTGGGGCTGCTCTTCCTGCTCAACTGGCGCCACCGGGCCGAGCTGCGCCAGCGCACCTGAGCGGAGCACCCCGCTCCTGGTCTACAATGGCGCGGCCGGCCTCCATCGAAGCCGGCCGCACGCGCCGCAATCAGCCACGAGGAAACGCAATGCGCATCCGTTCCTGGAGCCTGCTCGCCCTGGCCCTGGTCGCCCTGACCCAGCTCTCGTGCGCGACGATGGGCCTCATGCCGCTGCCGGATGCCATGCCCGCGGCGCGCGCCGCGCTGGCGCCCGAGTACCGGCTCTTCTACGACGCGCTCGAGGACTACGGGGACTGGACCCTCATCGAGCCCTTCGGCTACGTCTTCCGTCCCTACGTGGGCGTGGCCGGCTGGCGCCCCTACCAGTACGGCTACTGGGCCCCCAGCGACGTGTACGGCTGGGTGTGGATCTCGGCCGAGCCCTTCGGCTGGGCGACCTATCACTACGGCGAATGGCTCTACGACCGCTACCAGGGCTGGGTCTGGATCCCGGGCCTCGACTGGGGCCCGGCCTGGGTCTCGTGGGAGGAGACTCCCGACTACATCGGCTGGTCTCCGATGTTCCCGCCCGGCTACGGCCCGGAGCTGGTGCCGGGCGGCGGGTATGTCTACGTGCCGGCGGCGGAGCTGCCGGCTCCCGACGTGCAGACGCGCACCCGCACGAGGGACCAGATCGCCGAGCGGCTCGGCCCGCCGCGACCCATCGAGAACCCGTTGGAGCGCGGCGGCGTCACGTTCAACGCCGGGCCGAAGTTCGACGACATCGAGCGGCGCTCCGGGCCGCTGCCACGCGTGAAGATCGAGGACCTCTTCCCCGGGGGCAGCCCGGCCGTGAAGCCCGGCCGCCGGCCCGTGCCATCCCGGCCGCCTGCGGTCCAGAAACCCGGGGCCCAGCCCGCTCCGGTCGGGACGGCCGCCGAGACCGCCGCGGTCGAGGCGATGAGGCGCGCCGCGGAGGAAACCGCCCGGTCGGCCCGCTCGGTGACCGAGAAGAACGCCGCGCCGCCGTCCAGCATCAACGTGGTGCGGCGCGAGGCGAAGCACGAGACCGCCCCGAGCGAGAAGCCAGACGAAGCCACTCCCCGGGAGCGGCCGCGGAAGCCCGGCCGCGACCAGGCCGAAGCCGACAGCACGAAACAGCGGTGACCGGGCGAGCGTGAGCATCACCGACCGCATCAAGGCCCGCGCGCTGGAGCTGGGCTTCGATGCGGTGCGCGTCGCGGCCGTCACACCGGATCGCGCCGCTGCGGCCGCGCCGGGGGCGGCGCCCGCGGGCACGCCGGGCGCCGGCCGCTTCGAGGCCTGGCTCGGCGCCGGGCACCACGGGGAGATGCCCTGGCTCGCCACCGCGCGCAACCGCGCGCGCCGCGCCGATCCCGCGCGCATCCTGCCCGGCATCCGCTCGATCGTCTGCGTGGTGATGTGCCACGAACCGGAGGCCGACCCCGGGCGCGACGAGCGCCTCGGGCGCATCGCCCGCTACGCCGCGGGCGAGGACTATCACCGCGTCATGCGCGACCGGCTCGGCACGCTGGAGCGCTTCGTCGAGGAGATCGCGCCCGGCGCGCGCGCCCTGTGGTACGCGGACACGGGTGCCATCCTCGAGCGCGGCTGGGCCGAGCGCGCGGGGCTCGGCTGGAACGCGAAGCACTCGGGCCTGATCTCGCCCGCGCTGGGCTCCTGGCTGCTGCTGGGCGAGGTCCTCGTGGATCGCGAGCTCGAGCCGGACACGCCTTTCGCCCGCGAGCACTGCGGCACCTGCACGCGCTGCCTCGAGGCCTGCCCCACCGGTGCGATCGTCGCGCCCGGCCAGGTGGACGCACGGCGGTGCATCTCCTACCTCACGATCGAGCATCCCGGGCCGATCGGGCCGGAGCTGCGCCCGCTCGTGGGCGACTGGGTCTTCGGCTGCGACCTCTGCCAGGAGGTCTGCCCCTGGAACCGCTTCGCCCCGCCCGCGCGCGAGGCGCGCCTGCGCCCGCTCCCGTTCGAGGGCTGGGACCTCGAGCGCTTCCTGTCGCTCGACGAGGCGGGCTTCCGCGCGCTGTTCGCCCGGAGCGCCATCCGCCGCTCGGGCCGCGGCCGGCTCCTGCGGAACGTCTGCGTGGCGCTCGGCAACCGCGGCCACGCCGCGGCCGCGCCGGCGCTCGAGCGCGCGCGCGAGGCCGATCCCGACCCGCTGGTGCGCGAGCACGCCGCGTGGGCGCTGGACGAGATCGCGCGGGGGGCCGGACCGAAGATCGCTCCCTGATGACTGTGCCGCGCTACTCCAGCTTCGCCCCCGCCACCCACCCGGCGCCGCCGCCGGCGTAGTGCTCCTTCTTCCAGATGGGCGCCGTGCTCTTGACCCGGTCCATCGCCCAGCGGCAGGCGTCGAAGGCCTCGCTGCGGTGCGCCGCAGCCACGACTACGGCGACGCTCGTCTCGGCGGGCGGCACCTCGCCGAGCCGGTGAACGATGCGGCAGGACGCCACGGCGTGGCGCTCCACCGTCTCGCGCTCGGTCTGCTCGAGGGCGGCGAGCGCCATGGGACGGTAGGCCTCGTACTCGAGGCGCTCGACCCTACGGCCCTCGTGGTGGTCGCGGGTCGTGCCGAGGAAGAGGACGACCGCGCCACAGTCGGGACGCGCGGCCGCGGCGAGCAGCCGCTCGACCTCGATCGGGCCCTCGACCAGCTCCGCCACCTCAGCCCCCGCTCACCGGCGGCAGCAGCGCCAGCTCTGCGCCCTCCGCGAGCGGCGTGTCGGGCCGGGCCAGCCGGCCGTTCACCGCGACCGCGAGGTGCGGCCACAGGGGCTCGAGCGCGGGGTGCTCGCGCGCCAGCACGGCGAGCGCGTCCGCGAGCCTGCCGCCCTCGGGCAGCGACAGCTCGACGCTCGCGCGGCCGGCGCGCTCACGGGCCTGGGCGAAGAACAGCACGGTGACCTTCATGGACGCTCTCCCCTGTGAGTCGCTATGCTCGCCGGATGAGCGACGAGAATCAAGCGACCCCGCGGCCCGAAGGGTCCGCGCCACGCCCCGACGGCCCGCCCGCGCCGCATCCGGCGTTCGAGTTCCTGGAGACCACCGCGGGCGACCCGGAGACGTTCGGCCCACCCGAACCCGCCGCACCACTACCCCTGCCCCGCAGGGTGCTGCACAGCGCCCTGGCGCTGGCACTGCTCGGCCTCGCGGCCCTGCTGCTCGGGCAGGTCGAGGCCGCGCTCCTCATCGCGATCGCGGCGCTCTACTTCGTGGCGCAGGGCGCCGACGTCCACCCCGCGATGGGCCGCGTGTACGCGCTGCTCGCCTGGATCCCGCCCGTCATGGCGGCCATCGTGCTGGGCGTGCTCGCGAGCCTGCTGGTCGCGGACGGTCGCCTCACGCCCCTGCGCATCGGCTTCGCCGTCTTCTCGGGCCTCGGGGCGCTCGCAAGCCTCGCCACCCTGCTGCCGCCGGTGGCGAACCGGCTCGTCCTGTTGCTCTTCCGCGGCAAGGGCCCGAGCCACACGCTCCGGCTCACCGCCAGCATCGCGCTCGCGATCCTGTGCGTGGGGCCCCCGGCATGGCTCGCACTCCGCGAACGGCTCGCCGAGCTGCTGCAGGATCCGGGCGAACTGGTGAGCGCTTCGAAGCTCTCGGGCGGACTCGTCGGCTACGTCGTGCTGGCGTTCGCGTCGGTCGGCTTGCTGGTGCGCCGCGATTGGCGCGGGTCGCTCGAGCGCCTGGGCCTCACCGCGCTGCGTCCCGCCGACTGGCTGACCGTCATCGCCGGAGTCGTGGCGCTCTGGCTCTTCAACGTCGGGAGCGAGGGGTTCGAGAAGAGCGCGTTCCCCGCGCTGTGGGCGAGCGACCAGGGCTTCGCGGCGGCGCTGGCCGGGGTCATGGGCCCGGGCCTGATGCTGCTGCTGAGCCTGAGCGCCGGCATCGGCGAGGAGATCACCCTGCGCGGCGCGCTGCAGCCGAAGCTCGGGATCGCGCTTACGTCGCTCCTCTTCGCGACGCTCCACGTGCAGTACTCGTGGTACGGGATGCTCTCGATCCTGGTCTTCGGCCTGATCCTAGGCGTGATCCGCAAGCACGGCAGCACCACCGCCGCGATCCTGGTGCACACGGTCTACAATTCGCTCGCCGTGGCGTCCGCGCGGGGGTAGATCCCGCTGGGCGGTAGCCCCACGTGGCCGTCGTCTCGAAAGGCGTCGGGGCGCGGAGACGGGACGTGCCACGGCCGGAAGCAGGTCGCGGCGGTTTCTGGTGTATACCGCAAGACCTGCTTCAGAAACGCGCCCGCTGCCGCGGAAGCCTCGGAATCCGCATCACTTCCGGTCGGACGATGGCTCGGATCCGCTGCTGATCCTGGAGTCGAAATCCGGGATGAGATTCGAGATGGTCGCCGTCGGATCCCGGGCGCGTCGGAGTTCGATGGCTCTGCGATCATGAGGCCAGCGTCGCTCGAAGGTATCTACCAGGGCGTCGGCTTCTCGAGTCCGACGCAGCCGGTAGAGCGCCACGGCTTGGCCGCACAAGACCTGTGGCAATGTGTCGCCGAGCGTCCGCACGCGAACGAAGCTCGACTCGGCTTCGGCCCAGCGCCCTTTCGAGGCCTGGAGCGCCGCCTGGTTGCGAAGTGCATCCTGTCCATGTCCCCATGGACGCAACCAGCCCCGCTGCTCGTAGAGGAAACACTCCACGTCGTCCCAACCGGGAGGAATGGTAGTGGCGAATCCCCGGTAGATGAGTCCCGGCGCGAAGAACCGCAGCGCCTCACCTCCCCGCAGCACCGCCTCGAGCGGCATGTACGAAGTCCGGGTCGCCTGGTCCCCGGAGCGCGTGGGAGCGCCGCTCATGAGATCGAAACGCGGACCGGGTATCGGATTCACGAAGCCGATCGCTGTCCCCGGCGCGAGTCCCGAAGCCCGAAGGGCGGGAAGCGCGTGACCCAGCAGCGTGGCCTCGCGCAGGGTGCGATCAGCAGGAAGCGCATCGATGGTAGCGCGCTCACGCACGGCGGCATTGTGTCCCTCGACAAGACCGAACCCGGCGAGGGCGGCGCAGCCGATCCAGACGGCGACCCGCGGGGGATAGCGATCGAGCAACCCCGCCACGCCGACCGCCAGCGCCACCGCACCACCAGCCCAGGGGATGTAGAGGTAGTACAAGTAGGTATGGTGGGCGAGCGGCAGCACGGGAACCAGGAAGGCGCACCACCACGCGACGCCCACCTCGAGCGGATGCTGTGGTCGCAGCCATTGATGTCGGACGGCGACCACGGTTCCAAACACCACGATCAGGCCCACACGCCACGCGCCAGGATCCATGGCTGCGATCGAATCGCGGAGGGGATCCCAGAGCGCGACGCACCAGCGCGCGTAGGTGAGGAGATTGCTCACCAGATGCATGGGCGAGACGGCAACGCCGTAGGGATCCAGGGCATCGGATCCCGGCAAGTGGCGCGTGAAGGCAAGCCACGTCCCCATGCCGAACCCGGCAACGACGCTGGGCAGCAGCGCACGCCATCGTGGCCTGAACAAGCCTCCTCGCCACTCGAGCACGGCGACGGCCACCGGCCAGACGATCGCAGTCTCCTTCGCCAGCGTCGCGGAGGCGGCGAGCACGGCCGCCGCCCAGCACAGGGCCGTCAGACTCCGTCTGCGCCCCTCCAGATGCACCAGCGTCGCTCCCAGCAGGAGCACGCACGCCATGAGGTCGCCGATCCCGCTCACCCAGTGGAGTGGCGTGAACGCAATCCCGGACGCAGCGAACAACAGCGCACCAGCGGCGCCCGCGCCGCGCCTGCCCGTCAGCCGCACCGCAAGTGCGTAGACGCCCAGGACGGCGGCCAGATGCAGTGCGAGATTGACGGCGTGATAGCCGAGGGGGTTCAGCCCAAAGATGCCGTACTGGAGCCGGTACGCCACGCAAGCCGAGAGCGGGCGGAAGACAAGCGTCGTGTGATCGAGGGCTGCGGCGCGGGAGAGCGAGACAAGATCGTCCGGCGTGAAGAATGTCCGGAGTGCGTGGCGGTAAATCCAGGCTGCGGCGAACAGCGCGGGTGCGACCGCCATCCCGTGCCTGGCGATGGCTCTGGCTACAGGTCCTGTGCGCGGAGGCCTCACAGGAGAAGTGTAGTCATAACTGCAAACATTCGCCACGATCGGGCGGACGTCGTCGGATCGAGGTCCTTCCCGCACCGCGCGGAAGTGGGCCGAGGTCGGTGGTTCTTCGGCCGCCTGAGAGTGGAGCTCCGCGACCTGCCTCGGCACGGCACCCAGGCCGCAGCGAAGAGACCCGCAGCCGGATCGCCCGGCGGTGCCTCCTCGCGGGGCTCACCGCAAGAGGATGGACTTCCTCGCGCCCGGCTCGCGGGAACGTCGCCGCCTACGAGAGCGTCTCGCCCGGCCTCAAGGCCACGACTTCGATGTCCAGGCCCAGCTTCTTCAGCTCCTCGCGCAGCATCTCGGGCGTGCCGGTGAACACCGGGGTGGTGCCGTAGTGGGCCGGTACGATCCATCTTGGCTTGAGCATGCGCGCCGCCACGGCCGCCTCGCGCGGGGACATCGTGTAGTGGTCCCCGATCGGCAGCAGGACGATGTCGGGCGGGTAGAGCTCGCCGATCAACGCCATGTCCGAATGCACGGCGGTATCGCCGGCGTGGTAGATGCGCGTGCCGTCCTCGAGCGTGATCACGAAGCCGGCCGCCTCGCCGCCGTAGAGCACCTGGCCGCCGTCCTCGATGCCGCTCGAATGGACGGCGTGGACCATCGTGAACTTGAGGCCCGCCGCCTCCGCCGTGCCGCCCTTGTTCATGCTGAGCGTGTTCGCCACGCCCTTGCGATCCAGGAACAGGCTGATCTCGAGGTTGCAGACCACCACCGGCTTGAACTTCTTCGCCAGCGTCACGGCATCGCCCAGATGGTCGTTGTGGCCGTGCGAGATGGTCATCACGTCGATCTTGTCGAAGGACTTCAGCTCCTTGGGGCAGGCCGGGTTGCTCTCGACCCACGGGTCCATCAGCACGGTGCGCGCCCCGCGGGTGACGAGCTTGAACGTGTGGTGGCCCAGCCAGGTCAGCGCGAATCCCCGGTTGACGGCGCTCACGGCCGGCCCAGCTCCTCGAGCCGCGCCGTGAAGTGGCGCAGCGCTGGAGCCTCCCAGGTGATGCGCAGGCCCCCGAGCCGCGTGCGCTCACGGTGCAGGGCGATGACCGACTCCGCCACGTAGCGCATGTGCTCGTTGGTGTAGACGCGGCGCGGGATGGCGAGCCGCACCAGGTCGAGCTTCGGAAAGACCGGCTCGCCGGTCTTCGGGTCCCGGTGCCCGAACATCAGGCTCCCGATCTCCACCGCGCGGATGCCGAACTCGCGATAGAGCGCCACGACCAGCGCCTGGCCCGGGAACTGCGACTGCGGCACGTCCGGCAGGAACGCCCGGGCGTCGAGGTAGACGGCGTGGCCGCCCACCGGCTTCACGATCGGCACGCCGGCCTGGTCCAGCAACCCGCCCAGGTAGGCCACCTGCCCGACGCGGTAGGCGAGGTAGTCCTCGTCCAGCACCTCGGTGAGGCCGATGGCGATGGCCTCGAGATCGCGCCCCGCGAGTCCCCCGTAGGTGGCGAAGCCCTCGACCAGGATGAGCAGGTTGCGGATCTTCTCGGCCCAGCCCTCGTTCTTGAGCGCCAGGAAGCCGCCGATGTTCACCAGCGCGTCCTTCTTGGCGCTCATCGTGCAGCCGTCGCCGTAGGAGAACAGCTCGCGCGCGATGTCCTTGACGCTGCGCTGCGACCAGCCCGGCTCGCGCTCCCGGATGAACCAGCAGTTCTCCGCGAAGCGGCAGGCGTCGAAGATCAGCGGCACACGGTGCCGGTCGCAGACCTCGCGCACCGCCCGCACGTTCGCGATCGAGACCGGCTGTCCGCCACCCGAATTGTTCGTGACCGTGAGCATCACCAGCGGCACGCGCTCGCGCCCGACCTCGCGGATCGCCCGGTCGAGCTTCACCGGGTCGAGGTTGCCCTTGAAGGGATGCAGGCAGGACGGATCGAGGCCCTCGTCGATGACCAGGTCGCGCGCCTCGGCGCCCTGGTGCTCGATGTTGGCCCGCGTGGTGTCGAAGTGGGTGTTGCTGGGCACCACGTCGCCGGGCTTCAGCACGCTCGAGAACAGCAGGTGCTCCGCGGCGCGGCCCT
>Ga0315276_10001415_pt1 | contig 21506 bp, 22 predicted proteins | sample YL17G05_0_MG_FD_204542 | JGI IMG/M metagenome (GOLD analysis project Ga0315276, IMG submission 204542) | Sediment microbial communities from Yellowstone Lake, YNP, Wyoming, USA - YL17G05_0 | ecosystem: Environmental > Aquatic > Freshwater > Lake > Sediment | place: USA: Wyoming | collected... | reverse complement strand
CTTCTTTGTCCTCGGTCCGGCAAAGGATCTCGGACGCGGTCGAAAATACGTTCGACGTCGGCTCAAATAACCAGTAAAGAGTCACTGGAATTTTACCGCCTTTATTAAGGTATTCGTGAAATTCGATCGCTTTTTTCTCCGGCTTCTGTGAGTCGTCCGGATACCCTGTCACCCAACCGTCCACGATCGTTTCCAGGCCCTTAAATTTCGTCTCATAATGACCACGCCAGGCGTCCGACCGGACGTATGTCCTGGCTTCGTATACGTCCTTAAACCAGTCCGGCGCGCTGTCGCCGTCTTCGGTCCAGGCGTCATACTCGCCAAATTTCACAACCTCTTTTGCTCCGTCCTCATATTTCACCAGGACGGACGGCCTCTCGCGATCGACTTCCGCGCAACCGTTGCAGATCCGCTTTCCGGACCATTCGCAATATTGCAGGTCGTCTTCGCTGACTTCTTCGTCGCAACCGTCGCACTTCACCTTAACCGGCTCGGCCGGCTTCTCCGGCTTTGCGTCCTGGTCCAAGTGCTTTACTTTTTTGTTTTTTAGATCCTTAATTTCCTGCGTCGATACCAGGATCAAATTTCCTTCCGGCCTCAATTGCGACTGGTGCTTTGACGTGCTGACTGAATATTTGTCTTTATTCGCATACCACTTTCCGTTTACAAACGCATAGATCGGAAAATGATAACCATACGAATAAACCTTATACGCTCCGGACTCGTCGATCTCCGCGAACGTATGCGATCCCTTAAATTCACGCTGTCCGTTTACTGCAAACCTGGCGTCCTTATTACTTACTCTGATTTTTTTCATTTTAGCACCCTGCCTTTCTACCGGCCGGATCGTTCCGGCCGGCGCTGTGTTAAATTTAGTCTAACCTCGATCCGGCGTATGCTGTTATGCCATACTTCTGCAAAACTTTTGCAAAGGCTTCGGCATATGCTTCCTTCCTGGCCACGCTCTGATTAAATTCTCCAACCCATATTTCGACGCAATGTTTATACGTTTCGCGATCACCGTATCCGATCGCCACGATCCATTTACCGAACGCCTCGCGCGACGGAATGTCGATCCAAGCAAAACCACAAGCGCCCTCGTTTATCAACCAGGACTGGCTTCCGTTATACGGCTTATCGTCCAGGCCGACTTCGGAGACTATGATCGGATTAGGCGTCGATCCCTGGCCGGCCAGTAATCCGGCCTTGCGCGCTTCGTCATAGATCGCTTGAAACTCTTTATTGCCGGACGCCTTCTCTGCCTGGCGTCTCTTGCGCTCGTCCTTGATCGCTTCCTGCTGATCTCTTAATTCCTTCCAGGCCTGGCGATCGGCTTCGTCAACCAGTGAATATCCGGTCTTCTCGGCCCTGGCCCTTAACACGTCCAATTTCGCCTCGATAGATTTTAAGGTGATCTTTTTTTCCTTAATAACCGAAATCTTAATATTTGATCTGTTGTTTTTTTCATACACTACGTTGTCTTTTTCCAACTCCGCGCTAATATCAACCGCGACGCCTCGGCCGGCTTCGTAACTTTCCAGGACCTTCGAGATCTTGTCCAGGCCGTCGATCTGCTTTTTTGCGATCGCTTCCAATTCCTTCGATCCGTCGTCTTTTGCGCTATCGTCTACAAAAACAAATTGCTCCCAGGTCGATCCGTCCAACTCCACGAATACGACTTTGCCGTAACCATTCTGCAAGGCAAACTTTTTCCAGTCGTTGCACGTTCCGACTGCTGACGAAAACTCGGACTTGTATTCGCGCTGATCGACCGGTGTTTCCTTCTTTCCGTAGATCGCTCTTTTTACCGTCAATGTCTTTGTCATTTTTTCTTCTCCTTTTTTTGTTTCGGTTTACTGTCCCTCTCTTATCCTCATTATAAGTATATCATAGGTATATGTCTTTGTCAAGGGTATGTAAAGGATTTATATAGTATCCGGCAACCGGCCAAGATCCGGACCTGGTCCGGCCGGCCTGGTAGATCCGGCGCTATATATAGGTAAGGTGTTTATAAAGGGACGGTAAAGGCTTGATAATATGGGCCGTAGATCGCAGGAAACCAGGATCTCCGGATCGGATAGGATCTTGAAATAGGGCCAGGCCAGGGCCAGGATAAGGCCAGGCGCGCAGGCGCGCACCGGTTAGGGTATCGGGCAGGCTTTACGATCCAGGGCCAAAACAGGGCCTGGGACGCGGTTTTAGATCTCCGGAAACCGGCCGGATCTGCTCAAATACGGATTTTTAATGTAAATGACTCGGAAATGTATCGCTACAATGGCCCAGGACGAACGATCTCCGGCCTGGCCAGGCTCTGACACGTCCGGTTTTAGGCTTGCGCCAGGACCGCGCGCCGGCTTACCGGATCTTGACGCGCAGGATCTCGCAGTCGAAACCGTCAAAGGTTTTAGATCTTAAAATTTCTTCGATCGGAAGAAAACGCTGATAAAATTCGCTGTGGAAACTCTCCGGCAGGACTTCAAATTGCAGGATCTCGGTCTTGATCACGTTTAATAAAAGAGTGTAGAGGCCTCGCAGATCAAACACCGAAAGCGCGGATCGGCTCAAAAATCCGCAGGCCTCGGTTGTCCGGTCGTCTCTCTTGATCAATGTTAGGATCGCGTCATAACATTTTTCGTCTTTCCGGAAACCGTAAATCATAATGACGTCGTTTTTATTTGACGCGCGCCATTCCATTATTCCTTTATTATCATTAACACTACTTCAACAAGCAGGAATATAGCAACAAATTTCAAAATCAAAATATGTAACAAAAAAGTATTACAGTATGAGGCAACCATTCTCTTATTATTTTTGTCCTTCCAGGATCTGACCGAACGCGCCCATTAAGGCCTGTTCAACCAGGACAACGGTTTTCATATTCGTATTTTCATAAGTTAAGACGTTTTCAACAACCTCGTCACCTTCGACACGAAACGTTACAGTCATTTTCACTTTCTTAACGTCCGGCATTGTGTCCCCTTTCGCTTAACTCATACTGTAATACTCTGTTTTATTTCTTTGGCTTTTTATCTCCGCAGGCCTTGTCGCCTCGGATCGCTTCTTCCATAGGCGCATATGTTTTTTGCTTCCCTTCGTAAAGGCTATAACAGATCGCGGACGCCTGGGCCTGGTCCTTGCCTTCTCCGATCAACTCCGGAATACAACGACTCATAAATTCCTGCTCTGTCTCGCTTCCTCTCGGTTCGGGCATATTATTCTCCTTGTTAAAAAAGAGGGTAAGGCAAAGTTAAACTCGTCCGACCGGCTCTGCGCCATTTTGTGATCGTGAGTGTCTTCAAGGACCTCGCCTTACCACACTTTTATTTTTTTACTCTACTCAAAACTTCGCTGATCGCTTTTAATGTTTCGTCTATTGTCAATGACGCAACCCTGGAAACGATCGAGGCGTCGATCTTCTGACTTGACGTATCTGCGATCTTCTGCACTTTTAATATTATATCCTCGCGCCACGTTTCGTCCTTCTTTTTCTTTTTTCCAAATAACCCCATTATGTCCCCCTTTCGATCTACGGAATAGGATTAACCGTTGTGATCGTCCGATATTTTCCTTTGCTCATTAAAACCCATTCAAACGTCGGAGTCGGCGGTTGCGTATTCGCGTCGCCGGCATAAATTTTATCCGAGTCGTTGAAATAATACGGTTTTACGTGCGCACAACCGGATAATATCGGCAGTGACGACAGTAAGAATATCACTGTCATTATTCGCCAACGCTTTATCACGTTTAACATAGCATACCTCTAATTCCTTATAGACTTTGTCGATCTCGGCGTATAACTGCCTGCGTGGATTTAGAAACCACGCAAGCAGTGTCGACGTGATCCCGACAATTCCTGTGATTAACGCTAACATATATTCTTTCTCCGACTTATTTCGCCGGTGGCGTAATTAACCCCTTAACCGTATCGTATCCTAACACGGACACGCCGGCGGTGGCCAATGCTGTGATAATCGCTTGCTGAATAGTATTGACGTCTAAATCAACGCCAATTGCTTTTCCGATCGCAACTAATCCAACTGCGACTGCAAACGCAACAACAGGACACCATTTCGTCGGGAGTTTTATTGCTCTTAATCCCCAAACGACCAACGGAATTATTACCACTGATAAAATTGTATACCAATTCATTTTTCTCTCCTTTTTTTATTTTCGTTAGGATCACTCTATAACAAACACCATACAACTTTCAACCATAGCCTCACCACCTTTCTTGTTATGGCGTTTCTGATTTTTTCATTCTGACTATATTCACAAATTCAAAGCAGTTATTTTTATGCGCCTGGAATGTCTGCTTTAATTCCGGAAAATAGTCTGCTCCCTTTTCAAAAAGCGCTTCCATTTGCTGTAACGAGGCAACTATATATGACAGCGTATGAATGTCGATCTCAACAATAATATTTTTATCATTTCCATTCATTATTTTACCCCTGGTCCTGCGCCGGAATGAAAGATCCAGTGCGTAAATTTTGTTAGCGCCAGGGCCAGGGCAGTTACTATACCGATACTACCGGCAGTAATCTTTACCCAAAATATATTTTTATCAATATTGTCCAAGAGTGTTTTATTTTCTGCGCACCTTGCTCCGGCAAAATTCATTTTTGCTTCAACGATCGAGCATATACTTCCTTGACATTTTTCAGTATGCTCCGTCACCGTTTTGATCAACTCTTTATGCGAGGCCAAAACTTCTTTATTCAAATCAGTCATTTGTCGGATCGAATTAGCAATATTTTCCATTGCTGACGCCGATTTTACCTGCACGTCGATCATTGCTAATAATTCTTCTTTTGTAATCTCTGACATTATAATCCACCTTCCGTAATCATTTTTGTATTCGATAGCCTTCGTCCGCAGGCACGCATATATATATCTGCTCGCACTGATCAGTTAATGCTACAAATTTATGTTGCACGTCCGGAGATATTGCTACGCACTGTCCAACCTCAACAATTCTATATCCACCGTCTTCAAAATATACTGCTGATCTTCCTTTAATTTGTATTACATATTCCTGTATTCCTGCGTGACTATGATCCGGCATTTCGTGTCCTTGCTTTTCATATTTAGCAACGCCTATTTGATAATGTTTTTCCTCTGTGAACGTCTGCAACAATACGTCTTTCGCTTGTATCACTGCGTCGTTGATCCTCTTAAAATCTCCAATGGCCAGTAACGCATTGACAGTATTCAGTTTCATTCCTATTTTATTTATTTCTTTTAGTAGCACGTCGCTCACCCCTTTCTCAAATTTTTATTTCTACCGGAGTCTTCTCTGCATTTTTTTCTTTTGAGTGTTTATCGCAGTCCGGACATTCCTTTTTATCATAAGGATTAAATCCGTCCGGTAACACCGGCAACGGCGCACCGATCGCCTTTATCTGTCCACGTAATCCACCTGTCATTTGATCGAACGCTTCAATAACTGTCTTCGGCTCATAATCACAACATTTATTATTATGAGAACATTCCCATTGATAACCGTTAGGCTCAATGTCAAAAAAATAACTATTAGGCCTATGACATTCCGGAGTATCACAAACTTTATTCCGCAGGTTTACGTGACAGTCATATCCTAATTGCTCCGGACTCGTTCCGGACCACAAGGCCAGGGCCGGCTTCTGAAACACTGCTGATCCGTGCAATAGGAAACTATCAATAACGATCATTGCCGTTGCATACTGGGAGAGCGCGATCACGGCCCTGGTCGGATAAAATATTCTGTCGCAACAACCAGGAATATAAACGTTTTCGTGCGCCACAACTCCAACCTTAAATCCCATTGTATTTAATTCGTCTACGATTTTAACCTGCAACTGCTCCGGTAAAGATCGACGATACATTGCATTGCGCGCAATGATCCTATTTTTTTCGTCTTTCCCTTCCGGTATTTTTCCACCTTCAAATTGACAAAGGACAAAAGGCCGATCAAAAAGTTTAACAAAATTTTCGGCCAGTTTATTTTCCATTTCAGTAAAAAACATTTCCGGATACACGCTGTCGCACTCTATGTTAAGCATTTCGCACCAACACTGGACGAAATGTCTTGATTTATATGTATAGTCATAATGCTGATACGGTTCAACATTGAGGACCGCCGACTTCCTGTTTTTGATAAAGTCTTCGTAAAAATAAACAGGGTTCGCTAACGAATACACCCGATAAATATTTGGATTTTTCAAAAAGATCTCCGGCACTCCACACATCACCACGATTTTTTTATCCGGATATGCTTTTTTCAAATTCCGCACGACTGCTGTCGCCATAATATTCCTGCCAATTCCACCATTGACAACCAGGACCAGGACCTCTGCTTCCTCTGCTACTTTCTTATTCATATTCAACATTTTTTCTTTCTCCTTTTTTTCTTACCGATATGCTACCGCTAAATAATTTATTTCTCCTGCCGGATCGAGGACGACTTCATTTCCAACAATATCTCTCATTGACGAAAATAGTCTTATATCTGCATTGCACGCGCTTCCGACAAATAGACAGCACGGAGTGCAGGTATAACACGTCCTTACGATACAACATTTATAATTAACAACCTGCACTGAACTACCGCTAACACTGGCCAGGGCGCAGGTATAACCGGAAATATATCCGTCCGAGGCATAAGCGCTTAATCTAAATCCGAGGACTCTCGTCTGATAACTTGCAAATTGTTTTGTCGCTGTCCAACAACCTGTCGCTTGCCAGGCCGAATAAAAATCTCCGCTCTTTGATATTCCACCGCCGAATAATCCGGCTACGTCCGCGTTCGCACGTGACGTCTGCGCTGTTATTCTTGCTAAAACTGTCCCATAGGCGCAATTCGTTATGGCGCTACTTAAAACAACAAGATCTGCCCTTCCATAATCTGCAAAATCTACATAAACGTCTTGCGACGCGCTTGCGCTTCTATTTGTCCCTGGACTTATCGCGCTTATAGATCCACCAAACCGTCCGGACACATAAGCAACACCGCAACACGACTGATCAATAGTATACGGCGTGCAACAAATTACGGTAATATAACCGCCTGTCTGAAATGGCGAGGCCACATAATGCCGACCACGTTCATTGATCGTAACTTCCCATTGTCCCATTGCTCCCAGGGCCACCGTATGACAAAGTTTATATGTCTGTTTAATCGCGCCGATCGTATCGTGAGGCGATAACCATTCATAACAGGCCCTGGTCCAACTTCCTGCACCAACTTGACGATATGCGATCTCATAACAAATACACGCATAGCAGATCGGATCGGGCGCAACCTGGTGACACCATACTTGAACGCAAGCGCCTACCTGGACTTGACAAACACCGCTTCCAGTGCAACGAGACGTCCCGAAAGGAACGTCAAAATATTGTTCAATTCTTGTGCCACCGGTAATAACTAATTTTGCGCGAACGTCAAAGGACCAACCGAAATTCCCCGATCCAAAATCATAATATTGAAGATTATCAGAATAAACGCACCACTCCTGGGACGACTCCGGCCGGCCCGAATTATAAGACTGTAAGCGCTTGATCCCTAAAATTACTTCCGGCTTACTGCTCCATTTAGAAAGACAAACTTTTTGACCGGCCGTAGCAACTCCGGCGCAAAGTCTTGTTGCATAAGGAGTCGATCCATATGGCGTATTAAATACCAGGCCACCGCTATCGAGTGAAGAATAATACTCCGGTGCTTCGGGATTATAAAGACGTAAATTTCCTTGTGATAATTCGACTGTCTTCCGGCCCTGCATATCGTAAGATCTTAAACCAAAACTATCCATTTCAACGCGGAATGGATCGTTAGACGTTTTTATCAATGCGCCTATGATCTCTCCGGATCTGATCGTTCCCAGGTCTGCGGAGATCGCGGACAACTGGGCCACGTCAATATTATTTGCCACGACTGCTTTTGTGGCGATCTTCTCTGTTGTAATCGCTCCGGCTCTTAATTTAGGAGTGCTTATTGCTTCGTCGTCAATATTTGTGGATAGGATCGCATTAAGGCCTATGTCTTGTGACTCAATATCTAATCTCTCGGCCGAGACTATATTTGAAAATGCTCCGCGTCCAAAACGATCTACGGCGCAAATTCTATAATATGTCATTTGATAAGGAACTTCGGCCACAAAATTTGTTGCCTTGATCCGCGCATATAAGCGCTCGTCCTCTTGACGCTCTACTCCGAAAAATACAGGCTCTGTATTCTGCCATATTTCATATTCCACTATGTCTGCGTCATTTACCGGTAGCCAGGATAAAAAGACCTTTTGAAACAATGTAACAGCGAAAAGTGACGGTGCGTTAGGCCTGGGATTTACAGGCTCTATTGACGTCCCTTCTGACGATACGATCCCCTGCTGATTATACGCTCGAATATAATAAGTGACACCCTGGCGTGCTGTCGGCCGGACGATAATAAACTTACTCGCGTCTCCGCGCCATACCAGGCCCTCGGTATCAGATAACCAACTAAAATTATTTGTCCGGATCTCATATCCGACAATGTCTGCTTCGGGATTTTTGTCCCAAGTCAATGAAATCTCGTCCGTAAAAGTATATTGAAAATTAACAACCTTGCTCGGTGCTGTCGTGATCCCTTGAATTGAGATCGTCTGTTGCGGACTGGTAGCGATAGGATTTTTTTCTCCGCTCTCCGTAACTGAAACAACCGCGACTCTATATAATACCCCGACACTTACCATTTCCGCGATCGTCATATACTCGCGGTCCGTTGATCCAACCATATTCCAGGACGCGCCTTCATTATCAGATAGCCATATTTCGTAACGCGTTGCCTGCTTAATATATTTTGCGGTAACTGGCGCTATTTGAAATGATACCTGGATCTTATTTTCATAATTTCCGGAAGGTAACTTATTATGCGCTTCTTCAAGTTTAAGATTTTGCACCTTTGGAATGTCCAGGATAAGGTGACTATATTTATCCTGCGGAATGATAATCACTGACGGATCATAAATATCGTCTGTGTATTCAACCGCAGAAAAATCTATGTCCCCTTCTTCTTTTTTACTGATATTCGTTATTCTATATAATTGCGTTCCGGTATTAGCGCCGACCGTGCTTAAACTCCAAAGGTCGTTTTCTTGCGGTATAAAAGAAAAAGGCGTGGCCACGTCAAGGGACGTATACACGCCAGGAATATTTGAAATGTTCCGTGTTTCGAGCGCGTCTGTGATCGCGTTTCGGACTGTAAGTGTATAAGCGCTCCCAGGATCTAAAACAACCGGAGTATCTAACCGGACATTCAAGGTCGAGGAAAATTCTGTGATCCGGCCACCGCTTCCCCAACCAGGCACGTCGTGCTGAAATCCGAAAACGTCATACGGTTGCAATAGGACCGAGTCGAAATAGGCCTTAAAATGAATTACTTTCGTATTATTATTTATTTTATTTAATAAAATACGCGACTCTCTTAACACCTGCGTCAACCTGGTAACTCCATACCATTGAACGGACTGCGTCGAGGCAACTACGTCTCGCAATTCCTGCTCCGAGGACGCGATCTCAACACTTTCGCGCATATAACTTTTATCTTTATTTGTATACTGGGCCGATATAACATTCGGCTTTTTCTTTCCTTGATATTGCAGTGCAAAACTTCCTGCAACGATATTTCCCATATTAAATACGGCCTTCGGAGTCTCCTGTTTTTCAACATTGACTCTGATCACGCCTTCGCTCATATAAATAATTCCACGAAATGATTTTATAATAGATCCGATAACGTCTGTGGCCGGACTTGCGCTGTCCAGGACGCAGTCGAGTCTAAATCGCTTTTCCTTATTTCCCTCGTCATTATTAACCGCTTCCTCGCAATACATAGCAGAGGCAAAGAAAGATCCGGCGTCAACTTTTGACTCCGGAATATAATCGCCCAGGCCATAGCGTTTATTTGTAAGAAGATCGCGTAAACACCAAACAGGGTTCGCGCACCATTGATCAATATATGTCGATCCGTCCCAGTATAAAAGCGCGTCGTTTCCCAGGCGTCTAAAATCTGATCCGTCATAATAATATTGTTCCCAGTCAACAACGTCCGTGCCACCAATGTCAAACGTAACTTTCGGACACCTAACCTTTCGACCGGTAATAATTCCTGTTATATTCGGTATGCTTCCTTGAAGATCCTGGAAGGCCAGGACTCTAATCCCAGTCAATGCGACTGTCGGATAACTTAATTGTTCGGTCGTAATTTCGTCGATCGAGACAAGCGTTACCTCTCCTAAATGGACAGGATTTTCTCCTTCGTCTTGATCGTCCGAAACTTTTGTGATTATAACTTCATACTGTCCGGCTTCTAAATATTCCGTCTTGAAATATCTTTTGAAAACTGTCGTGGTCTTTTTATTCGTTTCGATTATTCCGAGCGTCCTAAATGCGCCCTCGCCGACTTTTCGCAACTTAACTTCAACCGCAAAATACCAGGATAAATTATTTCCTGTTATAGCGTCTATTTCGTAAAGTTTATCAATTGATAATTCAACGCGGATCGCTCTGCACGTGCTGATCGTCCCGATCATTTGATACGGTATGCCTTTTAATAGCACCTGCGATACTGGCGTAATAGTATGCAATTCGTCAAAGTGCTGTATTTCTTCCTGCTCTATCTTTCCAGTCCGGACGCTTAACTCCGCGCTTTCGCCATAAGGATCGTTCGGATCTGAATGGAAAAAACTCTCGATCGGGTTTCCACCGATTTTTATATTCGTAATACTCTCGATCTCTCCCTCGCACCAGGCCAGGAGAAGATTTAATGTTTCGTGTTCGCCTTCTTCAATATAGGCATTTATCAATGTCGGCGCTAATGCGTGCCGGCCGTAAACGATCGGAAGGACGTCCCCGATCTTCTGCTTCATTGTCGCGCCGTTCCAGTGATATGTCGGTAATTCGTCCATATCGACTTCGGCGTTCGGAGTCAATGAGGCGTCAATAACCGGAAGGATCTCTGTTACCGGATCATTGATCCCTATTCCGAGTAAACCGTATTCTGTATTGTCTTGTTCTGCCATTTTATATCCTTATCACGTTGATAAACTCTGTGACGCTAATAGTATCAAATAATGCTCCACTTACACCGACACTGTCTCCGAGATCAAAACCGAGTAACACTGCCACAATAATACTTTCAGTCGAAACAATTGTCTCGTATGCAACTGCTTCGACGACATAATAAATATCGAAACTGACGGCTTCTTCGACGACTGTAATGTAATCGACCAATGCACCGTTGACAAACGCGCTGTCGTCGCCAGTAACCTCAACGATCGCAATGATCGTTTCAAGCATAACGTTTTCGTTGACGATAATTGTATCGGATACGTCGACGTAACTTCGTAATTCAAGCGTTGAATAGACTGACTGGACGTTAATCGACTCATAGACAGAGAATGTCCCATAGACTTTATACCAGGCCCAGTCATTCGCAATTCCTGGGTAATCATAAACGGACAGGCCCAGGACTGGATAGAAATTCGTCGCAAATTCTGTAACCGTAATGGTGTCGTATACATTGACAAGTTTAATAAGGACTGCCGATAGATTTTCAACAATTGCAATACTCTCAAATACGTCAATGCTGATAATCGGCCGGACAGTAACTGACTCTGTAATTGTAACGGTATCGAAATTCGACAAATTAGGAACTGATACAAGGACAAATTCGGAAACGGTAATATTTTGCACGGCCGATATTGACAATACGGAGATCTTAACAAATTCATTAACGAATATATCGTCGTCAACAGAGAATGTCCCATAAACTTTATAGGCGACGTATTCATTGACTGTGATAGAGTCGGAAACGGATAGGACCTTAATCGCTTGAAATGCGATCGTGACAAATTCGTCTGCGTGAATAATATCGCTAACCTGGATCGTTCTGTCGATATTGATATAAAGGACGTCCATAGCCTCGATCTGCTCAAAGACCTGGATCGTCCGGATAACATTAAGCGAGGCAAATTCGTTGACGGATATATCCTGGAAGACTTCAACAACGCCGGCCCTATTAACAGATACATATTCGAGGACAGCGATAGGATCAAAGACAATACGTGAGAATGGAATATGGACTTGTATATTTTCTGACGTTGAAACTTTTTCGGAGACAAAGGCCTGGTAATACATAAACACAAAGGCAATATCCCAAGTGAGAATTTCGTCTGACACCGAGCGCGCGAATGGAATATTAACGCTGATATATTCTGATAAGAAAATAATCTCCCAGGATAATCTATTCCAGGGTATATGGACGTCGATAACTTCCTGGGCGAATATTGTCTCATAGACGAGTCTGCTTCCAAACACGTTGACTGCGACAAATTCTTCAATAGGAATTTCCTCGAATACAAGGCGCGATCCGAATACGTTGACAAATATATTTTCTCGGACGTCGACATTATCAAATACGAGGCCTGGGATATTAACAGTAATTCTTTCTCCAACGTCGACAGTATCAAAGACCTGCCGACAACCATAAATATTAACGTCTGCATTTTCTCTGACTGCGATCGTATCCCAGTTTTGGCACGTCCCATAAATATTTCCAAAGGCCCATTCATTAACAAAGATCTGTTGAAACCAGTAAGAATAAAATGGCGTAAAAGTAAGAGATCTGTATTCATTAACATATACTCGATCTCCGAAATTTGCAGGTGTGACGTGCAGTCTATTAAGATATTGCGCGCTTCCGTCTGTGACAATGACAACGTCGGGCGTAATATATAAGTCGTAGTCGTATTGAATTGTGAGGACTTCATTGACTGGTATGTCTTCCCATATCCCATAAATGTTATGCTCCAAGACCATATAGGCAATGTCAATGGCCTGGACGCCGTCAAGCGAATATTCTTCCGGATCAATGACTTCGAGGAAGATCGGATCGAGGCCGGCATAAAAAAATTCTGATACATCAATTTCCTCGATCTTGCTGACTTTATTCGGCGCTTGTGTCCTGGCCGAGACGTCATAATAGAATTGATCTCCGGACGCGATCCCTTCGACGACTCCGGTCGGCCAATTCGATAATTCAACAAGTCTGCACGCTTCAACTTTAATCTCATATGTCCCATATTCGAGGACGCCGGTTGACACAATGACGTCTTTATAGACTGTTGCCTCTGATACTCCGGCGCGGTCCGATACAACGTGCGCGAACATTTGCCATTGCGGATCACCGACTTTTTTGTAATAGCATTTGTAGCAACCGAAATGGTAGATCGCGCGGTTAATTTCTCCAACTTTTTTGAAACCGTATCCTTTAAGGATAAATCGTATGTCAAGACACTTCTCCTGCACGCGGAATACGTTGTATTCGTTGATCTCCGCTTGCGCTTCTATGATCGGATCGTTTTGCCATATAACAAATCGTGAATACATTATTGTCTTTGCGCATTTACGGTATCTTCAACGATCATAAATTCAACCACGTCCAGGCCGATCTCTACTTCTGCGATCGCTAAATCTACCGCGTATGTTATATCCTCGTAAGCCTGGCCTGTTGAAAGGTCCATAGGATCGAGTCCGAATAAAAAATCTGACTCAATGATAATATTGTCCGTTGCTTTTACTTTCAAAGGGACGTTCTGTCGCGCTTCTATCCCATAATGAAAGCGATCACCGCTTGCGATCCCTTCTACTATTCCACCGGTCCAATTTTCTAATTCTACTAACCGGCAGGCCACGATCTTAACTTCGTATTTCGCCTGCGGTAATACTCCACTGCTTACAAAAACGTCTTTATATACTGTCGGCGCTTCTGACGAATTTCTCTCACAAGCAACGTGCGCAAATAAATTCCAGTCCGTTTCTCCATATTTTCGGTAGTAACATTTATAACAACCGAAATGGTGGACGATCCTGTTTTGCTCGCCGATCTTCTTAAATCCGTAACCCTTCAATGAAAACCTAACGTCCAGGAGATCGTCGTTAATTATAAACTGATTAACGTCCGCGCTCTCCACATATCCGGACACATTCTGACTTCTCTGCCAGGTTACGAAACGAGAATACATTATATCCCTCTCAAATACGTCTTCGTCAAAGGCGTCGCCGGAAATGCTCCAAAATGTTTTTGATTTACTAACTCGCGACACCTGTTAAATGTTTTGTTACAAGACTGCTCGCTTCCTGCATAGGCGCACTCGGCGCTCTTAAATGTAAACCGGCAGAATGTCCTCGTCATAACTCTGCGCGGTAACATAATATTTAGGACGTCCAACTCCGAGGCTAATGATAATGTCACTCTTTCTTCTGTAACGCTTGCTTGCTCCACTGTCAAAATATCAGATATGAACGCTGTCGGATCTGCCAAAGTATCTTCCCAAACTTGCGTGATCGTTACCTTGCGCTCGCGCAGGCCCTCGTTGTCGTCCAGGAGCGCTTGCATTTCACGGTTCGCATTTGATAGCGTAATGCTTGCTTTTTGTATCATTCCGGACGCTTCCTCGTTTATACCGCTATGAATTACTGCATAATGCTTATAAAAGACTCCGTCAAACGTTACACCGCCTGGCCAATTAGTCATTCTTAAAAAAGAATTTGCAGTCGGATCGTATAAAATAGAATAGAGATAAATAGGCCTAACTACTGGCGAATTTTTCCCTGTATTAAAAGCGTTTCCAACAATTCTCATTATATAAATACCTCAACTATGTTCACCGAGGCAGAATAAATACCGAACGCAACCCTGGCGATTTTAAGACTATTTTCTTCAAACCGGACGACATAATCTATATTGTCCAATGGATTAACAAAATCAAACGCATTTGCCGGCCCTCTACGTGACACAAAAAACGCCTTGATCTGATCAATTTCGTCTTTCGACCTCGGAGCAAAATTAACTTGAAATCTCTTGCGTGTCCTTCCCCATTTATCCCTGCGCTGTTCTGCTCCATTTTCAAAAACTTCTACCACAACATTCGTGATCGTTTCTTCCTGGAATGGGTAACTCCTTAAAAAATCATTAAAGGCGAGATCCACTGCTGTTTCCAGGCTCACAACTTCCGCAACCGAAATATTAGTTATCGCTATCATAGGTTCTTCGCTCCTGCCGAGTATTGTGTATTCAACTATTGAGACACTGTTATTAACGTCTACGTAAAGTATTTCACGCGCTATATTAAGATATTCTGTTACTGTGATTAACCTGGACGCAAACACTGCGCGCCCGACTGTTAATTCCACAACGTCTTGAATAAATACTGGATCGTATTCTTCAAAATAACAGATAGAAAGACTAAAATAATATTCTGATATATTTATGTCTTCCGATACACTTAAAAAATATATTGCCGGCGCTATATTTACAAATTCATTTACATATAAAGAGTCTGATAATTCGCACTCATTATCTTTATTGCGCTCAACGTCTTCCTGGACCAAAATATCTTCATATGCAAAAACCTGGATAGTATCTTGCTCGATCCCCAGGACAATATCTTCATATGTTATATCGTCGCTAACCTCAATATTTAATACTTCTAAATAAATCTCAACGCTTTCCTCTACCAAAACCGGATCATTGATATAGGCAAAAGACCGGATCTCTCCTATCTCAAAGATCGACACGTCGTCACTGACGCTTATTTCAAGGATCAGATCAAGCGCAATGTCCTCGGTAACAATAAAGTCTTCAAAAACAAATATATCCCAGTCCATATCATTTTACCTTTTTAACAACTCTCCGCGTAATTCCATTGCGTAAAATATCGCTGTTGACGATATTAAGGACCGCGTTCGGATACTGCGCTAAAATCTGTGGTATCATTTTAGGATCAATTAAGTTTACGATCGTCATAGGACTTTCAGATCCGGATTTATTTTCAACTGACGGCACGACTCTTTCTCCCCTATGCAACTGATAGATCCCAGTCGCCGGAACGAAATCAGTGCCTTCCGCAAACGAGGCCCAGGGAGTCATTGTTGATATTAGAGATCCACCGAGTCCACCCTGGATCGTTGTAACTCTACCAGGTTGAAATCCAGTCATATCAATTGTTGATCCTGCTCCACCCTGGACGACTCTATTCATTGAGGCGTTCGCGACACTTTCCTCTGCGCGCGCCTCTTGTTCAAGAGCAGACGTCCTCGATCGAATACTCCCCTCAATTTCCCTACTTCGTTTTAATCTTTCTTCGTCTGATAATTTAGCATTTCCCGCTTGATCCTTTTCTAATTCGGCCAATGTTTTTAGACCGGTTTGGATCTTCGCCCAAAATTCTGCTTCTACCTTCGTGCTTTCCTCGGCTCGTTTTTTTCGTAATGTTATATATTCCTCAACCGAAACTTTTTCTGCTTCTGCCATTGCAACCTTATTATCTAAATCTTTCCGTAATTCAAGATCTATATTAAGTATGCGCTGATTATGACGCATAGTCTCTGCGCCCATTTCATTATTTAACGCACGTAAGGCCCTGGCCTCGGTTACTTCTATCGACTTCTGCTTCTGCGCTTCTCCGGTTAATCGAGCAATAACAAGATCCTCTTGTAACCTTAAAATTCTTTCTTGAATTTCGTTAAGCGTTTCCTCGCCTTCAAGACGGATCTTTATATCTATCGTTGTATCCGTCTGATTTATCTCTTTTAATTTTGCAATGATAATATCTGACGATCCGGTAATCTTTGTTCCGGCGTCCACAATATCTTGTATCCCCTGCTTATATTGATCAGTCCCGATTTTGTTATTTTGATATTCTGTCTGCAATTTTCTATACTGCTCTACCAGGACGTCGATCTGCGCAATTTCTTTTTTCTGCTCTAAATCTTTTGCCTTTAATTTTTCTGTGGCCTCGGCCTGGGCCACGCTATCTTCTTCAAGAGCGATCGTCTGCTCTTTTGTCTTTTCTACCGACGCGGTTTTAGCCTTCATTTCTTCTAAAATACCGGTAGCCATATCATTCGTAACTTGTAGCGCCTGGCCTGCTACCTGTATCTGTTCCTCTGTCGCCGTATTACTTTTTTGTAATGCTATATAGTGATTTTCTTGCTCTTTTATTTGATCTTTTACTGCATTTAATAATTCTACGTCTGCCTTTGATAAATTATTTTTCGCCAGGATTAAATCGTCTATCGCTTTTACCGTGTTGTCATAAACCTGGACCGTTCCTTCAATTGCTCGGTTCATTTCATACCAGGCTTTCTGTCCTTCGTATGCTTCTCCGATCAATTTTCCGACACCTTTAATAATAAAGTCCAGGACCGGATTTAATTTCATATACCATTCCCAAACTCTCTTGATCGCATTGACCATATTTGTCCCAAACTCTATGATCAATTGTTTGTTCGCTCCGACAAAATCCATAGTATTCTGTATCGCCATACCGACAAATTCCACAAACTTCATTATTGCCGGTCCGACAATGGCCAGTCCGTCATTGATCAAACTTTGTAATGCTTTGATATTTTCCTGGTTAGCGCTTACCCATTCTCTAATAAAACCGATCGCTTTTATAATCTGCTCGACCGCCATTTTTAGATACGGAATAAATGGACCGATCGCTTCGATCGTCAAAACGCGAAATGCCTCATTCAACTGCTTCATTTGTTGCGCCACCGACTCCTGTCGCTTCGCATATTCCGTCGACATTTTACCGGACTCGGAGACTATTTCATTATATTTTGTTTGTAATTCGATCTGACTTTTTGTAAGAAGGTTTAGGACATTCTTATTTTCAATTTCCGGAAGGATACGTTTTTTTGCTTCGGCCGATAATGTTTCTAATTTTCCTAAAACGTTAATTAGGCCTTCATTCTTTAAGGAATTATTATCAATTTCAACGCCCTCTGCTTTCAAGAGCGCAATTTTTTCTGCTGACATATTAGACAATGCACCCATAACTTGCACCAGGGCCGTTGTCGCCTGCCTTTGAGGTATTTGCTTTTCTGTTAAAAATGCCGTTACTGCTCCAAGATTTTCAATGTCGACTCCGGCCTGCTGTGCAGACGTTCCGACTCGGCGCATAAACGTTCCCAACTCTCCAATGTCTTTGACTCCGGCTTTTGAGATCGCATAAACTTTTCCGGACACTTCCGCAAACGTTCCGGCCGACGCACCTAATTGTTTCATAATAATATCTGTCGTATTTAATGCCGTAGTCAAACTTGACTGCGTATTAACAGATAGCATTACTGACTGATTTAGGGCCTCTAATTCGTTCCCAACTTCTATCCCTCTATGCGCAATATCGGCCAGGCCTTCTTCTAATTGTGGAAGCGCGACTCCGGACGTGATCGCTAAATTTTTTAATCCGTCCTCAAACTTCGGCAATTCTTTTTCGCGCAACTCGCCTATATCTGACGCAATGTTTAACAGTCCGGTTTCCCATTCTGCAAACATATTGACTGCTTTACTTCCTGCAAAAGCAACGGCAACGGCGATCATTGCCTTCGATAATCCGGCCAGGGCCGACGCGCCTTCTTTGCCAAAAGACGACATTTGTCCCTGCGCCCTCTGTATACCGCTTTGTAACTCGGTAAGATCAGACGTAAATTTTACATTTACTGTATTTTCTGCCATATGTTATTCCTTTTCCTGCAACTATTTTGAAATGACCGTGCGCTTTATTCCAAAATCTCGATATGTTTTCGGCCTCTGCGCTTCCGATACCGGTTTTCCTTGTCTTCCGTCCTGTGCTTCCTTTTTTAACCTGGCCTCGACTGCGATCGCGTTGATCATAATGGCCACGTTAAAATTAAATTGATAAAGTGTCTGTCCGGACAAAACATCATAAGGCAAAAGTCCATATCGTTTTGCCATTGTGTCTACTATAAGGACCATATCGTCGTCCTTTAATAGCAGGCCCAAATTTTTTGTTGCAAGCGCACCGTGCGTCATTATCTTCCGCTTATGGCGTCTAAAAGCGCCGACTGATCTGCTGTCGATAATTCGTGATAGAGTAAATGCGTTTCCACTGTTTCAATATCATATCTCAACGTCATTTTAGGCTCTAACACGCCTTCCTCGATAGTAACCGTTAAAAATTTCTCAAATAGATCCCAGTTTTTCTTTATTTTGTTTGCTTCACCTTTTAGATCCAATTCTCCCTTGTTCAATTGAATAATGAAAGACGCAAACTCGTTCGGGATCGAGGTTATTCCCTCTTTCAAATAATCAAGAGGCGTTAAATGTCTAACCTTTACAACGATACCCGACGGCAATGTTACGACTCTCGCCTTTCCAATGGTTGCTCTAATTTCTTCCAGGCTCATTACTTTTATTTCGTCCATAACCTTCTCCTTTTATTTCGCTGTGCGTCGTAGAGGACAGGCGATTTTACTCGCCTGGCCTCTCGACAAATTACTATTAGACTAACGACGTTGTATCTATAATCGTTCCGTATTCCTCTCCGGCCGGTTTTGCAACGTCGGGCAACACGCGAAAAGTAACCGGAATTAAACTCATTGCGTCTTTGGTGTGAGAAATATCTCCCGACTCCATAACAACTGCTTTATAAACAGAGAATGTCCGATCATATCCCTGTGGAGACTTCCCCTTAAATTCAAGAGTATGCTCGATCACGGACTGGTTCATACCCCATTTTAAGGTTCTTGTTGCAGGCGGTCCACCTAACGTGGTGATCGCTGACGTCTGCTCCCAAACGATTTTTAAGTTTTCGAGCGTCACTTCGGCAAGATTTGTTTTGACGCCGAAAGACTCCTTAACCTTCATAATTCCTATGGGCGCATACGACTGATCTACTTCCTTGTCGATTTTGTCGGCGCTTGCCGTAAGAATTACTCCACCGGACGTATATCCGACGGAAGATCCGTCTACCTTCAAGGTAGAAATTCCAACTAAAACATTACCACTATTATAATCGGGCATTTTTAGTCCCCCCTTTCTTTTATGCTACTGTTAGATCACCACGTCGTTCACGTCTTCGGTGACTGTGATATTATCTCCGACCTGCGGTGCAGGAAGGACTTGATCCACGATCGTTCCGTATTCCTCGCCTGCCGGCTTCGTAATATCCGGAAGGACTCTAAAAGTTACAGGAATAAGGCTCATTGCGTCTTTCGTATGCGATATATCTCCGCTTTCCATAACTACGGCCTTATAAATTGAAAATATCCTATCCAGGCCGTCCGGTGACTTTCCCTTAAACTCCAACGTGTGTTCAACAACCGACTGGTTCATTCCCCATTTCAACGTCCTTGTCGCCGGTGGTCCACCTAATGTCGTTATGGCGCTTGTCTGCTCCCAAACGATTTTTAAGTTTTCCAAAGTCACTTCGGCAAGGTTCGTCTTCACCCCAAAAGACTCTTTCACCTTCATAATTCCTATCGGAGCATAACTCTGATCTACTTCCTTATCAATTTTGTCGGCCGACGCAGTGAGAATAACACCGCCGGACGTATACCCGACAGATACTCCGTCAACTTTTAACGTGCTGATCCCGACTATTACATTTTTTGAATTATAGTCGCTCATTTAATCACCTTCCTTTCTGACCGTTAGAAGAAATCTCAACGATCTATTATAGGCTTTTACTGTTTCGTCAAAAAACATTCCCGATACTTCTCCTACATACGAAATTCCATACACGCGCAGATAGCCTGGCTTACTTAATAGATCTTCAACTCCGTCGTCATTATCAAGTAACTGAATAACTCTCTCGCTAATATCATAAAGGATCAATTCATTTTCCTTCGTCCACATATTAACGATCAAAGGCACTTGTCTTATTTTCTGCGAGACGTCACCCATTACGGTTTCTGTCTGCAAATAATAAACAAGCAATGTCTTCCACTCTCCGTCCAAAACAAAACCTCTCCGGATATTCGGGTTCTTACTCGTATAATTCACCAAAGACTTTAACGTCGCGTCCCCTCTCAATAAAGTCGTTAAGGTTTCGTATATTATTTTAGGTCCTGCGTTCATAGTAAACGGCATATTGATCTCCCTTATATTTCTTTACTGTCCGACATTGCGCGTATAATTCCCTGTAACCTGGCCACCGTTGCGTCGCGCTTTTCCAAATACGCCTTATATAAAAATCCACCGTCCGGCAACGCTTCAATATAAGGCGCATAATCTTTCCACGTTCCTATATTGACTTCCATTTTATCCGGCGCAGGCGCTTTTGCTACTGCTGAAATACTGTTGCGTAATTCTCTGCTCTGAATATGTCCGATCACTGTTGATCCAGGTGGATAATATTCTGCTGTCTTGCTATTATCACCACGCCTATAACCGTATGTCCGAGGCGATCCGTCTTTTTTCTCTGACGGCACTTTCCATTGAACGGTATCGAGTATTTCTTTTGCACGCTCGGCTATAATAAGTCCGGCATTAAACATTTCGACTTCGACTCTTTTTCTAATAATCGGTTGCGCTAATTTCCACTTCATAGAGATCTCTTGCGCTCCGGTTATTTTCACTCCAAAAATAGTCGGCATAGTTTCCTCTACTTGATCGGATATGTCGCCATATCTGCTGTTTTATGGTGATCGCTTGTCGAGTCTCTATAATCGCGCAGGCCGAT